>Ga0307380_10012053_pt1 | contig 10784 bp, 22 predicted proteins | sample UN3MG_FD_202239 | JGI IMG/M metagenome (GOLD analysis project Ga0307380, IMG submission 202239) | Soil microbial communities from Risofladan, Vaasa, Finland - UN-3 | ecosystem: Environmental > Terrestrial > Soil > Coastal area > Acid sulfate soil | place: Finland: Risofladan, Vaasa | collected... | reverse complement strand
AAATTCGTTGTCCACCAACATCTCGTAGATGTTATTTAAGGAGCCGTGAAGTTCATCCATCAGGAAATTGATGTGCTTTAATCTTTCATTTTCCGTGGATGTTATCTTCATGCTTTATCTATCCATATGGTTGAGAAAGTCAGACCCTAAACTCTGGTCTATTGATTTTATTGCTCGGTAAATTTTTCTTGAATTTTTCTTTGCTTCCTCCCGGTCATTCTTAGTAGACTCTTTGCCTAAGTTGCAGTAAAGATCGCAATCAATACGCAGTAGTTCGTCAATCTTTTTTTTCTCAGACCAAGACGTGAACTCTAAAATCTTGTCTATGTCATTTAATGTATACGCCATTACATTCCATTTAATATTGCATTAATCTTACGCTTGAACTCATCCTTACGTTTCGGCTTTAATCTCTGATAAATCATTTTTTTGATATCGCTGTATGGATGAGTATCTCCATTCTCGATTTGAATTTTTAGGCTGTTGTTTTCTAAAAGTAATACTTTTATTCTATCCTCGTATAAAATTTTTAACTTTTTTATTTGATCTTCATGATTTTCACCAGAAGAATCTGGTCCTTTTTGTTGTTTAAAAAGAAATAATACTTTGTTAAATCTGTTTTTAAAAGACTTATCTGTTTCTATTAGGTTAGAAAAAACCTTCAAGCCATGCAATACTGTAGCATGGTCTTTGTTAAAAATTTTTCCAATTGACCCTAAAGATAAATCTAACTCTGTTCTTATGATATAAAAAGTTATAGCCCTTGCGTCTACATATTCACGTTTTCTTGTTTTTCTTTTAAGGTCTAAACCTGTTTCCATTTTCATTATAGTAAGCAAAAGATCTATTTGTTCTTGTGCCCCTAAAAAACTGTTGGGTGTTTTTTGTCTAACTAATTCCATTAAATTGCTTTTTTTATTCTATATAAATCTAGATATTCATCCACAGTGATTTGATTGATTTCGTCTAAAAAGTATATAGGCTCCTGATCATCGTCAACGTCTTTAATTAAATAAATTTCGTAAAACAACTGACGATTCTCGCAGTCAATAGATACTCCGTAATAAGTTTCTTGATCCTCAAACTCTATAACTACCGCCTTGTTAAAGAACTGAGTTTGCTCGTCATCTTTAAGGTCCATAACCTCCATTGCTGCGCTATATGATACAACAATATTAGTCCCCTCTATATACTTCTGTTCTGAAGCCATACTTCTGTAGCTCTTTCAAACGATACTCTTGTAGCTTAGAGAGTTTACCATCCGGTTTTTTTACTTCTGAAAAAAGTATATCACCATCAGGATGTAGCGCAACTAGGTCAGGTATACCGTTTTTGTTTGTCTGTATTAATTTTATAACATAATAACCATCAGATTCAAGTTGTTTTATTCTTGCGTTCTGAATTTTTTGTTCGGTCATACACAAAAATACTAATAAATTTTTATAGAGTATTGTGTTGGGTCCAGACTTGCTGTTTGCTGCGAAGATATTCAATCTCTCTGCTGAGATAGTCCATTGCTTTTTCTAGATCTTGTATCTCACTATCTTTTTTACCAGCTCTGCATACATATTTTATAATATTACCTCTGTTAAAGTTAAGCTGATAATCTGAGATAACATCTATAAGGTCATAGCCTTTTCCATTGTCATAATGGCTTTGAGTTGATCGTGTCATAAATGTGTTTTTTTAAAATGATTTATTGTATAATTTTTCTTGTCGTTTACCGCTTTATAAATAGACTTTTCAATCCCATCCCTTGAGAATATCCAGAAAATTTTATTGTGTCTTCTGTTTTTTGTTGTCATCCTATCTCTGGACTGCCAATAACTGGTGGCAGAAAAATCTATATTGTAATACACAAGCGCGTTTGCATTTCGTAAGCTTATACCCTCACGTCCGGATACAATTTGTAAAGCTATAACCTTATATCCTAAGTTATTAAATTCATCTAGATCAGTGGTAAGCATATCACCAAAGACTTTTTCTAGTGCCTTCAGCTCCTCTTTAAATTTATAGAAGATACCAATCTTTACATTAAAAAGTTCCCCATCAGGGAACCACTTGTCCTTTATAAACTCAGCCTTGGTGTAGTCCAGCACCATAGATGCACCACTCTCAAACTTAATAGTACCAGAATATATCTGGTGGAGCTTCATCATTAGCTTTACGGGAGTGTCGGCAAGGATAATATTATCTTTGCCCTCAATAACCAAATCTTTTTTTAATCGGTCCGCTATTGAATATGTCTTGGGCTGCATATCAACATATAAAATCTCCTCCTCAATAACAGACTCAAAGCCCGCATCTTCTTGCGTCCATCGTATGGTGTATGGACTCATTACTTTTAAGATGTCTTTTGATCCAGCGCTATAATCATTTACAGGCCTACCATTGATCATTCTCTGCTTTACCCTTACATAATCATCAGCGAAGCGATAAAACGTCTTAAAACGCGTGAAAGGATTGTTTTTGATGCCATATACTTGGTGGTACATTTGGCTATATGACTCTGGGGTAGGTGTTCCAGACATTAGCACCACATATGGGTCTTTATTTTTATGTATCAGGTCCTTGACTTGCTTTGCTCCCTTGCTTGGCTTGGGTATTGCGCCTAGTCTATGCGCCTCGTCACAAACAATCATGTCAAACTGGCCCTCTGCTTTATGCATTGACTCGTAGTTTATACAAGTCATGCTGAACTTTGGTCCAAGCATATTGTAGTCACTCTCAATACTAGACATAGCTTTTTTCTTTGTAAGAAACAATATGTTTTTACAACCGAGTCTTTCTGCTATACCTAGTACGGTGAGTGTCTTTCCGGTCCTAACCTCCATGGCTAGGTACAAGAAGCCGTTTACTTTAATAATCTCTGTACCGAGATTGATTATTGCTTTTTGGTATTCTCTGAATTCCATAGGTCTTTATAATATTTTACGCTGTTATCAATATAGTTTCTATGAAAGTCATCCTGCTTACTATTATAAACGTATTGCTTTTGGGTGGTTGCTTTTTTACCATGACCAATCTTTACGTCCTTAATTCTAAACATAACCTTGTGCAGGATGATGCACTGCTCATACATCATCTTGTTATCATAGCCTCCGATTCTAGGGAGTACATCAGTCTTCCTTAAGGTACTCATAGATCCTGCTTTTGCTGAGGTTTAATTGTCTAGCTATGTCGCGCACTGGTATTCCCATCTCGCGCATAGAGACTGCCTTTGTTGCACGTTTAATCGTAACATCTTTTACGATGGGCGTGTATTTACTTATTTTTGAGTTCCAGTTTTTCATTCTATTTTTATTTTTACGTTAGTCCATTTACCTCCCTTGAGGGATTTGTTTACTAGAAAGTCTATCCTATTAGTAAACCTTTTGTTCATTAAATCCTGCACATACCAATAGCCGCTGAGGTGTCCTGCATTTTCAACACACACTCGTGTGCCAAAGGTATATCCTTTATCACGCAGGTCTCTGCTTACAGCTATCCATCTATGTCCTTGTGGATTCTCTTTGTTGATGACAGCCCCCGATGCTGTGATGAACGGGGTGCTGTCTGTCTGTCTTGGATCGGCATGATATATCGTTGCCGTTACCAACACGCTAATTAAAAATATATTCATAGTTTACTAGTATTTCCCCAAATGGGCAATTTTAGCCCATAATGGGCAATGATTATTTGTTATGTCATAACAGGTTGATTAGTATGGCTGCAAAAATTGTTACCGCAAATATTACCATGCAAATGAAACATACCATTGCACTGTATTCATACTGTCTGTCTCTGTTATTTTGTTCTTTCATAATGTTTGTTTAAAGGTTATTAACTCTCATCCTCTCGCTTGAATCTCATCCATTTACCTACTGCATCACGTCCCTCTTCAGGATTCTTGCCAGTAAGGTATACTGCATAAGACCTTAGCCATCGGTTAAATTTAATTCTAGTCAAGGATTCGCTACCTCTTCTTGGTTGGTAGTCTGGGTTCTCCTCGATAAACCTAAAGTATATCTCATTTACTCTAAGCCTCACATCTATTTGGAATACATCGTTTGGCTCTGATCCTTTAGTCAATCCACACCACTCGATAAAGTCATTCGACGTCGCTTGACCTAATTGTCTGATATCAAGGTTTACAAATTTGCTTTTGACTAAACCGGTTTTTAAATACCCTTGCAAACATTTAATCATGTAGTTATCAAAGACACACCAATCGTCATCATTCCAATCCCCAAACATTAACTTACCAAATTCATCAAGAGGAGTAAAGTCCTTGTTGTAGTACTGGTGCAACTCCAACTCCCACTTACGTCTCATGAATGAATTACCCGATCCGCTGATAGCATAGTTCGTAGTGATAGCTATCTTGGGTGACTTCTCAAACGGTATCTTAATTGCGTCCTTGTTTTTCTTCTCAAGTGTTAGTCCTTCAGTAACAACTGAGAACAATCGCTCAAAATCAAAATACTTTTTGACGTCATCAAAGACTAGTATCTGAGTGTCTGCGGAGACTAACTGATATGCAAAGCTACGCTCAAACGTAAATGACTTACCATCAATAGTTACAACTTTTTTCATCTGAGACAAGGCATTCATAAAGATTCCCTTTCCAGTTCCACCTTCGGGGTTCTCGCTAATTACCTCGTCGTTTAAGATAACCGCTGGACAATAGGACATATTCTTATGGCCGTGCATCATGTATCCAATAGTAGATTCCATAGCTTGTATACGATCATTGTCGTGGTTACAAATGTTGCGTATGAATTTTCTATAGTCACAATCAGTAGCGTCACATAGCATAAGGTTTCTATCAATGACATGGTCCTTCCATACATACCCACCTAAATCGATATAGTCAATCATGATTAACTTGTCATGCTCTATCTTGACTGCACAATTTTTATAGTACAGATATGAGGTGTCTTTTGTGTCCTCAATAAAATAGATATCAATAGTCGCAAGTAGCGTAAGAAAATCCTCACGAAAGAATCTTGTTTGGTCCGCAAAATAATTATAGACGCTTATGTCTTCCAGTTCTAAGAGGTAGTTCAGTACAAAGTCTTTGATTTCTTTTTCGTCGGTATGGTCTATCAAGTTATTTGTTACACGAACAAACACATAATTTTTACCACCCTCTGGATTGTACTTATAGAATCCATTGTCCTCCAAGAAAGTTTTAAATAAGATATGTATTATCTTGATCACTCCCTTGTCTGACTTGCTCCAAAATTGTTGCCTTGCATTCTCCTGCTCAATCCTTTCCATCACGGAGTCGATGACCTCCTCTTCAATGTCTGACTCCTTTAACTTGTACCGAATCTCCTTTTTTGATGCACCAAGTTTTAGCTTTACGCGTATGTCATTAACCCTATCCTCGTCCTCATAATACTTAGTCCCGAAGTTTGCCGTGTTAGCATAGGCCGAGTCAATAGTTCTCTGTATCTCGTTTAGAGTAAATGATTTGTTTTGATACCTACCTAGTACATAAGAGGCCAGGCTTTTACTGATTCCAAAATCATTAAACGCAGCTGCCAATACATAGGTGTGTTGATTCCTTTGGCCCTCAGCCATTGGAAATTTTTTCTCCCACCATTTGATTAGTATGTCCACGATTTTATTCTCGTCAGTAATAGGAATCGTTGGTTTATCTCTGTACTTAGTTACCTCTTGATACTCCTTCTCCTCTATCTTATCCCAAAGAGATGAGTTCTCATTGATATGAATCAGTGGATCGTATGACTCATAGCATACACGGCTAACATTTTTTACCGCCTTATCAAAATACTGGGAGTTGAAATACTTTTCTAGTGAATTGAAATAGTTCACATGATTCTCTACGTCCTGAGGTATCTTAATAATTACCTTTAGACCATTACCCGATGGAGATACAAAGACTGCATAAACATATTTGTTTTTACTCAGCATCTCCTTGTCCTCCAGCAAATGTTTTTGCTTCTCGTATCCATCAAAGTCCAAACATATCAACCCACTATGTTGCAGAATTGAATTGTCATTTCGCTTTGTGAATGTTCCACTAAAACAAATTGCAGGTAAACTTTTCTTGAGTTCATTGCGCTCGGTTTTGTTTTTTTCGGTGCGTATTCTCTTAACCAAATCTTTGGATGCACCATCTTTAATTCTCTTCAAGATCACCGATACATCCCTATGAAAGGGCGCATCTGTATCCTTGATGTCCTTAAATATTGTTACCATATGTAGTGTAATTTAATTAAATTCAAATAAAGTGAGCATTTTGTGCTCAGTTTGTGCTCAGTTTATGCTCTCTAACTATCTCTATATCAATGCGATGCTTAGAATGTTTACTTTTCTCTATACGTATGAGAAAAAAAAATAATAATAGATATAATTATATATAGTATAGGGGACATATAAACTCGTCATTTAGCATCGGTAAAAAAAGGGGACGTTAGTCCCCCTTAATTACTTTACTGGATAAACTTAGAAAGGCAGCACCTCTTCTGTAGGTTTGTTATCTACTGACTGGTTACTCTTTGGAGATGATCCAACATTTTGTCCATCAGTCCATGCCACCTTGGCATTTCCTAGATAAACTTTGTCTGCTTTTGACTGACGCTCTTCCATTGTTTGTGACACAACCACTGGACCATTGTTGCCATAGTCATCCAGTTCGTTATTCAATGTTAGAGTAAGGTCAAGGTATTTACCTTCTGATCCATCCCTCTTTTTTACGACCTTAATTTTGTCCTTTGGGATTTTTGTAAGGTCTAAACTAAAATTAACAATACTTGCCATAATTTAAAATATTAAAGGTTAAAATAATTCTTGTTCTACTATGTACTGATTAATGTCTTCTGTTGGATTATCTCCAAAGAATGTATGGTACACCTCCATAGCTTGGTACACCTTCTCTTTACCCCTATCCAGGAATTGCTCCGTGGGTCTATATATGCCTAGTACGTGGCTTGTTTTGTCGATCACATAGAACACTAGAGGTTTGCCAAAGATTTGCTCATATATATATGCCTGGCTATCGTAGTTGTATAGATTAGCAGAGGCATCAAACTTGTTTATGTTTGAGGTGGTTTTAATATCAATGAGTTTATCCTCACAAACGATATCGGCCTTGCCTTTCCACATAACTGATCCAATTTGTTTTATACTTGGCTCTTCATATAGATTACTTGGCGCATAGATATCCTCAAACATTCTGATATTTGACTTCATTGTAGCGACTAGGCCTTCTATCGCTTCTGCTTCTTTTTTAAGCAAAGCAAAATCGGCCTTGTGTTCTTCAAGAAAGTTTTGGTATATCTTGGTGTTTCTGTTGGACGCATCTACCCGCACAAAGTCCTCTGCTTTATCGGGCTCAAGCATTAGCAAATGAAAATACCTACCCTCTAGCATCTCTTTTGTAGATTGACGGTCTTGTCTAAAACTTTTTGGGTCTCTTAGCAGTACGCCTATGTCTGAATTTGATAGATACTTTTTACCTACCTCTCCGTAATAATTTACGTCGTTACGTAAGCTATCGATGTCTTTTTTACTGAATTCAAATGTCATGATAAGTGTTTTTTAAGTTCTTTTTTTACTGATGCTTTGATCTTGTACTTCTGCTCAAGGTTGCTTACAAGCTTTTCAATTCCGAGTTGCTTGTTACTAACCACATAGGACAAAACCTTCTCCCAATTCTCGTCACCGATGTCCAATGTGTAATGGGTGTCGGTTAATGGCTCAGATTTCAATTGATCCTTGCCCTGAGGGATGTCTTCTCCTGCGTAGATATAAAGACCTAGTCCATGTCTTGCGATAGCTTTAGTTAGGCTACGTTGAATGGATGAGTTCACGTTAAATGACGTAATCTTTTCTAGGGTAATTGATGCGTTACGAAAGTCTAGTACTGGTAGGTATTCGATATGCTCAATATCTTCTATCGTTACTCCCGTTTTTACCCATGCAGTTTTACCATCGTGGTGAAAGTTTAATCCCTCTGCATTCTCATAGACATTGTATGTGGCTTGGGGGTAATGTTTCTTTACCTCGGCCCATGCCCATGCCCATGATAGGTAGGTTAGTCCATTTTTCTTTTCGACCTTGTCGTTTACGTTGATTGCGCTCAACGTTTCAAATACTGATTTACTCATGATTTAATTTGTTTGTGATTGTATTATACTTAATTAAAATTCTTGCTCTGTGTGATTTTAGACTCGTAATAATCTTAGGATTCTGTCGGCCATTCATCTCTTTGCGTATTAGCTTTTCTATTTTATCTAGCTTTCTTTTATAGTTGTCTAGAGATATGATGTATACACCATGTCTCCACCCGAAAGCATGAAAAATATCTACCTCATGTTCTAGCAGTTCTTGGTAAAAATCACCACCCTTTGTGGTATTATAAATAGTAATAGCACTAGTCTCCTTGTCCTTAATTATTTTGCATCCGTATACCATCCTAGCCTCACAACCTGGTGAATCTAAAATTGTAGCTAAGTTGTCAGTATCGGCTTGTTTAAACAGATCCTCTAATGAGTAACGCATGAACGAATATTGTTTATCACATATTGGTAATCCTGGTCTTCCTTAATTTTTTTACATACCCTTTTAACTCCATAGTTTACATTCTGTGAGGTAACTGGTAAGCCTTCCTCCTCTACGTATCTCGCTATCTCAGTCATTCGCATAGGCCTACTATAGCATAGATAGTATAGCAGTTGTCTTGCGTCTGAGATGTTTCGCTTTGTAGATGGCGAAAATAATTCATCGACCTGGATGTGGTACTTTTTACAAATTTCTTTTGCGTACTGATCGAAGATGTTTTTTTTCATAATACTCTTTGATTTGATTTGTAGTTAATTTAATGTTACCCTTGTTTATTTTAAACCTGGTGTAAAAAAATTCATCGTCGACATGATCTAAATTATCGACTTCATTTTCTAAAAGTTGTTGAATTTTTGACATTTGATTTGATTTTAGTTATACAAATTTATTATTTTCCTTAGCCAATAACAAGTTTAGTGTCACTTATTTTTGTGTACCAATAGCCGTTGACTTTTATTCGGTGTGCGTTCTTGTCCCAAGATATCTTTGGGTTGAGGTATCCTCCCTCCATACAAATCGGTAGGCCCTCTCTGATAGCAAAGCCTATCTCCTCCTCATACTCTACTAGGCTCTCTGTGTGGTCATCGTGTACGACGAATATCTCAACGCCCGATTTAAAAAGTTTGGACGCATGGGGCGTTACGTCTACCCATGCGAAGTTGTTTTTAGTTACTATCATTTTTTAATAGGTTTTTAAGTCGTGTTACAAATTTCATGTACGGGACTTGCTTTAATGCAAACGCCTCAGCGTCCTCGTACGTTTTAAATACGTCGATTGTTCTCCCCTTAGGGGTCGGGGCCTCGACTATCCAAAGCCCCGTTTTTAGTTTCTTGATTTCCATTAAAGTTCTGCGCTAAATGATATGCCGTAGGCATCGGGGTTGTTGTCAAAATATTCCTTCATCTGCATACCCATTCTCCAATCGGCATACTCCGCAATATCCTCCTTGCTTACGCCATTCTCCTCCATTATCTCGTCGTTATAGAAGTTTGACTTCTCGAACATATCTTGGACGCGCTTTACTGCACCCGTTTTCTCGATGTCGTTTATCTCATTTACGATGTTGTCGTATTCCTCACGATCAACATAGTATTCGACATAGTTTGTCACGTCTTGTGCGCCGAATCTTTCTCCGGCATTACTTGGTTGTACTGCGAACATGAATTTCCCTTCAATATCGCCTGAATAATATCTTCCCATAATTTCTAGTTGTTTAAGTTTTCTAAATATAATTCTGCTCTGTATTTAATTTCTGCATTTGAAATTTGTACGCACACCCCATATCCTGCGTCTACATAGATAGATGTATAATCATCTATAAAACAATCGATGTCGTGTAGTTTAAACCATCCCTCGGCTTGTTCTAATTTTTCTGTTGTCATGATTTATTATTTTTTGTTTTGTTTATCATATAGCCATGCCCCGTATTGACTCAGGGCATAGCCTATTATTAGTATTAAGATAAATTGCATTTGTCTTGTGTGTTTGTTGGTGTTGATCCGTAATACTTTCCTGAGTTTCTGAATTTCTGTGCGCCGCAATACGTGCCGCATGATTGTAGCGCAATGAGCGCAATTAATAAAGCTAGTTTTTTCATAGTGTTTGATTTAGTCTCTGATTGTAAATTTTATGTGGGTGTCACTCACTGATTTTTGACCAACATATACAGACTGCTCTGTTTGCTCTTCCACTTCGCTGATGAGCGTCCAATAGTTTATACCTTGGTCTCGAGGAATTGGATATTTAAATGCGGTCATGCCTTGCTTTGCGGTTTGCTCAGCTATCATTATGATAGTCCCAACATGAGTCTTAAAGTTAGTCGCTTGTTGGTTTTTGTTTACTTGTATTTTCATGGCATTGGTTTGTTTAAAAAGTTCGTGCTTATTCTAGGCAATGTGTCCCATCCATCGTCGTTATGTACGATGAGTGATCCACCATCGTTCATTTCATCGTCTTGAGACAAGACAATCCAAAATCGTTTTTTGTTTTTTTCCAGGAATATTGCTAGTGATGAATTGTACCAAAGTTCTCTTTCGCAGTCTTCCTGGGATAGATATTCGCATCTGATTATTTTAGATCCCTTCAGCATTTCATTTGCTTTGTCTGTCCAATGTGCTTTGCAAGTTTTTGTCGGTTTAGTTTTTGTTTGTTGTTTCATTTTATTAGGTTTTTAATTAATAAGTCTGTCATGGTTTATTGTTTTGTGCCA
>Ga0307380_10012051_pt1 | contig 10785 bp, 12 predicted proteins | sample UN3MG_FD_202239 | JGI IMG/M metagenome (GOLD analysis project Ga0307380, IMG submission 202239) | Soil microbial communities from Risofladan, Vaasa, Finland - UN-3 | ecosystem: Environmental > Terrestrial > Soil > Coastal area > Acid sulfate soil | place: Finland: Risofladan, Vaasa | collected... | reverse complement strand
TCAACCTTCGCCCCACTGCCAAGCTATTGCAAAAGGTCAGGGAAACATATCCTGCGCTGGATATTATCGGATATAAAGCAGAAACCCATGTAAGTGAATCTGAATTATTAGCCAGCGGCAGGGAGCTATTGAGAAAGTACAATCTTTCGATGGTTGTGGCCAATGACGTGGGTGAGCAGGGAATGGGTACTGAGATCAATTCTGTTTATCTCCTGGATTTTAGTGGAGATAATGTAGGTCCCGTGGCAGGTACCAAACAATTCATTGCCAGTGCCATTATTGACAGGTATGTTGGAGCAGCATCGAAATGAAGGATGCATTTGCACCTGCCCATATCACCGGATTTTTTGCTGTAAGGCCTGATCCTGACCCCATGAAGGCAGGTTCTGTGGGATGTGGTTTCTGCCTTGAGAAAGGAGTTACGTCCAGAATAAAAGAAGATACTGATGAACTCGTTATCAAGTTCAATAATGAACCGATTAAATTTCCTACAGTAGAGTGGGTAATTGAAAAACTCCTGGGTCCTGATCCTCAAATAACAGTTGATCTGAAGTGTGATGTCCCCTTAGGTTTTGGTTTCGGGGTAAGTGGTGCAGCTGCCCTTTCATCGGCTTTTGCAATACGATCGGCATTTGATCTTAAAATGGATATAACCCGATTGGCTGCTGTGGCCCATGTTGCAGAAGTGGTGAACAGGACTGGTATGGGAGACGTGGCAGGGCAATGTGCCGGAGGTATGGCTATCAGGACAGAACCCGGTGCACCCGGACTAGGGACTGTTGAACATATTTCAGTGAAATCAATGAATATATCCTGGGTGTGTTTAGGCGAGATCTCAACTGCATCGGTCCTTGATAATGAAAGCACTATGCTGGCCGTCAACAAGGTTGGTGAGCGGGCATTGAAATTACTAATAAAAGACCCTGGTGTTGAGAATTTCATGTCGCTCTCAAAGGAATTTGCAGTTGAGACCGGGCTTATCAGTCTGCGTGCCCTGGAGGCCGTAGAGGCTGTGGAAGCTAATGGCGGTATTGCAAGTATGGCTATGCTGGGAGATACAGTATTTGCACTGGGTGGTGCGGATGTATTATCGGGTTTTGGGAAGGTGGATAGCTGCAGAATTAGTATCAAAGGGGCAAGTCGTTTTTAGGAACGTGATTATCCGACTCTTTCCCAGCGATAGATTAATAATTGACATGGACATTATAAAGGAGTCAATAACAAATAATAAAACAGGAAGGAAGATATGGCAACATCAAGAAAAAGGGCAAAAATGAAGCGTTATTTCAAAGAACTAATTCACACTTTCCGATTTACTTTTGAAGACATCAGCGGAGCTAGTGGTATTGAAGTTGAAAGATTAAAAGCCATCAACAAAAGCGAAGAACCTACTCGTGAAGAGGGGTTGATTATGCAAAAAATAGCTTTGATGATGTCAAGAAAACGTGGCGAGGATACTGGAGAAGAGTCAGATTAATGAGCATCAGGCTCATATTTTTTTTCATGTTAATATGAAATAAATCAATTGGATAAAACCTATTGTAAACCCTAGTATTCCGCCAATTATAGTAATATGTTTTAATTCATTAGCTGAGACTCTGAGCACAATGTTTTCCAGTTGATCAATATCATAGGCTTCTATATTTTTTATTATGATCTCTTTAAAATTCACATTTCTTTCGATCTCTTGGATAAATTCGCTGATGAGCTGGTCTTTATTGGTATTTATTGACCTCTTTACCCTATTACGCAGATATACATTTATGCCAGTATTGATCCTGGACAGAATATCGGTTTTTACATTGTTATCAGGACTGAATGAATTATCCACCATTTCATCTATAATTGGAGTTAGGTCCAATTCTTTAAGAATCTTGGACAAATCTTTTATTGATATAAGTTCGTCTTCGATTGTTGCTGCGATACCTTCGGAAATATCATTCCTGCGTTTTGGCAGCAATCCCTGCAGTATAAAAGGTCCGAACTTAACAGGCTTTCGTGGCCTGAACAGCATTTTTACAGCAATATAATTGGTGCCATAACCGATAACAGCACCAATAATTGGAAAAAAATATGGAGTATAATCCATGTTTAGAATTTAATTGCAGACTATTTTAATGTTATCTTGAATAGCAAAGAAAATCAAACATTATTTATCTGATTTCAATGTCCATCTATCCATATCCCTGATATTATACTTTTCCAGTACCTTCTTTAAAGCATGGTCCAGATCGATGTTATAATAATTTGAGATACAAATAAGGGCAAATAGGATATCTCCCAGTTCCATTTCAATATCAATCTCGCTGTCCTCAGGTTTTTTTGGTTTATACCCTTCCAGGGAATTGATCTCTTCTGCCAGTTCACCCACTTCTTCAACTAAGGCAGCAAACATTGAGAGAGGCGGCCAGTATCCTTCTTCGAACTGGTTGATCCAATTGTCCACCAGTTCCTGTGCTTCATTGATGGATAATTTTGACATGATTTCACAATAGAATCAGCATGGTATAAGTGGATTTGCTTCAAAAATCCGGGGTATCAGGATAATTATCGTGTTTTTCCCATTCCTTCGGTTTGATTGCTTCCATATTTATTTCGGGTCTGGAATCTACATATTAATTTATAAAGGGGCATAGCACTAGTGAAGCATTCAAAAATGAAAATGAGAGAATTAAATGGTAAAAATAAAAGGACACGAAATTGGTTCAATAATTGTTAAAAGCACTAGTAATCGAAGAGCAATGCAATTTAAAAATAATATTATTACGGTTTTAAGAAGGATGGGTGTTAACGAAAATGACATTGATATCCCTCTTGAAAGTGTAGCGATGAAAAAAGCCAGAGCTTCTGCAACCTGGTACCTATCAGGTTATCGAATGCATTACAGTCATAACCTGCAAAATAAATATGTAGAAAATCTTCATGTTCTATTCAAGGTAATTGAGATGGAAGCAAATCTGGTAATTTCTGAGACTAAAACACTCGATGATTTTATTTTAGAGTTCAGAGAGGAGTCAGATGTTGATAATAAGCGCAAAGAGGCGCGAGAGTTTTTTGGCTGTCACCATGATGAGACCGATTTTGAGATCATTCATACAAAATACAAGGCGATGGCAAAAGAATTGCATCCGGATATGCCAACTGGAGATACTGAGAAATTCAAGAAGCTAAATATTGCACATAAGATACTGAAGAGAGAATTGAGCTAGATCACTTCAGACCTTCATACATGAGCATGACGAAATTGCAAAGTGGTAGAAGACCTGTAAAAATATCATCAGTGTTATTGCATTTGCAAATACGATTATTGGATTACGAATATGTATTCCATATAACATCCTGAGGGATACATCAATACTGAACTGCACTAACATCCATAAACTCAAGTCCCTTACAATCTTCGTCCTGAACATTTTGATTACCTGTGGCACAAATCCAAACATTGTAAGCAATGCATCTGATGAACCGATCAAAAATCAAAAGTTTTCTATCATATGCTTGTTATTCATTTATTCTAATACATGAACTTTAACTTTGCTTTTCAGGGAATCTATCCAATCCAAGTTTTTTAGTCCAAAATCTTTACATTTTTTTGGCACTTCTGTGATTAAACCCCCATCTTGCAGCCACAACATTCCCATCCCCGAATAGAATTCAGGGGCATCCTTTACGTTTATTTCAAGCGTTTTTGCAGATCACGTTTTGCGGATAAATGAAGTTGCTGAATGCAAAGCATTCCGAAGAGTCGTCGAAGGGACGTCATAGTTATACTTTCTTTATTTAATGTTAAATGAATTAATAGTATTATTAAAAGTCTCTTCATATATGCGATAGAACTCATCTTGAGAGGAATCTGTGAAAATATAAGCTGTTCCATTGGCGAAAAAGACTACCATTCTCAGTTTCCAAGTAGGTGTTTCAGAGTCTCCACAGAGTATATCATACCCATCAATATTATTTATCGAGATTGTAGTCTCATTTAAGATTGGTAATGGAGGGGACTGACTCCCCAAAATCCTCCTGCAATAAACTGGAAGGATTTTAGTATATGGGGTGAATCAATTTTATGTGGGAATTTTCAATTAACCTTAAATCCGACTCTTTAGGGTATATGTCTAATACAATTATCGCTCAAAACATATAAATGGAATTAAAAAACGGTTACTAACGACATTAGGCCGATTAATAGATGTTGAAATTAGCATATTTTAACCAAAGATTACATAAATCAAAAACCTAATTAAAATATGTAGGCATATGATAAAAAATTATGTTAATCGATACCTATTTATATATGGAGTTCCAAATTTTATTAATGTAAATTGATGGTTAAAGGGTTATAGAAATCAATTTAATAACCATTGGAATTTAAGGAGAGGTGTTCATATGGCAGAAAAAATAGGATTTTCAGTAATTTATCATCATCCAGATGATGCAAAAAAATTCGATGAAAGATATCAAAAGCATTTAAGAGTTTTCGAAGAACAAATGGGAAATATTGTTGAAAGCGTAGAAGTACTGAAAGTGGATGATAAAGTATTTTACCAACAAGCTATTGTGAAGTTCGACATAGGCACTGACTATAACAAAGTAATGGAATCTTCTGAGATGAAAGTTGTAGTCGATGATGTATTGGATTTTGTTCCAGAAGGCAAGTTCCAATTTATTCCTATAACGAAAACCTTGTATGAGTAATAGATCATATATCAATTCTTTATGTTTCCTAATGAACTATTGGCGCAGATTAAAAAATATTTAATGTGTGTTTTCAAAACTAAAATTCAGTATTTACTTCAATCTAAGTATTCTGCGGGTCACAATCATCCTATGAAGCACAGTAAGATGGGAAATCAAAGCAACAATAAGAACGACCCAATTCAATATTCCCAAAAAAGCCCCTACTATAATCAATAACATCCGCTCTGCCCGCTCAGCCAGTCCAATGTTCAATTTACCAGTGCCTGCAGCCTCAGCTCTTGCCCGCGTATAACTGACAAGCAATGAACCTACAAGTGCAACAGCTCCGATTATCCATTCGTTTTCTATGTAACCTGGTATTGCCAGGCCGCCGCCCCACATAATTCCAATAAAAACAGCAGAATCAGCATATCTGTCAGATACAGAATCAAGCACACCTCCGAAATCAGTTACACGGTTGTTCTCCCTGGCTACTGCACCATCCAGAACATCAAAAAAACCACCGATCAACAACAGTATACCGGCAATGATCTGCAACCTCATAGCAAAAAATAATCCGGACCCAATGCAAAATACCAATGACAGGACAGTTACAGTATTGGGATTTACCTTGTTGAACAGACTTGCGATGGGTTTAACCCAGTTTGTAAGTGTGTCTTTTTTTGTGTTTAGCAATGCCCACCACCATTACGCTATCCTGAACATCTTACCCATCCATCTATTATTCAATCGACCCAATAATATAACTGATGCAACAACTAGCAAAAGTCCCAGACCTGTTATGCAAATTGTTGCTAAATAATAATTGAAATGATAATTAAATGATAAAAGTGTTTCCATTACCAGTATGGGGACCATCATTAATGCGAACTGGAAAAGGATCTTTGGATTGCATACGCTACCAATAACATTTGCAAGCCTCTTAACATTAACAACAATAGCAGTGATAATAAATTGGACATTCACCTTCGGCAGACCCCAATATCTTGCTCTTGCCATCCCATGAAATCTCTTCATCTCAGCATTCTTTGGTTCGATATGTGCTCTCTCCTTCATATCATCCTTGAAATCCTGGGTTTTATTGTATTCTTTCGCCTCTATCATCAAATCATGATGTTTTCCTATGGCGATAGTCCTTCCCTCCTGTTTTGTGCATTGATATTTTAGCGAACACTGGCTACAGATTTCTTTCTTGAAATAGAATGTTGTCGTCCCTTCCTTTTCATTATAGTTTGAAATCATTGTCCCTGTGCCATCAATCTTTTCCTAGCCCACATCTGAAAAATTGTATAATGTGCGGAAGACAGGATTATGATTCTTATAAGGCTGATTTTGAAAGCGAAGATTTCAGGTTCTACAGAACATGCACAAGATAAGCAACGAAAGAATTGCGTTGACAGGGGGAGATCAGCGAGGACGGGCAAATATACGGCAGGGAGCTATGCATTGTCATGCCACTGAAGCACCGGGGGTTCAGTGATAGCAATGTCCACCGGGACGGGCTTTCTTCTCAAAAAGGGCAGTGATTCAAACTTTGACGCTCTCGATATTTTTGTGGATTACTTGGGTTCGGAGATACTGCCGGAATGGAAATGTTTATTGCTGTTAGAATTGAGTTGCAAATAGAAACATTTAGCTGCGGGTAGTTTAATTGAAATGTACAAAATCGGTGAATAAGGTTTTTGTATTGTTTTTGATTGGGAGACTTTTTATTTTCTTGTGATTGAATTAGGAACTAGCCAGAATAAGTAATTCAATGTATAAATATTTCAATTGTTCTGGTTCAATCTCGTGTAATAATCAATAATTTAGAATGAAAAGTATGAAAGTCAAGATTATTTAGAGTGTTGCCACTATGGCATTTTGTGCAAGAGAATATAATGTATTATCTGAATTTGATCTCAATCTTTATACCCCGCAGCTCTGCTGCGATTGGGTGTGCCGGCGCAACGTTTGACTTGCTATCTTGCATATCTGGCTATAGCACTGTATAAGAATAAAATAAGTGCTAATGGTTGGGAAGGAGTGAAGGAGGGTTTGAAAGAAGGACTATTTCATAAGTAGTCTATAAAACCCTGAAGGTCAGGATATTAAGAGATTGTCAGAAAAGCACATATTTTGAGGTATTTTAAACTCTGGAAAAATTACAGCAAAACGTAGCACAACGATTTGTCTAATGAAGATGTTACGAAATGTTCGTTTTCATCACTTTTCCGACAATCTTATTAAAATATACAAATTATTTTAATTACTAAACCAAAATATAAATATGTGAAAAAGTATTTATAGGATGATAAATACATTAAATAATGGGTGCAAAATAGTTTGGTTAAATTCTGACGTTTAAAGACATATGAAAGTTATATGCCTTATAACAGAATCAACATCAATTATTTTACATTTAATCCATAATAAATCAAAAGTAAGGGAAGTGAATAAATGACTATAAAATTTGAACCCGATGACATAGAACGTCTGAAGAGCATGTTAGAAAACCAGCCAAAGGCATTATCTGCAGTATCTGGTCTAATGGTAATGCAAGATTTGGCAAATAATATAAAATATCCAATCAATTGTTTTGGCGATATACAAAGACAACTTGGTAAGGAAGAAACAATGACATTAGATGGTCAGAAATTTAGCATGCCTGAATTAAAAGTTATGATTCCTGCCTATTATTTCCCTATTACATGTGAGGAAGATTTTTTTGATAAGGCTGCCGAATTAATGAAAGTAAGCACCGAGATGAGGCCAGAACAGATGCCCCATGAAATGCTACTCTTTCAGGGGGAGGAGATGCCAATTGAAATGGCTCCACCCATACCACCGGAAATTGCGATGCTTAAAGCTCCTTCAGAAATACCAGCAAGCGGTCAATATGGTGTGACAATAGAAGAGGTCGAAAGAATGAAAGCAAAGAAAGGTGGTGAATAAAATGGGTTTGTATGTCGAAGTACGAAAACATGAAGATGGCCTTCCCATTACTAATGCCACTTTTTGGTACAGTTTTATCAATTATGGCAATGGTGTCTATTTCGTTTTTGCTCCATTTAACACAACTATCTGGGTTCAAGCTCCGGGGCGTAATACTCGATATTTTAATACAAGTACCTATGTGAAGTATTTTATATGGCTAACAAAATATGTACCACATTCAAAATCCCATTCCAGTGGTGGCTATACCTAAATCATGTTCAACAGCATGACTGAATTAGTAACCTGAACAGATTATAAATTCCCTCCTACATGCTTCACTGGTAATGAAATTAACATTTTATTGTGGGAGTATTTCCTCCCACAAAATAATTTGTAAAAAGACCTCTTGATGCGGAATTTTTGGGTGTAGAGGGGAAAAAAAACTGTTCAGGTTAGTAAGCATTGTTCAAATGAAGATACACCAATGTCCATCTTTCAAATATCTTATCATGTTTGGACTATCACACTTGGATTGATACAATGAGGTTTATTAGATATGGCTATGTGAACGATGCTTTAACCAAAACCTATATTGTACAGAATATACAGTCACTAGGTTTTCACATACATCAACAAGAGTACATAAATTACATGGATGAGCAGTCCCGCTTAGGTTTGCATCTGTTAAATGTAGAATTTCCGAGAATATTTGAAAGCTGTTCAATTCCATTAAATGATTTGTTCATTGATTTTGCCTCAGAATATCCTTTTTTGTATGAAAGGCTACAAGGTATGGCAGCATTTGGTTATACCCAGGGAAGGCTTATTCATGAATTGCAGGAAGGGAACGATGATTTAAAAGAAAAGGTAGCACAGATTTCAGCGATCTTTAATGTGGGTATTTCTCTTTTTGATCTTGTTGTCGATGAATTATCAACTGGTATAGGGTTTTACAAGATTATCAATCAAGAATTTCTTAAAGATCTAATGGACTTAACCAAAGAAATATCATTAAAGAATGTCAATTATGACGAAAATACTGCTGATATAATTGAACGTTTGCTAATCGTGTTCATCTTTGCTTTTGGAATGAAGTGCAGACATATATATCGGCTTGCCAGGAACAAACATGCCTGGAACCAGTTGTCTAATTCCATTTTTCGATTATATTATGCGGAAAAAACTACTTCTGCTCTAGAATTCAACAAAATCGTGTCAAGTGACCAATGGCTTGATGCACTGAAATGTAAATCTGTATTACCTTCCATAACCCATTCTTTGATTTCGGAAATTACTATGGCTTCTGATTCTAAACAGGGGAAAAATAATGTCGAAGATATTTGTTGCACCATCGGGCATATATTCTGGCTAGCTGACGATCTTTCAGATACTGCAAAAGATTTGCAGGCTGGAATTCCCAGTTATATTACGACTAAAGCAGCAAAATTTTATTCACTAGAAAATAATTTTTCTAATAAATTAAATCTCAATGAATCTCTGATCGAAGCTATAAATGATCTGTGTACATTTTTATCCAAATTAGAGAATGATATGGAATCTTTGTTAAGTTCGCACGCAATTCAAAAAAGTACACATGATGAACTATTAAAATTTGTCAAAATGTATGTAAATGGGTGGTTAATTGAATGAACAATGAACAATATAGTTCAATCGATATGAAGTATACTAATTTGGAAGAATCAGAACAAAAAGATGGATTTCATATGAAAATCGATTTGAGATCGATAATTAAAACAGGAGTTCGTTTTTTATTAGTTCAAAATTACAGAAAATATCCTGAATCGATTCATTATCTTACCTTTCCGTGCTTAACATCATCAGGAATAAAATACCAAACACATCCGACGAACTTCTTTCAACGCATGTTAGTTCTCGACAGCTTACTGGATTGTGCACATTTTGATGATCACATTACAAAACAAATTGTAGAAAAGGAAATCACTGTTATCCTTCAGGCAAAACACCGCATCGTTCGTGGGGGTTGGAGTTATATACCTTCTCTGCCAGAATTGCCACCCGATGCAGATGATTTGGGTCTAGTGCTCCAGCTTTTAGCCCGAACAGGTGGAAAAAAATTGGCTGCTGTCTGTGATGGTGCATTGGACGTTCTTTTTAAATATCAAACACATCCAGATGGATCATTTGATCTCTGGGTAATTGACCCATCTGACACGTCACAGTCTGCCATTGTTATTCGTGATTATATTAAGGTCATCGGTGGCAGAGGTGCCTCGCCAGATGTCGTTAGTAATGTGTTATGGGGTTTGATTCTTTATGATAAAGATTTATTCCAGCAAGAAATTGATGATGGTATTCGATATCTTGAATCATGTCAAACGAATGATGGTTTTTGGGAAAGTAAATGGTATTGGGGAAAATTATATGCTACCTACCGTGCTTTAACCGTCCTCAATGTCATTGCTCCAAAATCTGAATCAATCATTCGAGCACAGCGTTTTATCATTGATGCACAAAATGATGATGGAGGGTGGGGAGATAATATTAGCAACCCTCTAGAAACAGCGTTTGCTCTTCTTTCTCTTTCTTTAAAACCAACTTTTCATGAAAATATACTAAAAGGTATTACTTACCTCGTTCAATCACAAGTCGAGGATGAAACGTGGGAAAGATTTCCTTTTATAAAATTGAAAACTATTGATGGAATTAAATTATATGGGAGTAGAACAATAACTACATCTTTTTGTATACAGGCATTAGCAAGAATTATTTCCACGCATTCTGAATTGACTTTTATCACGGTAAAAGTCGATGATTTACCATACAAAAGACAAATAGGCGATCTTACTGTTCGTTCCAATGATAATTGGCAATGGTCTTTGTTAAAGAATAATGAACTTTTACTGCGCAATTCTTCTTGTATAGTGGATAAACCATCCTTTCCAGAAGATTTTACAAAAAAAGTTCCTATGCTCCATATCATTGAATTAAGTGATAAATGTAATCAAACATGCGCCTATTGTGCACCATCAGCGCAGTATAGTGATGTCGTAAATTTGGATAACGACTACAATATCCTAAATAAAATTGTCGATTTTATTGTCAAGTATTCTGGTTTTAATTTTTGTGTAGAGTTTCAGGGTGGTGAAGCCCTTATGAACTTTCCCGCACTACAATACATAGTTGAAGAAA
>Ga0307380_10012049_pt1 | contig 10787 bp, 14 predicted proteins | sample UN3MG_FD_202239 | JGI IMG/M metagenome (GOLD analysis project Ga0307380, IMG submission 202239) | Soil microbial communities from Risofladan, Vaasa, Finland - UN-3 | ecosystem: Environmental > Terrestrial > Soil > Coastal area > Acid sulfate soil | place: Finland: Risofladan, Vaasa | collected... | reverse complement strand
CTTCAACAAGCTGATCTATGACATGCTCGAAGGTCATATATTATCAGATTTTAAAATAAAGGGATCTGATAGTTTTGCTGATCCTTTATCCATTATCCTGTAATATTCCTTTTCAGCGAGGGCTATAGTTTCTTCCTCAGTTCTGGAAATTCCGATTATATAGTATCTGACAGCAATACCGTCAATCATAATCTTAACCCATTCCCCGTCTGGTTCTGATGTTCTTACTAATTCTAATCTCATAGTTTTAGTTATTAATTATTTGGAAACAATATATGGCATTTCCCCGGCTGTCAAGATATGCAAATCTCATAGCCAGGGTATTGACTGTTATATTAACACTTAATCTGGGGATTTCTGCGTGAACAGTAAGTACTCCCTTCAAGGTAACAATTCTTAGTCTGGTAAAATAATACTTTGTCATAGCAGCTTCATTGCAATTTGTTCAGCGCAATCATCATATTCCTTGATAATGTACTTGAGGATATTTGCCCGGCACTCGCCGTCATCATCATTGTCAAACACGGGAATTATATCATCAATCTCAGGACAAGGAACGGCAGGGTCATAACAAATAGAACCCCAGTAATCATAACTACCAATGCCGTGATGTTCCCAGTGATACCAGGCTTCAACTGATACCTTACCGTATGGGGTATTTATTTCTGTCTTGTAATTCAGGCTTTTCATTGAGTCGCTTTTTAAATTAAAAGAAAGTTGCTGGCAGGATTTCACTTGTACTTTGTTCACCTGCATCGGTTTGTTGACACCCACCGGTAAAAGACAACTCAGTTTCCTCGGCTACCATCAGCCTACCCAGTTGGTTTTTTTATACATCAATGAAGTAAGTTTGAGATTACTTAATCAATAACGTGGATCACCTTCCACTCTCAGTATTTGCGTTTCATTATTCCGCCACAGCAACTTTCAAAGAACTTATTTAAAGGTCGAACCCATTGAAGTTATCGCCGGGCCGACCGTCAAGTATTATTTACCTAAATCAATAATATGTCTCATTCCATTTTTAGTCCTTATAGCTTCTGTATTTTTTATTCTATAGCCATTCTCTTTTGCATATAATTCAACTTCTTCGTATGAATTAAATACGCGTCCATCTGCAATAAACTTTTCTAATTCTGTTTTCATTTCTTGACGGTTTTAATTAAACATGAGTCGCTTTTATGTATCAAAGGTAAAAACAATAATTTAGTTGTGCAAATATAATGGCATATATTTTAAAGTAAATGATGATTTTAGCTAAAAATACGTCTTTATACTTAGAGCCATGTACGTCTTTATGCTTAGCCTGGTAAGTATTTATACACATCGCAATGAGTATTAAAGCTTAGTGTAAAATAGGCATTTATGCTGATCGTTATAAAATTCACATTGAATAGATTTGAACCGTCATTTGGACAAACTTACAGTTTCCCGCTGTTTGGATCAGGTAAGTCGATTCTGTTTTGAATCAGGGATATTTTTCTTACGGCTTCTTTTTTCTCTCTTTCTTTTTTCCCGTTTTTCTTTCTCTCTTTTTTCGAAGGAGAAATAAATTTCATTGTTACCAATCTTTATCATAATTTTGACTGATTAATTATGAATCAATAATGGCAGATAAAAAGAACAAACCCGTTCTTCCAGAGAAACAAAAAATATTCTGTCGTGAATATATTTATGATTGGAATGCAACACGTTCATATTTAGTTGCTTATCCTGATGTAAAAAGCCCCGAAGTTGCAAGAGCAAGTGCAAGCCGCCTGTTAACGAATGTTAATGTTCAATCATTTATCTCAGAAATCCAGAAGAATTTAGAAGAAATTGCAGGGGTTAGCCGGTTAAAAGTCATTACAGAACACATGAAATTAGCCTTTTCCTCAATAGCACATCTGCATAATACATGGATTTCGAGGAAGGAATTTGAGAGTTTAACCAGCGAACAAAAGGATTGCATACAAGAAATAGATACCAAAATAAGAAAAGAATGGGAATATAACCCAGAAGATCCAGACAATAAAAAACCTATTTTGGTAGAATATATCAAAGTAAAACTTTATGATAAACAAAAATCACTTGACAGTATTTCCAAAATGCTGGGGTATGATGCGCCATTAAAATTAGAAATTCCCGGTATTCAACTTGCATTAAACGTCACTGTTGATAAATCAGAAACTGCTGAAACTCTAAAAAAACTAAGGAGTGGAATCGGCTAAACTCACCAATGTATTTCATCGTACTGGAGAAGCTTTAATAAAAGCACTTAATGGAACAGGGCCAAGATTAATATTAAATGAAGGAGGTCAGGGTTCCTCTAAAACAATAAGCATAATCCAAGTAATTTATAATACTTTAAAGGGTAGCAATAAAACACTGAAAACGACATTTTGCAGCTATGCTTTGCCACATTTAAAGCTCGGTGTAATATCTGATTTCGATAATATAGTACTACCTTCTTTTGGTGAGAATGTCAATGAAATAAAATCAAATCCTTCACAACCCCTTTATAGAATTGGTAAATCTGAAATTAATTGTTACGGAGTTGAGGGAAATCTCGCAATGGCTCATGGACCAAGAAGGGATATATTATTTATCAATGAAGTCAATAGAAAAATAACTTACGAAGTATTCGATCAATTATTTTCAAGAAGTCGGGTGACCATAGTCGACTATAATCCGGACTGTGAATTTTTTATACATGAGAAAGTCCTGCCATTTATTCCCTATATCAAGATTGGATCAACATTTCTAGATAATTCTTATTTGCCGAAGGGAGAAATGGATAATATTTTATTAAAAAAAGACAAACCACAATTTGCTAATTGGTGGAGGGTATATGGTTTAGGATTGCTCGGACAGTTTGAGGGTGCAATATTTACAAATTGGAGATATTTCAAAGAGGGCGAATCCTGGCCTGACCATCTTCCAAATGGTTTCGGTCTTGACTTCGGGTTCAATGATCCAGATGCTATGGTTAAAACCGCAATAGACAGTAAGAATAAAAAAATATACTGGGATGAGAAAATATACAAAGAAGGCAATTCATTTGAACAACTTAAGAATTTAGTTAGTCAACACTGTACTCGGAACGATCAGATCATTGCTGATTGTGCTGATGCGAGGATGATAAAGCAGCTCAGCGCTTTCTTTAATATCAGGGGTGTAGATAAAAAGAAATGGACAGTATCAGAAGCGTTGAAAATGATGCAGGACTATGAGCATATTATGACAGAGGAAAGTTATAACCTGGCAAAGGAATTCAATAACTACGTTTGGAATGACAAGAAGGCCGGTATACCAATTGATGACTTTGATCATCTTATTGACGCCGGCCGTTACCGCTTCATGGAATCAGTTTCAAAATCAGCAGGACCCCAGGTATGGCACATGTTACCAAGATAGAACGCCTGACCCTGAGGGAAATGATGTTCAACCTCGATCTTTATCAGGGATTAACTGACGGCCTGGTTCAGCTTCCGGTCCCGGATCGCATCAAGATGAGGGGCAAATCCGTGAAGGTTCCCGCCGACATGGAAGAGTTCACGTCAAACATCTGTTATGGCCAAAGACTTTTTATTGTCCGCAAAGAGGAAAATGATTTCGGTACAATCCTCAGGCAATTAGATGGTTACTACTATCCGGTAATAAGTAATAAAAAATGGGATGAAGAAGCGGCGCTTGTATTTGGAAAATATGTTCTAAATTGCAAAATAATTGAATTATACCCTGTCGCGATGCATCTTGCTACACTTACCGGCCAGATGGCAGAGAGGGAAAAATCGCTGCTATACCGTGAACCTACTAAGGTACAGACTGCCGCCGGTATCGAAAAACTTAACGTATTTGCTGAGCTCAATGCCCTGGATTTCCTTCGTGATGCAATGAAGATAACAGTCCCGGAAGTCCTGCTTACTCCATATCGTGAATGCCTGGTACGGTTTATGAACGCCAAAGAAACCTTTGAATTTCAGGAGAGGTATTTTGAACTGATACGTGAGATCAGTGAACCAAAGAAAAAACACAATCTACGAAATGATCACAGCAAAGCTTAAACAGATATTAACTGATAGCGGCTGTACGCTTGTCAAATATGAACAGGCGGAACTGGTGAATCTTCACCTAGATGAGAGTAACCAGTTTGATGTTATCGGGGTAATAACGCAACCGAACACAATTACCCTCGAGGTAAAGGCAAACGCTATCCATGAACATTTTTCGCCCTGGACTGTGGAGATACTTCGACAAGTCCGGCTCGAAGATCAGGCAGATAATAATGAAACTGTATTACAGCAACTACTTAATATTTGTAAACAGATCATTGTAAGGATCATTGCTACACAGGAATTCAAGAAACAGAATACTTATACGGTCAGTAAGATTCTTGAACGCCGTTATGATGCTAATGTTACTGGCTGGGCGATACCGCTCAACCTTTATTATTTATTGAATGAAAACCGTAACCCATGCTTGCCGGGCGGTACTGGATCATCTATTACGGCAGACACTACACACATTACAGCTGATTATTCTTAATATGTTACCAGACCTCAAACCCGAACTTGAAGCCCTGATACAGAATATCAGCCAGCGTAATATGTATTCAGGAAATAAAATACCTGATTCTATTATGAGTATGTTTGAGATTATTGAGGATAATGAGCATGCCGGTATTCTGGTTCCTTACTGGCTGTCGGTACTTGAACGGGGACGGGGACCGAGAAAGTCAACAAAGGATCACGGGCTGATAAATAAGATTTACGCATGGATGCAGAAGCGCAATCTATTCCGGTCCCAGACCCCGCAAGGCAAGTTCAATGAGGCCCGGTCAATGACCTGGTACATTAACAAGTATGGGAATAAGCAGTTCCGCAATAAGGTATTTATTGATATTTACCAGACAGAAAGGGCGCGGACTATTGAGCAGATAAATAATAAGTTCAATATTTTAATAGGTAAAATAACTATGGAAGTGATATGATTACTCTTATCAGTACCCCTGAATATAACATCGATCGCTCCGAACCCTGCCGGTGGTTGGCAACGGAAAGCCCGAATAACTTCCGGCTACTCAGGCAGGACTGGATTTGTGATACACCGGTTAATAATGGAGGTTATTTACAAGTGACGGTAACAAGTGATTACCTAGGCGGGGCCGGGAATAGTATTTCCATTTACAACGCATTCAATGATTCAATGATGGTTGGGGTCATTACAAATGTAGATGTCACGCTTAGGATTATTGACACCGATATAGTTTATTCCGCAACGGCAAATCCTACATACCTGAATGATTACACGCTTTACGGTGGGTACTATTTTGAAGGACGCTTAACGGTTAATGATGTACTTTATCCACTTACAATTATTGCCAGCCCTGATACTTTCGGTTACGCTGATCTTGACGTTTCGGGAATACTTAGAATAATAACCTCGCTCGGTAAGGTCGGGAATTATACTACCAGGCTATCAAAGGAAACAACCAAGTCAGGCAAGTTCAATTTTGAATACCGTGAGTGCTGGTATGGCAGTAACAATCCCTGGGAGGGAGTGGCGATAACTTCCCCTGTGACCTCCCCTCCAATACTAGTAGATTGGTATTATGCCGAGGCTGTCCGCAGTGAGGAACAAGGATCGAATCTTCATGATTACGTTGCAGATGACCTGAATGATGCGCCGTTTCTTAACCAATTTGAGCAGCCGGTTTACTTCCTGGGTCTGCCGTTTGATCTGTCATTTATATTGCCTGAGCGTGCGCTACTCTCACCTACGGCTGAGATAACCGTTACCCTTAACATCTACGATTCAAATAATATGCTCCTTGACAGTATTGTTGAAAATATTGCGGCTGATGAACTGGAAGGATATATTAATTCGCTTAATATCACTTACACTTCAATACCGGAACTTGCATCTTATATAACAGCACAAATAACAGCACCATGAAAAAAATACTGATATTCTTTTTATTTAGCCTATCCCTGACAGGATTCGGGCAGACACTACCGCTTATTAATGTCGGTAAAACGGCTAATGACGGTACTGGTGATGCTCTAAGGACGGCATTTATTAAAACTAATGCAGCTATAACGCGGGTTAATACTCTCTCAAAGGCCGCTTATCCTGGGGCTGGCATCCCGCTTTCAACCGGATCGGCCTGGGGTTCATCTATAACTAATAATTCTACTAACTGGAATACGGCTTATGGCTGGGGTAATCATGCGGGATTATATGATCCGGTTGGAACGGGTGCCGGAGCAGTAGGTACGCATGAATCAACCTATAATCACACTAATTATAACACAGCCTATACAGACAGATTAAAATGGGATGGTGGGTCAACCGGATTAGTCGCGGCAACAGGACGGACAAGTCTCGGCGGAACAACGGTAGGGCAGTCAATATTTACACTTACAAATCCTTCTGCCATCACATTTTTGCGGATGAATGCAGATAATACCGTTACGGCACTTTCAGCAGCGAATTTCAAAACTGCACTTTCATTAGTGTCTGCGGATGTAAGTCTAGGGAATGTAACGAATAAAGCACAAGTGGAGGTTGAGGATAGTGCAGCGATGCTTGCTTCTTATGCCCGTGAATTGAACCCTACTTTTTATACTGGCATATCAACTCCTGCAATTACTCTTGGAGCAACAGATCTTCAATCACTTTTAGATGACAAAGCACCTATTGTAAATACTTCTTTAACAGGTACAACCAACGTTGCTAAACTACAGATTGGTGATGCCACAAGTAATACAATAGTGCCAGTTGATAGTGCAGGATATAAAGGTACTGATGTTGCTTTATATATTGGGCCAGATACAGTTAATGTTTATATACCAGCAAGCAGAAAAGTAACTCTTGCAAGCGTTATCGGAGATTATACAACATCCTGGGATTCGACTTATATTCATAGACGGGTTGATTCTTTAGTCGTACAGGTAAATAATCAAAAAAACGAGATTGATGCTATTTGGAATGCAATAGCTTTATTATCTGGTGTAACCGATGTTATACCGCCAAAATTTTTAAGTGCAGAAATAGGTACTTATTCAGATGATACTGTTCATATTGTATTTGATGAGGTATTAGCAAACTCAGTACCGGCAACAACTGATTTCGTTGTTACGGAGGATGGTATTCCATTAACTATAAATAGCGTTACATTAAGTAATGATACTGTTTTTCTCAAATTATCTACTCCTGCAATTGCTGGTTATGATTATTTGGTTGACTATACGAAGGGAGTGGATCCATTACAGGATGCTGATGATAATGAAACTCCCAATTGGATAGATAAACCAATTACAAATAATTTAGGATTTACTGCTGAATATCAGGTAATTTATGATGCTTTCACCTTTAAACCAGACGGGCCTATTGCTAATGCACAGGATGTTCTTGTAGATAGTCTTACAACCTATGGAGGTAATTATCTTAGCAGAATGGATCAGCTTTTCGTATTTGCTACTTCATACAACAATGGGGATGAGGCATTAATTAATTGGGTATCTCCAGGTACACTTGATGGTGATAATCTCACGGGAACATTATGGACTGCATTGGAAGGATATACAGGTAATGGAATTGATGATGACATCATACCTAACTTTAATCTGAATGATAATGGTGTTAATTATACACTTGATGATGGATCAATAGGAATATATACACGATTGAATATTCAAGGGACTGGCAATTCATTCGGGGCTTATGATGCTACCAATAGAACAAGTTTATCACCGAGAAATACATCAGATCAATATACAGCAAGAATAAATATTACTTCGGGTACAACGATGCAGGGAAGTAATACTAATTCATCTGGATTGTTTATTTTAACAAGAACTGCCTCTAATGTTTGTTCACTTTATCGTGCAGGATCACTTGTGGAGACTGAAGCTGATGTTTCTACTGCGATACCTGATGCATGGATGTTGATTTTAACAACTTCCGGTGTTGGGGGGTTCTATTCTGCTAATCAGGCTTCTATATGGTTTATAATGGATGGTGTTTCTGCAACTGAGGCAGCACAATTAGATAGATTTTTTGAAACATACATGGATGCAATTGGGAAAGGAGTAGAATGAAAAAAGTATTATTTATATTTTTCTGTTTTTTAAGTCTGTATCTTAAAGGGCAAGATGTTTTCTGGGTGACACCGAGAGGTGATGATGATAATGCCGGAACGGATTCATCCTCTACCGGGGCATGGGCTACATGGAGGGAAGCATTTTATTCAGCATCCGTAGGACCAGGCGATACGGTTTATTTTCGGGGAGGGGTTTATCCTCATACAGATACAGATGGGGGGTATGGATATGGGTATGACCATCCAATAACAAATGGAACATCAGGGAATTATGTATATTATTGGGCTTATCCTCCGGATTTAGAGGATGGGAATCCACCAATATTAGATAGTAAAGATGTTGTGGTTAGCCCTTCTGTTACTCATAATTATGCAATATATGCATCTGGTGTTAATTGGGTTTATTTTAAAGGATTAACAATAAGAAATGTAAAGGAGTCAAAGGGAGAGGATGTTGCTAATGCATGGTATTTTAGTAGTATTTCCAATTCAATATTCGAACAATGTACGGCATATAATACTGGTGGTGGGGGATTCACTACTCATTTTGCTACTAATGTATATCTTATAAATTGTGATTCTTATAATAATTGTGATTCATTAACCGCTGATTACCCTGGCAATGATGGGACAGGATTCAGAAATACTAACAATACAACTACATCGGGTAGTGTTTATTATCGATATTGTCGTGCATGGAATAATGGTGATCAGGGATTTTCTGCCGGTTCTGTTGGATATGCTGAATATGATGGATGTTGGTCGTGGAATAATGGTCAACTAGAGGGCGGGGGATGGGGATTTAAAATGTCATTTTATTCATCATTAACTCCGGGTATACTGAAGAGATTATATAAAAATAATATTGCACTTTACAACAGAAGATCAGGTTTTGATACAAACGATGGTGCATCGACCACGGCATTAGCAATGAATATTTATAACAATACATCTTACCATAATGAATATGGCTTTAGGGTTTTGAATACACAAGGAACAAATGAACGTGAATTAGAGAGAACTTACAAGAATAATATAGCTTATGCAAATAGTGCTGGGCATATACAAGCATTGGGTTCTTATACTCATGATCATAATTCATGGGATATATCAGGATTAGGTAATTTTACTAATGCGGATTTTCTTTCAGTTGATACTACCGGAATAACAGGAGCAAGACAGGCTGATGGATCATTACCCGAACTTAATTTTTTGAAACTATCTTCAACTTCACGAGCAATAGATGAGGGTACTAATGTTGGTTATGGTGATGACATAGGAGCTTATCAGTACGAGCCTTATGATCCGGGAGAAGAAATTGAGCCGGCGGTTGTATTCACCACAGGGGCTTTTCCTTCTAAAACATCTGCGGTAATTAATGCAACTGTTTTTGATGATGGAGGTGGAACTGTATCATTGAGAGGAGTTGTTTTCTCAACGAGTGCAAATCCTGATTTAACAGATAGTTTTACCGAGAATGGTTTGGGTACGGGAGCATATCAAGCACTTTTATCTCCATTATTAGAGAGTACATTGTACTATGCTCGTGCTTATGCTATTAATGAAATAGGAACAAGCTATGGTAATGAGATAAGTTTTACAACTACACAAGGCGGAATTGTGACCGTTATTATTGACGGCGCGGAATATATAGTAACTCATAGTGATGGACGAATAATTGAAGTAAAATGAAAAAGATAATTTTGATTTTAAGTTTTATGATCTTTCCGTTCTTGGTTCAATGCCAGCCGGATAAGATTTTCAAAGAACAAATAACAGTTGTAAGCATTAAGTTCGGGGATGGCTCGGTGCAGACAACTGCACTTCCCGGGATTGCCAGTGTAACATGGACGGATGTACAAAATAAACCATTGACATTCCCCCCTGCTACACATAATCATGATCTTTTATATAAGCCGATAACTTATGTCCCTACATGGACGGAAATTCTTAATAAGCCACCAGAGGAAAAACTTGAGACAGCAATCCCTCAATTAATGGGAATTAAACTTCCGGTAATGACAGCAACGCAAATATCTGCACTTACCCCGGTCAAAGGATTGTTATTATTCAATGATACTGAGGGGGTGTTGCAGATTTATAATGGAACTGTTTGGAAAACAATAATAACAAATCAATGAATGGGCTGGGGCCTTAATCTATATGAACTTGTCCGAATACCGGTACGGAAACCCTGCGAAGGATATTACTTACGTTGGTATTATAATGGCTGGCATTACTGGTTCTTTCAGCCTGGTCGTTATGGTATAGTTACCGAAGGAGAAAAATACAGGACATTATCAGTACGGAAAATTCTTATCGGTACCGGGGTGGTTTCACGTTCTGAGGCAATGGCAATAAAGACAATCCTTAATACCCGTGAAGTATATTTATTGACTATTGCGGGCTGGATGAACATAAGAATTGAGCCCGGTTCCGTTATGGTTTATGACCACTCAGTTGAAGGTATTGAAATTGAACTCACAGCCTACATCGGGAGTAAAGAGATTTCTTATGATAATGGCTATACGCCTGTTCCTTACATTCCGATCACATCCTCGACAATCACTTATTGTGAGATAATAATTGGTACTCAGGTTTGGATGTGCTATAATTGGTATGCGAATTATCCCGGATCAAAGGTTTATAATGATGATGAAGTTAACCTATCACTTTATGGAGGGCTTTATACTTTCAATCA
>Ga0307380_10012048_pt1 | contig 10787 bp, 3 predicted proteins | sample UN3MG_FD_202239 | JGI IMG/M metagenome (GOLD analysis project Ga0307380, IMG submission 202239) | Soil microbial communities from Risofladan, Vaasa, Finland - UN-3 | ecosystem: Environmental > Terrestrial > Soil > Coastal area > Acid sulfate soil | place: Finland: Risofladan, Vaasa | collected... | reverse complement strand
CTTCCGAAATATGCATAACCCAAGTTCTTTTCTTTATCCCTTACCTGGTCTGAGACGTTTGCAATCAGCTCAAAGCCCTCATAGCTTATGAAAACAAGCATACCTGCCGCTATAATATCAGGAGCCGATACCCAGTCGGCCGGGCTAAGTCTTTCAAATGACAAATCTCCTACAAATAGCCCCATAACAACGAAAATCAATAAAATAAGGAGCTTGCTCACATTAAAAAATCCTTCTGAGCGTTCCGCAATGCTAGGACCTATGAAGTTAATGAAGGCAAGCACAATAATCACAGCACTGGCAAAAACAGTATGCCAGAACTTATAATCAGATTTTGGTAAAAAAGTAGCTACGGTATAGGTAGCAAATGCATATGCGTAGACAGCTAGAAGCACTACATAACTCATGACTAAGAGAACATTAAGACTGCCTGTAAAAAGTCCGGGACCAAAAGCACGATTTATGAAGGTGATTGTGCCGCCTTTACTAGGATAAGTAACGGAAAGCCTCAGATAAGAATAAGCTGTAAGCAGCGCAACAACACCCCCGATCAGAAACGACAGATAAGTGGCGCCTCTTGAAGCCACAACGGCAAGCCCGATTGTGGCAAATATGCCCCCACCTACTATACCGCCGATTCCTATTGAGAAAGCGCCTATAAAACCAAGCGAGTTTTTACCCGCTGAGATATCTTCTTTGGGATTTTCTAGTCGTTTACGTAACTGTGATAATAGAGCCATGTCAGATTATAACCGTTGTCCTTTAGATATTGGGTTTGTTTAGATAAAAAATAACTTTACGCAAAAAAGGGGGAAATGAAAATATATGATAGAAGGAGACGTTGAAGGTGAGCCTGTTACTGACCCGCCATTTACTCAACTGCTTTTCACTTTTGCTTGTGATACAAGATTAGATGAATGTGGGAATTAAAAATTTGGAATGCCGGTATCCCTCGTTAAAAAGGGATACCGGTTTATTTTATCGTTACCCGTTAACTCTAAATCTTCTTCTGAGCAGAACAGCCGCTGGGATCAATGCATAAATAAGTAGTCCGGCTAATCCGCCTTTTACACTGCCAGAACCAGCGATGGCACATGAACCGTCGCTTTTACTTTCTGAGTCATTATCATCTCCACCGCCGTCACTAGGTGGATCTGTCGGTGTCGGAGTCGAATCAGCTATATCCAGATGGTCCGGCAATCCGTCACCGTCAGTATCTAATATTATGCACGGCGAGCCGGTTCCCGGATGTACGCTATCAGCAAGACCATCATTATTCGCATCTGCCGAATCATCATGAATACCATCATCATTTGCATCTATACAACCGGCTGTTTCATCCGTGTCCGTCATACCGTCATTGTCAGAATCCTTATCCAGGAAGTCTGGTGCACCATCGCCATCAGTATCAGGCAGCGGCAGTACCGCTCCTCCCTGATCGGAATCATGTGCGTCGTGATGCCCGTCACCGTCAGAATCTATAAAATTATCCGCTGTGCCGTCGCTATTTGAGTCATTATTCCCGCCAGCTTCGAAATGGTCCGGTAAGCCATCGCCGTCAGAATCTAGATCTAGCTCGTTGGGTATGCCATCCCCGTCAGGGTCAGCCGGTATTTCCATCCTTGTTGATGTAGAAGGATTTACATCGTTAGTTGCGGTCTCCATATTATCCGGAATTCCGTCATTGTCTGAATCAACATCAACATTATCGGGTACGCCATCACCATCCTTGTCAAGAGGGCTTCCACCGCCTCCTCCAAGAGGAGGGGTTGTCGGTGTCGGAGGATTAGTGGGAGGCGCACCGCCGCCTAGAAGATCAGTGCAGAATTTGTCAGGATCTACAGGGGTTCCTTCGCACGAACCGCCGATAGTGCCTGCAGAATCTAAAGTGATATCCCATGGAGCTTCTTTCGGGAAGCACTTAGGATCAGGCCTGTGACCGTCTCTAGTGCTTATTAGAATATGCCCCTTATCATCGGGAACAAAACTGTTGGGAAGTGTAATGGAGAAACCAGGGCACCCTTCTAGTGGACAATCTATATCCTTACCCACCCACTTTCCGCATATATTGCCCGCCTCGCAAGCAGCTTTATCATCCCCTGTGAGTGTACTTGAGCATACGCATTGATTCCCACTTTTTTGACAGAAACTCGCGGGCTGGCAAAAATCTAATTCTGCGGCTTTGTATTGGTCTACAAAACTTTTCATATCCACAGCGACAGTAAGAATGCCTGTTGCGCTGTTGTACTTTCTTTCCCATCCCGAGCCCCCATCATTCCACATAACATCTGGGTCAATCGAAAATGTTATAGGGAAGCCTTCGATATCAGCCCTTTTGGCAGTAACAATTTGTGGGTTTATTTCATCAATACTAGGATCAATACCTACATAAAATTGATAGGTCTGTTTGCTGGATGGTTTTGTATAGAGGAAGTATGTATAAAAAGTATCCCCCCCCTTAAATACGTTCAGACTCTTAGCGCTCTTTCTCTGCTCGGTTTCTGAAACCGCAGTGTTTATATAATATGTAGCCCTGTTAAGCGTCATCATGCTTCTCTGGTACAGGGCCATTCCCGCCATTCTTATACCCGTGGTGGATAAATCTTCAGCATCATCTGTGGTTAAAAGCTGCCGTTCAAGTGGAACTCCGTAGCAGCTTGTGTCGGTGCAAGGTCTTCCCCATGTAGCACTGCACGTACCCGATTTATCACAATCTTTTGGAGTTGTGCAGCTTAAAGTTCCGTCATTTGTGCATTTGTTGTCTATGCAGTTTCCCTCATCAAGACACTCTCCACCCCACGAGCATACGGCACCTGTATTTGAACACGTTCCCAAGCACGTGTTGTCTGTGGCGCACTTGGGATATATAGCGGTTGTAAGATATTCGTACGGGCTAGTTTTAGCTGTATCAAAGGACTTACACTCTATAGCTTCAATCGGGGCGTTAAAAAACGGATCGAGGTTCACAGAAATGCTCTCCACAAACTCGCTGCTCACAAGACCTGTAAGCGACCCGTCATCGTCATTAACCACAGTCTGGCGGTCAACACTGCTGAAGTTGCCGAAGTTGTTTTCTGCGGCAAATGTGCAGTAATCTGTTCTTACTTTAGCTTCATTCGTAATAAAAGTACCGTCTAACCACAGAGGTTCCAGAACATAGTGCCGTATGTTTACATTATCAAAGAATAATCCATCTGAGTGAAAAGCAGGCGGATAGTAAAAACCGTTTGGCTGCTTCCAGCCTATTGCGGCATTCGGAAGAACACACGTATCGGTCATCTTAGTTTCAGTCCTGGTCTTATCAACCGGTATACCTATTGTCCTTGTGTACATCCATGCCGGCTGTCCGACACCTGGGCCAAATTGAGGACAATTGTTGGCGCCTGGCTCGCATAGGGATCCAAGCGGGGTTTCTATGACGTCCAAATATGCGTTTTTGTCCTGGAAATTAGGTCCGTCGTAAATGTTAAATAGGCGCTGATTCACAGCAAAATTATCGATCGGCATACTTATCCCCTCTTTTGCCGATCGGCAGTGATTACCATCGCCGCTATCGCAGGTAAGTCCCTTAACCTTACCATCAGAGCTGACAAGTGGATTAAAAGGTCCTGCACTGGATGTAAGCGGATTATCTTTTTGAGTTTCGCCCACAAATACAGACCTTGTGGCAAGCTGCCATTGACCGGGAACTACGTTTGAAAATGTATAGTCTCCACCAGTAACAAAACTAAGGCCCCCGTTCTGGGAATCTGAAAGAAAGCTGTTTATGTAAAGGTACCACTGTGGACGGAGCCATATAGCCGCAAAATTCTGCTGAGCCCAGTGAAAGGATGAAGTGTATTTATCAAGCACAGTGACCATACAGTTCTCACGGCTTCCGGTACTGCATCTGTTTTGAATTACGCTAGGTCCGCAGTCTTTGTTTTCATGATCATCTCCACAACTTGTGGCAAACCGTCCGCCGCCGCCTATTACTTTAGGATAAAAAGTCTCCTTATTTTGATCGCCTTTTCCACCCTCTGCTGTAGGCTGTATTGCGGGAACAGGCGCGTTTGGGTTGGTAGCTGTGCCCATCGCACTTAAACCGATGCATGTATCTGTAGCCCCTACTGTATTAAACGACATCATGGCTGATGTACAGTAATTGCCCTTAAAGGTTTTAAGAGGTGTCATTGCGGCGCGGCCTATATTATTCTCATAAACCAAGCTGCCGTCCATCATAACAGGACCGCTCTGCATCGAGGCATAAGACTCCCACTTTTTGCCCTGGGAAGGGCCGCTGTTGGTACCGGGAACAAGCCAGTAGCATACGCCGCACCCGGCTGCTCCAGCTGCCATGTTATATTCAAAATCGTTCCACCCGTTCATGATCCAAAACACCGTCGGATTAAAAATATCCGAGTTGTATGGGACAAAAGCGTCATTAGGACGTCCTGCCCAGGCTAAAATACCCGGCACTTGACGAGGGTTTTGATCATTTTTTACTGCCGCACGGGCAAGAACTCCCAGATTGGAATAAAGCTTGTTATTAATTTCTGTTCCGTCCTCAAGATAAAACCCGTGTCCAATTGATATATAACCGACGTTTCTCGAAAGCGTAACGCCCTGCGCGCCGTGAAGGGTTATCCAGCGCGTCATTGAGTCGTGTATGGAGGAATCCTTAACAAAAGTGCCGGCAGGCGTCTTTCTCGTCAAATGGAAATGGACGGGATAGTGCCCGATGCGTCCGCCCTGTCCGAGCTGGTAGAACTCAACGCCCTGAACCTTAAATTCCTCTACCCCCTGGCGCACCTGAGTGTGACCGCCTAAATAATTCCCGGCAACCGGTGGGAAAGCCGAATTGAAAGTGTCTCCCCCAGAGACTATCCGGATACTTCTTGACAGTAAACCTACGGCTGCCCTAGTCTCCGCTGCCGGCTGTCCCTCGACCATCAAATCTATGTTCATATGTGAGGGTACTTTGGCTAATGAGTACGGTGTGCCGTTGTGAGGATATTGCAAGCCCCCGGGTATATCAACACCTGTGAACGGGTCTACTACCTTGAAGTTAAAAGTCATGTTGTCTATGGGGGGCGCCACTATTTCGAGAACCTCCGAATGTCCGGGCAGATAGTCGGTAGTTGTAACAACGATGCGGTCACCCACTGCCCAGTCTACGGCCCTGTCCACTTTAAGCTGAGTCGCCTCTACACCTACATTCTCAGCCAGCCTGGCCCAGCTCTTGCCCGAATTGCCGTGCATGTCGTCGATGTTATCGGGGGGAAGGGTCGAGCCCTTTTTACCGAACATCCTGAGTGTTCCGCCGTAAGATACTCCCAACACTTTATAGCCGAAGTAAGCGTTGAGGTCGCCGTCGTCCAGTGGAAGCGGTTTATATTGATAGAAATAATCATCCTCGACCCCTCCGGGCAGCATTTGTTTGCTTGCGCCGTTCGAATCCCAAATGGTAGTCGGAATACCGCATGGTCCAACTGTCGCCGGCATGGGGGTTTTACATAGAACGCCTTTTCCTCCAACACCCTGGTCCTCACCGTATAAATGTATAGTAAGCTTACCGCCCATCATGCCTATAGGGGCAGTATCCTCACCAGCGATAAGACTCCCTTCGTTTTCAACTATTATGCCGTATGCCCAAAAATCTATAACAGCATCCTCGAACGTAAGTGAGCCGCCGCCGTAGATATTAACGTTACGGTATTGGTAAGTACCCGCTCCTACGGTGCAGGGACCGGTGACTACAAGGTCCTCTCCGGTACCGGTATGGCGCCCGTTGTACAGGTAAGTGTTGCAACAACGTCCGTATGGACTCTCGTCTGGCTCTCAACGTTCGACGCGGACTTATCACCGCTGTCATCCGGCATAAAGGACCCCGTCAATTGGGTTTCTGAGAACTTTGCGCCTTCCTTATCAGCGTTTTCCAAGTTCGTAAGCGTAAGATCCGCTTCTGTGAGGTCGGCATTGATTAATATTGCATTTGTGAGATCGGCGCCTGATAAATTGACGCCCCTTAGGTTAGCCCTGCTTAGATCCGCATCAACCAATATGGCGTTATTCAAAATCGCGTTACTCAAGTCAACACCGCTTAAATCTACGCCATTTAGATTTACGCTACTCAAATCGCAGCCTATGCATTTATCGGCATTCAACACCGATGTCAGATTTTGGAGCGCTTCATCTGAAGCTGTGGTTAGAAGGGATTTGTTCGCTTCGGGAACTATGAATACAGCGATTCTTTGATCCGATTTACCGTCGTGACGAATATGCATTTCATAATCGCCTTCGTCTATGGTGCGGGTAGCACAATCTCCTTTGGCACTTATGGTAAAGACTTCCTCACCGTCACTATTCAATAGAGTCATAGTGTGCTCTGAGGATTCATTATCGTCATCCCAGCAAAATGTTTGCTCTATAGCGTCTGTATATTTATAGGGAATTATATCAAGACCGATTACACCTGTGTCATTTTCTTCATCCATTGCAGTTGGAGGCTCCAAAAATGTTGCAACAATGCCCCCTTCCGGTATGGCGGACAACTCCGAATCCCTAGCAGAGTCGGCCTCGGTAAGTACTCCTGCCGACTGATCCGGCGAGCTTCTAACGAATTTTGTAAAGGCAAAAAACCCGCCAAAAACAAAGATTATGACAAGCAGTAAAGTTAATTCAGATTTACCTATAACGGTCCTGATCTTGGACATTGAAATTACCCTCCATTTGATGTGAGCCATCCTACTCATCTAATCTTCTCTACGTTTAAAAAACATATATCAGATTAGACATTGTTTTAGCATTATAATAGTTTAACTGAGTTTTTTAAAGAGGTTCAATAACTGTTCATCTTGCTTAATTACTATTTACTTTTGCTTTAGATGCTACGTTTGAAGAATTTGGGAATAAGGAATTATAGAATGCCGGTATCCCTCATTAAAAGGGATACCGGTTTATTAAGTTAAGTTAAATTATTGAACTACTCGTTTTCACAGACTGAACCAGACTCGCCCCCAGTGCATGTATCAGGCCCGCCGCCACCTTCGATCATGTCGTCTCCTGATCCGCCGTCGATATTATCTCCTCCGGCGCCGCCGAGTATTGAATCATCTCCGGGACCGCCGTCTATTTCATCACTACCTGAATTACCTTCAATCATGTCATCTCCGGAGTTGCCGTCTATTTCGTCATTACCTCTCTGACCTATCAATACGTCGCTGCCGTCTCCGCCTGAAACATTATCATTACCCGCTCCACCTTTAACAAAGTCATCGCCTTCCCCTGCGTCAATGTTATCATGTCCGTTTCCGCCCATGATAAAATCGTTACCATCCCCGCCTACGATTATATCGTCTCCCATATTACCGTCGATGGTGTCGTCTCCGGGTCCACCTTCTATTTCATCATCACCGCCCCTTCCCCTAATCACATCATTTCCGCCGCCGCCGATAATTAAATCAGGACCGTTTGTCCCTATTAGCTCATCATCTGCCTCGGTACCTCTGATTACGTTTCTTGCTGTTCCTGCTGCTTCGTTTAAATCGCAGAAATTCTTTGGAGGTAGTGGGTTCACATTGCAACCTGGACCAGCCAAGTCGTCACGAACCGGGTCAAAGTCGATATTCCATACAGAATTCAACTCATCCGGATTTTTACTTGGGTAGCAGGTAGGTGTAGGTGGATCTAAATCATCAGCCTGGAAACCAGTAGGAAGTTTGAATGAGAATCCAAGACATCCGCCATCAGGGCAATCGACAGCCCTTACTGCCCAGCTACAGATTGTATTTTTATTGTCGCCAAGCTTCTTGTTACATTCCTCATCACTTTTATCTTTACACTCACAGCTGCCGGTTTGGACGTCTCCTTCCCAAGTGCAAAAGCTCTGTGGTTGGCATCTGTCCATTTTGGCTTTTGCAAATTTCGGTGAAAATTCTTTGTAATCGACAGTTACCTCTACAATTTTAGTAGTTGGATCGTCCTTATACCACTTTCTTACCCAGTTTGTAGGCCAGCTCACGGATTTAACATCAAGTGGTCTGCTTGACTTTAGTTCTGAGCTTATAGCGTTGACATCTGTATCCGGATTAAAACCGTCTCCTACGTAGTATAAATAGGTTTGTTTTGTAGATTCTTTAGCAAAAAGCTGTAACACATAATATGTCTCACCGCCCTTAAATACATTTAAAGATGGCTTTTGGAGAGGTGCGAGCAAGAGACCATCCCTTTGGCTCTGCTCTGAAACTGTTGTATCGATATAGTATATGCCGTTATTAGCAGTAAGGTTGCTTCTTTGAAAGAAGCTCATACCCATCATACGTATCTGCTGACCAACTGTATTGCTCTCCTCATCACCGGTCAAAAATTGCCTGTAAAGAGGGACACCGTAGCAAAAAGAGGCTCCGCAGTCATCAGTCCATGTTGTATTTTCACATAAATTAGGCGGATCCGGATCTATAGATGGGGTACAGTTGCTTGTGTCAGCGCACGGTTTACCGTCTCGAGAACATGTTCCACCACAGTCTTTTCCCGCCACACAACCCGGATAGACTACGGTTGTGACATGGTCATACGGACTCATTTTCGCAGTTTTTTCAGAGGCGCACTCAATAGTCTCAACGGGCGCGTCGAAAAACTGGTCTTCGTTTACTGCTATAGTATCGTTTCCTCCGCTTTTTCGTCCGCTTTTTAGTCCGCTAAGAGAGCCGTCGTCATCGTTAAGAATGGTCTGACGGTCAACAGCGGTGAAATTACTGAATGTACCACCAAGATTATCCGGACCGGTTGTAATAAATGTGCAGTAAGCTTTTTTGAGAGCCTCATTATCATTCTTAAAAGCATACGGGTTAGTTGGACTTATGGGCTCAAATAACGGTTCTACTACATAGTGACGTATATCTACATCATCAAAGTAAAGATTAGATGAATGAAACGCCGGAGGATAGTAAAAACCGTTAGGCTGCTTCCATGCAATTGCCGCATTAGGAATGATGCATTGATCTGTAGCAGATTCAGCATCTTTTGGCATTCCTGCAACCCTTCCATACATCCACTTACTAGATTGGCAATTGCTCTGACCTACCTTACAGTCATCAATAACTGTTTTTTTAATGTTCAAGAAAGCATTTGAATCTTCAAAGTTAGGACCGTCGTAAATATTGTATAAACGCTGGTTATTAAAGGGATCAAGCGGGATAACAAGGCCCTCATCTCTAAGAAAACAACGATTGGTGACCACATTACCGTTTTTGTCGTCTTCGCATTTAAGATCGGTAGAGGTAGCGGGATTAACTGGACCTGCGTGTGAGGCAAAGCCGTTGCCCTCCTGAGTCTGGCCGATAAAAATATTTTTCCTGGCAAGCTGCCACTGACCGGGAAGGAAATTAGACAATGTATAGTCTCCACCAGTTACAAATGTTAATCCAGCACCTATGGTGTCTGAAATAACACTATTTAGAACAAGATACCACTGAGGGCGCAGCCATATTGCCGAAAAATTGACCTCAGTCCAGTGAAATGCAGTTGTGAAACTATCAATTACTGTAACTGCACAATTACTAAGGTCATTAACAGAACAGGTGGCAGGTAACATACTGCAGTCTATGCCGTCTTTACAAAAAGTAGGGTGATGTCCACCGGGCACTTTAGGATAATAGCCTTCCAAATCACTTCCTCTCATGGGCGTAGGTGAGAGATTTCCAACCTCGACAGGATCGAAAAACGGCTCAACTGGACCACCCATTCCCTTGCAAGGGCTAGTATCTGCAGTTGCATTAAAAGAGTTCATAGCCGATGAGCAGTAATTGCCCTTAAAAGTCTTAAGAGGCGTATCTCCCGCTCTCCCTGGATTACTTTGCTGTGCGGCATAGGACTCCCATTTCATTTTTTGTGAAGGACCGCTAATCTGACCCGGAAGCCACCAATAGCATGTTCCACAAGCATTGGCGCCTGCTGCCATATTGTATTCAAAGTCATTCCAGCCGTTCATTATCCAGAACACTGTAGGCTGTATGTAATCTGAACGGTACGGAACATCTGTTTCTGCACCTATTTTATCTTTCGCGTATGCCAGAATTCCAGGGACTTCTCTAGGGTTTTGCTTGTTTTTGATAGCTGCGCGTGCAAGCACACCTAAATTTGAATAGAGCTTGTTATTAATCTCTGTACCGTCTTCTAAATAGTAGCCATGTCCAATTGACATATAGCCAACGTTTCTGGCGAGCGTAACACCCTGGGTTCCGTGAAGTGTTATCCAGCGGGTCATGGAATCGTGAATTGAATTATCCTTAATAAATGTTTTAGGGGATTTTCTCAATAGATGCATATGCACAGGGTAACGACCTTTAACTCCACCTTGACCTAACTGATAAAATTCAACGCCCTGGATCTCGGCTGACTTAACACCTTGTCTGGCCATTAGGTGTCCGCCGAAAAAATTTCCGGGTGTTGGACGACCATTAGGATTAGGATCAAACATCTGCCCAACGGTATCCCCTGCTGATACAACACGAATGCTTCTGGATAATAGTCCTACAGCAGCTCTTGTTTCAGCTTCGGTAATCTTCTGATCAAGACGCACAGGGGTTTTTACCGGAAAAGTCTTACCGTTATGCGGATATTGTATGCCGCCTGTTATTTCTTTGTTAGTATGTGGGTCTAATACTTTGAAACTGAATTGCCGTGCGCTTGTTCTGCTAGTAATTTCGAGCTTTTCAGAGTGACCGGGTAAATAGTCCGTAGTGGTTACAACAATATGATCGCCCTCTTTCCAGTCAACATCTCTATCAACCTTTAAGCTTGTAGCG
>Ga0307380_10012046_pt1 | contig 10787 bp, 24 predicted proteins | sample UN3MG_FD_202239 | JGI IMG/M metagenome (GOLD analysis project Ga0307380, IMG submission 202239) | Soil microbial communities from Risofladan, Vaasa, Finland - UN-3 | ecosystem: Environmental > Terrestrial > Soil > Coastal area > Acid sulfate soil | place: Finland: Risofladan, Vaasa | collected... | reverse complement strand
GGTGCATCGGCTTGCCGGCGCGGTAGGAGTTCCATGCCTTGATGTAGAAGGCGCTCAGGCGGGTGCGGCTGACCCGGCGCGGGGCGGTCATCTCCTTGACCATGAAGTCGCGCAGCTTGTAGACGGGCGAGTCGTTGGTCAGGTTGAGGCCTGTTGTCAGGCTGTCGAAGAAGGCGTTCGCGTCTTCCTCGTCGATCTTGGCGAAGATGTGGTGCAACGCGGAGGCGATGGTGGAGGAGGTCTTCACCACCCGGGTGAGGTTCTCCCCGTAGCGAACGCTCTCCTTGATCTCCGGGTGAAGGCCGTAGTACTCGAGCGCCTCATCCACCGACGGCCATGCCCTGGCGACATCGCTGGGAGTCGGGGACTGGAGGATGATGGCTCCTGCAATGGCCCCGGCGAGGACGTTCGAGTTGACCTCGCCGCGCATCCGCAGGGCATCAGAGATGTTCCGCACCTTGACGCGGTCAACGCTCTCCTGTGCGGACAGGGGGAGGCCGGTGACCACGACGGACCAGACGCCCGTCTCGGCGCCGACGATCGCCCACAGCCGGTGCTGGCCGTCGATGATCGTGCCGTCGTCGCTGATCTTGATCGTCTCCCCGTTGAGGTGGAAGTTCTCGTTCTCGATGTCGCGTGCGATCCGCTTGACGATGGTCTCGTTGACGTTCCGGTTGTGGGTGTTGTGGATGAGCCACAACTCGGCCCTCTCCGGGGTGATCCACTCGACGGCAGTCTTGACGGGGCCGCTGTAGGGCTTCGGCTTCCTCGGGATGGATCCGTAATTGGGTCGATACTCGTCGTCGTTGATGGTTCCGATGATGTTGCTCATGGGGTTCAGTTGACCTCCTTGACCATGTCGGGGGTGACGATGTCGGTGCGGATCGTTGTCTCGGGCGTCACGCCATGGACCTTCAGCCACTCCAGGCGCTTGGCACCGAGGTTGTGCTGGACGTGACGTGATGCCAGGGCGAGGGGCTGGCTGCGAGCCAGGTCCACCGCTTCAGTCCTGTTGCGCTGGGTCGGGTACTTCACCGCGGTGTCGATGCGGAAGCGGAGGTCCAGGGCGAACCTCTGCTGGCCGACGATTTCGTGACCCATCAGTTGAGCCCTCCTGCGGCGGGCGGAACCGGCTCCTCCTCCGGCTCCTCCTCCGGCTCCTCCGCCTCGTCGGTGGGCGTGTGGACCATGCCGCCGATCTCGTCGTTGGCGAGCGACAGCAGGGCCATGGTCGTGTTGCGGAGGACGACGTGGTCCTCCGCCAATATCGGGCTGATGATCTCGATGGTGAGCTTGATGGACATGACCTCCTTACCTCCTGGACCAGTCGTATGCCTGCTTGCGCATGGGGATGTCGTTGGACAGGCCGGCGACTCCAGCCCGGACGAACGCCCGGTCGAAGTCGAACACCTTCTTGGGTGGACGGATATGGATCCTCCTTGCCAGTTCGTAGACGGCGGCGTCCGTTCGGTAGACGCGCCGCCACGGGATGTCCGTGTCGAGGCTGGGGTCCCTGGCCCGGGCCACCATCTTGAGGAAGGCGACCTGGGCGCTGGGACGGCCTGACTTGTGGTCGCGCATGTGGATGGTGCCGTCCACGACGGAGCCCGCGAGGTCGTGCTGCTCGTGGCAGTAGAACCCCTTGCGGACACCCCCGCAGTACGGCACCTCCAGTTCAGTCGCGATCTGCTGGAAAGTCTTCCTCATAGCCCCTCATTTGTGGCGGTTGGGTTGCTCGAGGTCCTTGAGGTAGTTCTCGACGTAGTCGTCCCACTCCCTCTTGCGGCGGTCGGCACCGGGCTTGGTGATGATCCAGAACGCCGTGGCGAGGATGCAGGTGATGAGTAGTGCAATCTCCATCAGGCAACCAGCCTCCTGATCTCGCGCCAGCGAACGGCCTTGTCCCTGATGGCCCCGACGCGCTCGGGGGCCACGGGCGTGACCCGGTAGCTGCTGATGACGTGGTCCCACTCCAGGGCACCCAGATCAGCCGTCATGGCGAGCAGGGTGTCGGGGTAGTCCGCGTCCCCGGGCACAAGGGGACGGCGGTATGTCCGGCCTCCATGCGAGTTGGGGTCCTCGGTCTCGACGAGGTAGGGACACTTGACGTACCTGCGGTACTCGGTGCCCTCTGCCGTCCAGAAGGTGATGCGCCAGAAGCGTCTGGGTGCCTCGTCAGGCATGGTTGACCTCCTCGATGGTCGCTCCCCGGGCGGGGCAGCGGACCCAATGGGGCGTGGACTGGCTGGCGCCGCAGAAGAGGCACGTCCAATCCTTGGGGTGGGTGTCGTGACACTCCCCGTGCTTGGTCTCGTCGTAGGGCTCGGGCGTCGTCCAGCAGTCCTGGCAGTAGCCCTTTCCGGTGGGCGAGGCCACGCATGGGTCGTCGCAGTACACGCACAGGCAGGGGACGGTCATGACATGACCTCCCAGTAGACGGTGTCCTCGTCATGCTCAAGGTAGACGGCCGCGCCGCAGCCGGCACAGACGCCTGCGTCGAGGCGTTCCTTGGCCGGGTCCCAGTCGTCCATCGCGAGATCGACGTTGGTGTGCGGGCAGCACCCGGTGTGGTACGCGAAGGGCTCCTCGACCTCGTCCTCGCACTCCCCGGCGCAGATGGCCGGGGCTTCCGCGACGATCACGGCGTTGGCGAAGAACCTCTCCCACCTGGCTGCATCAATTGCGTCTTCCCGCTTCCTGCCGCAGATGGGGCAGAACGCGGTGCTGCTGGTGGCGCCGCAGGGGATGCAATGCCAGTACGGCAGCCGGATCACCTCGGTCTTCTTTTCGGGACGCACCTGTCGGTGCTTGCGCCTGAAGATGCCCATCACGACACCACGAAGGCGGTGAGCATGGCCTCCACGTCCCACGGGACATCGGTCTCGTCACCCTCCTCGTCGGGCGGGCCGCAGAACACAACGTTGCCAACGATCACGTCATCGAGGAACCGATGGACGAACGCGGATGCGATGAGGTTGTGGGGCAGCCCTTTCAGCTTCCCTTCCTCGTTGCAATAGATGGTGACGTGGCCCGTGGTCGGGACAGACTCGATCCAGCCGCCGACGGCCTTGTTGATGTCGTCGTAGGCCATGGGGGTGGTGTGGACGGTGACCACGTTGTCGGTGGTCACGGTTATCCAGCGATTACAGGCCACGGGATGCCTCCTCGGCGTTGATCTCGACCATCGTGGTGAGGTCCTCGATCAGGGTGCGGAAGTCATCGAGCGACCCGCGCAGATCGAGGGAGCAGAAGGGGACCGACGGGTCGTCGGGGTTGGAGTCGAGATCGGTGTAGACGTTGACCGCGTCGCCCCCATCCACGTCGCCGATCCCGTGGTAGGTGAGATCGTGGTCGAAGGACAGACCGTCCATCGTGATGGGGACCATGCGGGTGGGGCGCCATACCCGGACATTGACCGTGAGTGCCATGGTTGACCTCCATGTGTGGCAGGGTGCCACCCTACCAGAGTAGCGGATGGTGTGGGCGCGTGTCAGGTCAATGGCTCCTCCTCGTCGAGGATGGCGTCGTCGCTGAAGGGTCCGGGATACCAGACCAGCACCCCGGCGTCGGTGAGGGGCACCTTGATCGGCTGCTCGTTGGGCAGGGGCGAGACAAGGGCGAACACGTCGTGCCTGGAGGCTGCCTCGTTGGCAATGGCGATGGCGGTCTCGACGTTGGGGGCAGCGACCAGCATCTTGTGGTCGCATGTCAGGGTGATGTCGTAGACGTTCATGCCGTCGCTCCGGGGTGCTGGCTGACGTAACTGCTGGGGTGCAACAGGCCACGCGCACAGGTTTGATGCGCCGGCCGCACGGTGACGAGGAACACGGGGTGGAGATTGCTGCTCCCAGGCTTGTGCTGGATGCGGCTCACCACCGGGTCGAACACGGTGGCCTCCTCGATCGCGAACCGGGCAGCCTCCTGCTTGTCCCCGGTCGCGATCTGGTAGGTCTGGATCCTGCATCCGCAGACCATCCAGTAGATGGTGCTCTCGGCACTCCTGATCACGACTTGCCCTCCCTGCATTCCTTGGGATCCACGTCCTCCATGAGGTGGATGAGGTTGATGAACGAGTCGCACGTCTTGCCGAAGATGCTCATCAGCATCTCCGGGGGGTACGTGACGCTGGGAATGGTCGGGTTGGGGATCCGGGCGATCACGGGCTCTCCGTAGCCACCGAAGGACACGTCGATCCAGTTGCCCTGCGTGCCGTCCCAGACGAACGACAGGGCGTGGATCTTGTCGTAGTAACTGAGGAACGGGGTGCCGTCTAGGCCTTGGTCGTTGGCGCTCATGCCAGCATCTCCTTCAGGTGCTCGACGTAGTCGTAGTAGCCGTCGATCTGCTTGCCGCACGCGCACTCGCGCTGGTCGCCGCAGTAGTCCCCGATGTCGTCCTTGGGGAACAGGTCTGGGTCGCGGTCCATCTCGTCGGTGATCGACGGGATGTGCTTGTTGAGGAGCCCGACGATCTCCGTGATACAGGTGTCGATGGAGTCGTCGTCCGGGCACACGCCGTAGTTCCACAGGATGTGGCGCAGCGGCGTGGTGTTGGCGTCATCGCCTCTGAGTGGGCGTTCCATGAGGTTGACCTCCTTGTGCCTGCACCGGGCTCCCCTGGTATAGGCCCGATAGTCGGCTCGCTCCGCGGCCCGCTCTGCGTCCGAGCGCCACATCGGCTGGTCGTCGTGACTATGGTGCTGGTGACTCGGGTCCAGGGTGCAGTCATCGATGTCGAAGTCTGCCGCCGTCAGCTCCGGGCGGGGACACCCGGAGCATCCCGTTTCCGTGACCTCAAACTCATGGCAGTTGAGGCCGGGGTGGCTGATGTTGTACCGATCATGCGCCACCAGACGCGGGTCGTTGAACATTCCACGGTAGTTGTCGCGGTAGTCCTTCATGGTCGCTCCTCCTTGTGCCTGGGGGCATCTATTCCCAGCCGTTGCGGTGCTGGTCGCTCTCGTCGTCGTCGCCCTTGGCGTGGATGCGCTGGAAGTCCGGGGCGAAGGCGCTGTTGCACTCGTTGAGCAGGGCTGCGATGGCCTCGGCCTCGGTGCAGGTGAATGAGCCAGCCACGCTGGCGAGGGCTTCACCGCATGTCTCACCCACCAAGGTGGCGGCGTTGATGAGGCGCCGCTGCCTCTTCCACATGGTGTCCCCGGTGTTGGGGGTGGTCATGTCAGTCCTCCTCGATCCCGTTCGTCCAGTAACCGCTGGCGCGGATGGCGAAGTCACGGTTGGCGATGGCGTCCTCCTTGATCGCGAGCAGGGTCGCGACCAGAGCGTCGATGTCCTCGATGGTCAACTCGATGGACGGGACTCCTTCTCAAGGCGGGCCGTCGAGGCCGCGAGCAGGGTGCTGACATGGTCGGCAAGGCGGGTGAGGATGAGGTGCGTCTGCGCCTCGGTCCTGCCTGAGAGCATCAGGCTGATCGGGCCGATCTCAAGGTTCACGATCCGGTTGGTGTCCGGGTCCGGGTGCAGCCGGTCCACGGTGTTGATGCGCGTGTCGTTCTCCACGCTGTAGGCCACGTTCATGTAGGACACGGGGTTGACCTCCGTTCATCACCTGGGCGCATCTATTGGTGCGCTCCGGGGAGAGGCCGGCACATCAATTCCGGCCCCAACCCGCAGGGCATCAGGACTGCAGAGCCTCGGGGTACAGCCCGAAGGACTTCCAGCGGTCGGGCGTGTAGTGGTCGCTGCGCAGGACGATCTCCCAGCCGTCCCGGTCGCGGGGATCCTTGGCCCGGTCCCACGTCAGGACGACGGCCGCGTCGTAGCGGAGCATGTCGAGCAGGGATGCGATCTCGCGCTCCGGGATGAACACCCGGAACATGGTCGTCTTGGTCACAGGATCACCTCCACCACTTCTTCGTCGGCGCACCGGACGATGCGCATGTCGGTCGGGGCGAACCAGCGGAAGGACAGGTCGCGGGTCCAGCGGGCCGCATCCTCCTGCCGCTTCCAGCGGAGCCCGTTCGTGTCCCAGTTGCGGCCGTGATCGAGGCTCACGTCCATGCGGTAGATGCAGTCCTCGTCGGGGATGTCGTGGATGACGCGTTCCACGATCTGGTCTGTCCCTTCGATGGGCTCGTAGATGGTTGTCGAGTAGGACACCGGTTGACCTCCGTGCTGTGTGTCAGGGCTAGAGCATACTCCGCGTGTGGGAATTGTCTACAGGCGACCGGCACACACCTTGCCGATCCCGTTGGCGATGCTGTACTCGTCGGTGAGGGTGCGCCCGCAGCGGATGCAGAAGCCGTACAGGGCGCCGAACCGCTTGGCCTGTTCCAGCGTCATCCGCTGCGATGCCCGCAGTCGCCGGATGGCGCCCGGGGTGTAGGTGAACGATCCGTCGGCCGGGTCGAGGCGCTTCGCGTACAGGTTCCCGCTGCCCGATGCCTTGGCCGCTTGCACCTTCCAGATGACGCCCTCGGCGTCGAGGTACATGCCGTCCTCGGTCACGGCGTCCGATGCGGGCGTGGCGACGATGGCGCGCTTCGCCTCCCGCTCCTGCGCCCATTGGGTTTCCCGATCGCGTGAGGCAAGGACGGCGTCGATCTGCCGATCCGACAGGCGCATCCACTTGGAGCCCATGCGCGGGTCGGCCTTGAGGCTGAGGATGAGCCCGAACGTGCCCCGGTAGGCAGCGATGTACGCGATCGCCTCGGACTGCCTTCGTGAGCGTTCCGGGTCAGGGTGGGGCATTCCTGCGGGCCTGGGGGCATCAAATGGCTCCTCGGGTCCCGGCTCTTCCAGCTCTTGCGGGATTGATGCCCCCAGGCGGGTGCCGGTGACAATGGCGGGCGCGCAGGGGATGCAGTACTCCCGTCGGGTGACGGGAGTCCCGCACTTGCTGCAGGGGCTCGGGACGGCATGGATCGGGTCCTTGGCATCAGCCTCCGGCCCGATCCAGTACCAGCCATCGCACGCACCGCAGCGCCACGGCATGCCCGTGAAGCGGACGGGGTGGGGGGCGATCATCGGAGCCCGACCATCTCTAGGACTTCCTTGGGGCTGTTAGGGGTCTTGATGCTGGTGTCTGCGTTCATCCTTCGATCCCTTCCATCTCGATCAGCCACGCCTCATGTTCGGGCGTGCCATACGTGTCGATCGGGTCGCCCTGCATCGCCTCATAGGTGAGGGGCAGGGGCTCGGCGTCGAGGGGCTCGTCGGCTCCCCCGGCGATGCGCTGGTACTCGGCTTCCAGAGCCTGATCGAGCCAGACCTCGGCCACCGTGAGGGGCGTGGGCTCCTCACCCGGGTCGAGGCACTCGGCGTCGATGTCGTCCCTGATGGCGCGGACCAGAGCCCGCTCCGTGGTGACCCCGTACCGGGCCTTGAGGTTCCGCATCTGGGGCGAGTCGCTCACAACTCACGCTCCAGCATCACGATGCATGTCGCGTACAGCACGAACGCAGCGGCGAGGATGAACCCGAACGGGTCCAACATGGCTGACCTCCTGCACCTGGGTGCATCAATGGGCGTGGCGGGTGCCGCGCTCCGGGAGGGGCCGGAATTGATGTGCCGGCCCGACCCGCAGGGCGTCAGTCCTTGGCGGCCATGGGGAGCTTCCGGGTGACGAGCCCGGGCGGCAACGTCGACAGCTTCACAGGCTCGCCGGGGAACGTGTGCCATGCCGTGTGCCCGTTGGGCAGGATGCAGCCGCTCTCGTAGCACGGCCCTGCGCCGCCCCGGACGTGCTGCCCGCTGCTCTCGGCGGGGCATTGGACGATCTCGCTGTCCTCGGGCGGCCGGATGCAGGCGAACCATGCGGCGGGCGATGCGGCGAGGCCCCCGGCGATGGCGACATGCCAGCGCTTGCCGTCCGCGTCACGGCTGATGACGGCGGGGACGCCGATGGAGGCGAGGCGCCAGAGGTAGTCGCGGGCGTCCCGCTTGCTCAGGATGCTGACGCATGCCCACGTCTGGAGGGTGATCCCAAGGGCTTCGTACTCGGGGTGGGTGCGGGTCTCGGTGGTCATGATCGCTGTTCCCTTCTGCGCGCCTGGGCGCATCTATTCGCCGCGGAGGGTGGCCAGCAGGGTGGACCCCTGCGCCGTGCCCGCGGACCCATGGGTGGGGAATGCAACGGTGGAGCGCCTCGAGCCCCGGGCGCACAGGCGGCAGGACTCACAATCACGGCTGGAGCCGGGGACGGCCGCGGGGCACGTCACCACCCTGCGGCCCGCGATCGTTCGCCCGACCAGCGACCCGGGGCCGCCAGCATCGACGACGACCGTGGGCCACCCGGCCGCGGCTGCCTGCTCTAGGTCTTCGGCTGTCTCACATGAGGCATTTACGACGACGCCGGGGACGGGGTCCGCCGGGAGGACGCGCCAGCCATGGGTGTATGTCCATGCCGACACGTCGGGGCGATCGGCCGCGAGCGTTGAGGCTGCGGCGGCGTATGCGCCATCGAGGCTGCCATCGGGGGCGAACAGGTCACCCGACACGTTGAGGCGCACGGCGCCACCCGGGGGCAGGGTGGCGGCGAGGGCGCGCAGGGGGGCAAGGTCGTCCGTGCCGCGGCGGGCGTTGGCTTCAATGCGGCCCTTCGCGTAGCAGATGCGGGCAATGGGGCAGGGGCCGCAGGAGTCGAAGCCGCGGTACGTGGCCGCGACCGGACGGCGGCGGGGCTCGTGGGTGAGTTTGGAATCACGGGAGGAGGGGACAACGTGGGTGGGCATCAGATGAGCCCAAGCCGCAACAGCCACGACTGGTGCCCGTGCTCACAGCGGCCGTCGGGATCGACGGGGCAACCGTCGGTAGCCTCGGTGGTCTCGGCGTCCATCACCCACGCCTCGATCGTGTCCATGCCCGGGGCGGGCACGGTGGCTACATGCTTTCGGATCATCGTCCCGGGCTGGCGGGTGGACTCATATTCCTCCGCGCCGCATGAGGGGCACGGGCCTTCGTACGTTGAGGCGTAACTGAGGGTCACGGCTTGACCTCCGATCCTGATACGCGGCGCCTGTAGGGCGCGCCTCCCCTCCCCCGCAAGAAGGATACCACCCGGGTGCCATAGCCCGAACGGGGTACGCGTGGGGAGGACGATCGGCGAACCCGGGGCGGGGCGTGCCCGTTATCACCTGGGTGCAAGTAATGCCGTCAAGCTCCTCCCCGGCAGGAGCTGGAGACCCGCGCCGCGAACCGGGGTTTACATCTCATCTCCCGGACGTACTGACACGTAGAGGGGTGGAATTACGCGTCACGGGTGGCGGGTGACGTGGTGGGAGGGGCGAGCGACGGGCGAGCGACGGGCGAGAGCAACGGGCGAGAGCAACGCCCCAGCCCCCCGACCGTGAGACCGTCCACAACGCCCCCAGACCCCCGGCAGGGTGGAGGGTGGCACTAGGTGGCGTGGCACCACGGGCGGCGGCGTGGCGTGGGGATACGGCGCGCCTGGGGGCATCAATGGCGGGCCGGCACATCTAATCCCGGGGGCGCCGGACCCCCCCCGGTCGCGGCCTTCCCGAGTTCGCGGGTGGAGTGTCGAGCGTTGTCGAAATCTCGCATCTGACCGCCCGAATGTTCCTATTTTTCCCATCTGACCGCCCACGAAATGTTCCGAACATCAGCATTGTTCCGAACATTTCCCGGAGTGTGGGGGGTACACTCTCCCCAGAAGTTCCGAACTTCGGGAAGTTCCGTACTTTGGAGGTCAGCCATGGATCATGTTCCGAACATTCGCCGGGAGACGCTGATCCCGATGACATCCCCGCTCGAGGGCGTGTTTGCAGATCCGGGGGCAGTGCTCGAGATGGAGGAGGGGGACACCTTCTCCGAGATCTACGAGTACATGGACGGCCATGTCGAGGAGGGGATGGCGCGCTACACAGGCCAGGTCCACAGGGCCAACGTCAACGGATGCGAGTTCATCACCCTGCCGGTGCTGGAACCCGTGACTCCTCTTTCACAGGGCCTGGTGCATATCGTGATGCGGAGGAAGATGTGACCCTCATCGCCCCCTGTCCCAAGTGCGGCGTCGGCCATGTCGCAGAGCTGGGCATCGACAACTGGCTCATCGTCCGCTGCCCGGTGTGCGGCCGGCAGCCGAGACCGCCCCTGAAGCCCGGCGAGGAGCCTGTCCCGGTCAAGGACACCCTCATCGCCTGGAAGTCCCGGGCAATGGTCGAGATGTCCCGTCTCGCGAGGTCCGGGGTGGAGTTCTCCGCCGACGACATCACGGGGGCCATCGGCATGCCCCCCGAGGCGAACATGATGGGTGCCCTGTTCGTCTCCTGTCACAAGACGGGCCTCATCCGTCCGGTTGGCACGCGCCAGGGGGAGAACCCCCAGCGGCATGGCGGCAGCCAGCGGATCTGGGTCGGAGCGAGGAGATGAGGAGCGCCGCACTCGACCTCGCCATCAAGGAGGCCAGCGATGGCCCCGCACGGTAAGGGAGTCCGAGCCGAACCGAGGGGCGGTATTCCCAAGTCCGCCCAGCCCGCCGAGGGGCTGGACGTGAAGTGGACGATGGGCGTGGACTACGCCAACGGCAAGAGCGTCACCGTTGTCTGCGAACGTCTGCCCGATGGAACGTATCGCCTGCTCCAGCCCGCCGCACCCGCCGAGGGGCACACCGATGACCCCGCTACCCACGACCCGCGCTGCGTCAGCGTGAGCCGATGGCACGTCGGAGAGTGCTATCTACCCGCCGCACCCGCCGAGGGGCTGGACGTGGAGCGGCTGCTGAATGAATGGGCTGCGATGGATGCCCGTGGATCATTCGACACGTTCGTCGCAGATCGGATCGAGGAGGCCAGTCATGGATCGAGAGTT
>Ga0307380_10012043_pt1 | contig 10789 bp, 9 predicted proteins | sample UN3MG_FD_202239 | JGI IMG/M metagenome (GOLD analysis project Ga0307380, IMG submission 202239) | Soil microbial communities from Risofladan, Vaasa, Finland - UN-3 | ecosystem: Environmental > Terrestrial > Soil > Coastal area > Acid sulfate soil | place: Finland: Risofladan, Vaasa | collected... | reverse complement strand
TGGCAAATTCGGCATTGACTTCCGCGCAAAGCAGCAGTACACTATAAGCGATTCGGTCGCTCACATTTTCCCAGCCACCTCATTTTCCTTGACGCGGGATCGCCGTCATATCATATTGGATAGCATGATATATCGTGGGGTGATTATTTGTGAGTGACTGTTTTGTGGGGGGACAGCGGACTGCAAGCGGGCAAAGCTATGGTGCCTCTGTGGGATATACTTTACGGTTAATCGTGTACAAAAACGCGCGATGTTTCAAAGAATCAATGAAGCAGATGAGATTTAAGGAGAGGATATGAAGACAACAATGCTTCCAGAGTACCCCGATGCGAAATCGCCGGCGGGTGCAGACATTCGTTTCATTATGGATGGCGAAACGGGCAACATGATCCATAGTACAGTCCCTCCGCATCAAGTAAATAAAGCGACTGTTCACGCAACGGTCAGCGAATTCTGGTACGTGTTGGAGGGACACGGTGAGATCTGGAGAGATGATGGCGTAGAGAGCTGCATCACTGTTCTTGTTCCAGGCACCTCAATCGATATTCCGGCAGGAACAGCGTTTCAGTACCGAAACGTATCAGACGTAGACTTGAAGTTCATTTGCATCGCCATGCCGCCTTGGCCGGGAGACTCAGAGGCTACTTATGTCAAGGGTAAATGGCAGCCAACGATTTGATGCTGTCCGATATTCGTTGTCGCTAATCGAGGGAAATTGGTGGAGCCGTTTATGGCCGAAAACCGATCTGGAGGACGCATAAGGCACGAGGGATCTCAATGTGCGAGCACGCCTGATCCATAACGTAATTCTCGACAGATAGGGGGAGCAATGCTCACACGTACACTAGGCAAAAGCGGCATCCGGGTCAGCGCCGCGGGGCTGGGCACAGCCCGCATCGGTGGCTTGAACTGGCGACTGGATGACCTGACTGTCCACGATGAGCCAGACCAAATCGACGCTGACATCCGCGCCATCCACCGGGCGCTGGATTTGGGCATCGATTTTTTCGACACGGCCGACGTCTATGGCTGCGGCCATAGCGAGCGCATTTTGGGCCAGGCACTGGCTGACCGGCGACACCAGGTGGTGGTAGCCACCAAGTTCGGCGAGACCTTTGACGAGCAAAACTGCCAGCCCACTGAGGAGGAACTAAACCCAGCCTACATCCGGCGAGCCTGTGAAGCCAGCCTGCGTCGCCTGAACACCGATTACATTGACTTGTACCTGTTTCACATCCGCGACTACGATTTGGAGCGAGCCGGTGAGGTCCGCCAGACGTTGGAAACGCTAGCGGAGGAGGGCAAAATCCGCTACTATGGCTGGAGCACCGACGACTTGGAACGGGCCCGCTTTTTCGCCCAGGGGCCCCACTGCACAGCCATAGAGCACCGTCTGAACATCATGATGGACGCGCCAGCTATGCTGGCCCTGTGCGACGAACTCGACCTTGCCAGCATCAACCGCATCCCCCTGGCGATGGGCTTGCTCAGTGGCCGGTGGACCCGCAATACGCAACTGCCCCAAGACGACCGGCGGGGCAAATTTTTTGAGGTCGAAGAGCTTTTGCAAGATCTGGAAAAGGTCCAGGCAATGCGCCAGGTGCTCACTCGCGATGGGCGCAGCTACGTCCAGGCCGCCTTGGGGTGGATCTGGGCTCGCAGCCCTCGCACCATACCTGTGCCAGGCTTTCGCACGATCGAGCACGTAGAAGAGGATGCCCAAGCGATGCGCTTTGGACCACTCAACGAAGAGCAGATGGGTGAGGTCCAAAGGCTTTTGGGCCGATAAACGCCTTTCCGACAACCAACGACAGGGTCAGCCCGGCCCATCCGGAGAAGGACGCACAGCTTCCCACGCTGGAGGCAGGAGACAGCAATTTCAGAATGAGCGAAGATATCTATATGTTGCCAAGACAGGAAGCGCCCTAACCAATCGCCGGAGCCGACGCGGCTGTCGCCGCGATGAAGCCGCGAGCGGTTGGGAAGCTACATTGAGAGTTGTTGAAGGTGCCGGGCATGGGCCGCCGCGCGGCTCAGCTCCACCATTGGGTGGCGTTGATGGTTTGTGGACCATGCGCTCAATGAAGGAAAATGAAAGGGAGGTGCCCAATGGCACGGAAGCTTTATGAAGTAGGGAGAGTGATTCTAGGCTGGATCGTTGCGAATTTGCTGGGCGTTGCAGCCATCGGTGTGTTAGTTCTCATCCTCCCGTTTCTGACATCCATTCCTGGAATGCTGGTTTCATCTCTGATCATCGGCCTCCCGATCGGTCTTGCTCAATGGATAGCGCTTCGACGTATTGCCCCGATCTCAATTCTGTGGGCCCTCACTATTTCCGCTGGTCTGCTCTTGGGATTGGTGGTGGTCAATAGCCCAATATCCGGAATTTGGGGATTTCTTGACGATGAGTCTGTTCTTTCATTGACGGCAGACTGCACGACCATCGGCTTACTCATTGGATTGGCTCAATGGTTATTCCTGCGGGGTCACTTTACCAGGTCATTGGTTTGGCCGCTGAGTAGTGCGGGCGGACTCGGGCTAGGAATTGGTGTGGTTTTAGCTTCAGACCTGATCAATCAGTCCGGGGTAGTTTCCATCATCCTGGTATTCCTTGCGTATACCATTGCGACCGGATTAGTCAAGTCATGGTTGCCAGCCTGGCACAGAAAGACTGAGAGTAATCTGGTCAACGCCACCTAACAAGCGCGTAGCCTTCCCCAGGGCTATTGCGCCAGATCAGGCAAATCCCGACCGCTGTCTGCCCACAAAGAAGAGGCCCCGGCTCACAAAGGCCGGGGCTTCTTGTATAGACTATCTCTCTATGCCATGGGGGGAAGCCGCCACGGGCAGACAGACGCAAGCGAAGCGCAGCAAGCGAAGCGTCCGTCATAACGGTGGCGGTTCAGCCGCCAGGCGGGTTTGCAGTGTGCCTTACTCTCAGAACTACTTCCAATAATGAAACCGCTCTCGAAATCGAGCCGCGAGAGCCTGGTTGGCTGCAACCGCTTGTCGGGCGGCCATCGCATGCAACCTCATTGTGACAGCTTTGTTCGGATTACTTTCACCACAATTCCTGAAGCCGTAGGGTCAACACAACGCACATACTCAGTCGTTATCCCCTTGGGGTCAATGACTTTCTCATAGGGTGTATCCTTATACTCCCACCCCAAGGTCTTTCCTGCACTTAACGCTTCAATGATGCCACGAAGACTGTCTCGCAACCATGGACACAGTTCATTAGCATCTTCAGGATAAGAGAACCTGCGGCCAACTTCATAACTCTGTTCCCCATCTCCACGATACATCCAGGCACATATTCCTTCTTTGACGACATCGGGAACGATGATAGTGTCTCCGTCTTTTTGCAGATGGCCGCCTTTGCCCTCATATATCTCTATCTCGATCTTGTAGTCGCTCATTGCCTTGCTCCTTCAATGTGTAGTCAGACACGTTGTGCGTATCGGGCCGCCCAACTATAGTTGTGCCAAATGGCAGGTACCTGCAAGATCAGGGGCTGAAATCCCCCATCGAACAGGAGGACTGTCCCATGAAACGACAAACCGAACGTGAACAACTGAATCGCTCATAGTGTACTGCAACTTTACGCGAAAGTCAATAACTTCCTCCTCCAATCACGAACGCAAAGCTGCCCCGGTTGGGATCACCGGGGCGGCTGCTGCGTCTGGCCCTCTGCATTAGTCTGTCTACTTGGCTGCGTCCAGTTTGGCCATCAGTGCCAGGCTCTCGGGTGCAGTCGGCCAGCCGTTCCACTTAGTTGCCAGTTGATGCAGCATGGCAAAGTCCGCGTCCTCCAGCGCAACGTCGAACTCGTGGGTAGCGCCCTGGATGGTGACCGTCCCGTCTCGGGGTTCTCCTGCCAGCCCACTGCTTCCCGCTCATCCTCTTTGAGGCGCAAGGTCTCCAGGATGCGCAGGTAGATAGCGACCTCCTGGAGCCCGCCCCCCTCCGGCAGGACCCTCGACAACATCAATCGTTCCCATGCGTTGAGGCGTAGATTTTTCATTGGTATCCTCCTGGTGTATACTAGCGACCTGGCGTTATCGTACCAGATTTGTCCCCGCTGGGTCAAGTTCGGCCACCGAACTCACAGCACCAGGCGCGCGGACAGGAGGTGGAGACCCCGTGAATTGTGCCCCCAACGTGTTGATGAGCGGCCCGCCGGGGTCGGGCAAGACGCTGTTGGCGCGCTCGATCCCCTCCATCCTGCCGGCGATGCCGGTCGAGGAGGCGCTGAGGGGGACAAGGAGACAAGGAGACAAGGAGACAAGGGGAGGGGGAGTTTCGGCTCGATCCGGATTCGACGATCCACAATCCGCAGGCGGCCCGCGGCGGGAGGTATGCCGGCTGGACGAGACGGGGCGCAGCCTGGTGCGGGCGGCGATGCAGCAGTTGCAGATGAGCGCGCGGGCGTTCCACCGCATTCCGAAACTGGCCCGCACGATTGCGGATCCTTCGGCAGGCTCAGGGCGGGCCTGGCGGGAAGCGGACGGATCGAGACGGCGCATCCCTCGGCTTCGCTCGGGACAGGCCTGGCGGAGGCGATCCAGTACCGGCCACGGCGAGCGGGGTAGTAGTGACAGGTATCACCTGACCGTCTGGCCAGCGTGCACATCTCTGCAGGTAAGTGTAGAGCGTGGATGACGCGATGAGTTCAGCAGCAGTCATGATGGCCAACACGGTCTTGGAGGAACTCCGGCAGTTGCCGCCCCACGAGCGATTGTGTGTGATCGCCCAGGCGCTACCGGAAGTGGAACGCGAGCTGCGGAAGCCTGTCCAGCTCTTGCCATCGTTGCGAGGCTTGTGGCAAGCGTTGGGATTCAACATCAGCGCCGAGGAAATTGACGAAGCGCGTCGGGAAGCGTGGGCGTGGCATCAGCTCATACTTTGTCTAGACTCAAGCCTATTCGACCAGAACCTCCACTCGCGCCGTCATCCCTGGCCGTAGGTTGAGGTCGGTAGGCTCCAAATTGATGGTCAGGGTATACGTGGTATCGCCCTGCTGCACCACTGCGACCGGCGAGATGGTCGCTACACGTCCGCGTAGCGTCTCGTCCTGAAAGGCGTTCACCCGCACATGGGCCTCCTGCCCTCCATACACCCGCGCGATCTGCAATTCGCCCACGTTCTTGGTCTCGACCCGCCAGCGGGACACGTCGAGCAGTTCGACGGCCATCGCGCCAGGGTTGGCCCACTCGCCCACGCTCACCGCCACAGCGGCGACGACGCCATCAAAGGGCGCAGGCATCGTCGCACCATCCAGCGCTGCCTGCGCCGCGCCGAGCGCGAGTTGCGCCCGCTGCACATCCAACTCGGCCAGTGCCACCGCCTCCGCTGCGACCGGATGCTGCACCTGGTACAAGGCCCATCGCGCCTGGGCCAACTGCGTCTCTGCCTGAGCGATGGCGAGGACGTATCCCCGGTCGGCGGCGTGCAGGTTGTACTGGGCCAGCACCACGTCGTAATAGTCCTGCACCTCCGCCAGGGTGCGCGCCTCATCTGAGGATGGCGCCCAGTCGTGCGTAACGGGGTTGTCGAGCACTTTTTGATACTCGTTCTGGGCATCTTGGAGGGCGCGTTCAGCCTGCTCCAGCGCATAGCGGTCAATGGTGTCTTGGTTGGCGCGTTGAGCGGCCTGCGCCAGCGCCTGGTTCAGTGCGGCCTGTGCGTTGCTGATCACCGCCGTCGCCGCGAGCACATGCTCCGGGAGCGGGGTCGCCTGTGCCTGCACCTGCGCCAGCCGCGTTTGGGTGCTTTGCAGATCCAACTGCGCCTGCGCCACCGCCCGCTCCAAGTCGGCAGCATCAAGCGCGGCGAGCACCTGCCCGGCCTGCACAACCTGACCGACCTGGGCCTCGACCGACGCGATTCTGCCACCAACACCAAAACTCAACTGCACAGCGCGGGCAGGCAGCACAGTGCCGTTGGCGGCGATGCTGCCGGCCGCTGGCAGGTACATAGGGTCTGCTTCGGCAGGCTGGGTTGGCACGGCCTCGCCATCCAACCCGCTTTTGCACGCTGTCAGACAAAGGGCCAGCAAAGCAAGCAGTAGCGTTACTGCGATACGTTTGTAGGTAAATGTGTGTTGTTTCATACGGTCTCCTTTTTGCCACGTTTGCTATGATGATATCACCCTGGGGTTGGATTTTCCATAGGCGCGTGTCACGGCGTGCTTGTTATCGCGATACCATTACACCGTGACGCTGTCACGTGTCATCTCCTCTCGACGACGGCCACGGGATCCAGCTTGGACAGCGTCCGCGCGATTGTGCCTGCGCCGACGGCGATGGTGGCCAGCGGCACAGGCAGGGTCAGCAGCCAGGGAGCAAGGGCGAAAAAGTCTATGGTCAGGCCGCGAGGCCCGTAGACGAGACTCTGCATGCCGAGCAGGCCGAGCGCGCACAGCGCCGCGCCGGCAACCCAGGCTACGCCAACCACGCTGCCCGTCTCTCTCATCGTGCGCAGCACGAGCCACCGGCGGGTGCGACCAAGGGCGTTCAGGACCCCGAACTCTTCCTGGCGCTGGGTGAAAAAGATGTGGTTCAACGCGGCCAGGGTCACGGCGGCTACGACGGCGATCATACATTCGAGCAGGGTAAAGGTAATCACAACGGACGTCGTCATTTCTCTGTAATCGCGTTCTTGAACGTCGTAGATGGTGATGCGGGTCTGCGTTGAATCTATGCTCTCTTCCAGCCAGCCATCCAGCGCTTGCTTTTGCCCCTCGTGCGGGATGACGAGCAGATGCGGGTTCCGGGATGAGGTGAGCTCGTGGCTGTACAGGTATTCGTAAGATGCAAACCCTACCCACGGGCGATCGGGGGAGAGGATCCCTACCACGACCATCTCGGTGGGCAGGTCATCGAAAACGAGCACGTTGCCAGTGTCGGTCTCTCCACCTATCACGTCGCCCACGTGCAGGCCGCGGTTGGCGGCAATCGCCGCCGAAAGCACGATTTCGTCGCTGCGCGCTCGGGGCAGGCGACCCTCTTGCACGTGCACACCGAACAACTCCAAGAGAATGGGCAGGTCGGCCTCGGTAACGCCATAGATGCTGACGTCGGTCCCACCGCCGGGCGGCAGGATCATCTGCACGCTCAGCGGAATGGCCGGGATGGTACGCGCCACCGCCGGATGGCTCCGGATTTGGCCCACGACGCCGGGATCGAGCTCGGAGTGAATCGGCGAGACTACGCTGACGTGTTGCAGATATTCCATGTATGGCATCATTGCACTCGTCATGGCCGAGAACAGGAACACCGGAAAGGCGATGCCCAGTACCATCAGTGCCGTGCTGAGGATCATCAATACCCCGCGCCGCCGGTGGCGCAGGTAGAAGGTGAGGGAAGAGAGCGGCCTGGTCGATGAGCCTCTCACTGCTCGGCGTCCTTTTGGCTCCTCGCTCAATTTGCCTTGCTCGACGATGGCCACAGCATCCAACCGGTCAAAGATGCGCCTGACGCTGAAAAAGGTCAGGGCGACGGCGATCAGGGGGATGGGCAGGACGAAAAAGAACGGTGCCAGGTTGAGCAGGTTCAGCTCCATACCCAGGTTGTAGAACAGGCTGTTTTTGAGCCACGCCAGGACCGCCAGGGCGATCCCCAACCCAACCAGATAGCCAAGTCCGACTACGGTGGCCGTCTCCAGCGTCAGGCGGTGGACCAATTGCTCCTTGTGGCGCCCCAGGGCGTGCAGCAGACCGAACTCTTCCAACCGCTTGGCGATGGCGATCTGGTTGATGATGGCGACGACAAGGGCCATGGCGACGGCCACCACGCTGTTGACGACGCCGAAAATGACGTACACGCCGATGCGTGCCAGCGTGAAGAACTCGACAAGCCTGGCGAACGTTTCCACCTCTGTGGATTTGGAACTGATCGTCGTCTCCAGGAAGTTGTCCACGGCAGCTTTGCGTCCCTCCCTGGCGACGACGAGCAGGCTGGTTGTGCGGGGGGCATATAGCTCGTGGCTTTCCAGGTACTCGGCCGAGACAAAGCCCACGCGCACACTCGGTCCCGGGTTGCCCTGTGGGTCATTCTCCAGGATGCCTACCAACACCAGGGGGGCGGAAACGGCTTCGTAGTAGTTCTGGTCAATCGTGCGCCCGATCTCGCTGCCCAGCTCCAAGTCCAGCGCGCGGGCTATTTCTTCAGAGAGCACGATCTCGTTGGTGCGTGGCTCGAACATGCGCCCTTCCTTGAGGCGCACGCCGCAGAGCTGCATCAGGACCTGTGCATCCTGCGGCGAGACGCCCAGCAGGCGTTGGGAGTCTGTCCCCAGCAGGGTGGGCAGGGTGATCCCTAGCCCATTGTCTGGAATGGCGCGCACCACGTCCGGGTGGGTCTGGACCTGCGAGACCACGGCCGGATCGAGCGCACCTCCGATGGGGGCCACCCGGCTGAGCCTGGTCAGATAGCTGACGTTAGCGCGCATGGGAATGGTATCGAGCACGGCGACGAGGATGAACAACCCTACCGTGGCCAGACTGATGAGCGCGATTTGCAACAGCGCGCTGCGCTTGTGGCGACGGTAGTAGGTGAAAGGTGATAGCGGGTTCATTTGTGTTACCTCCTCTCGATGATGGCTACGGGGTCGAGCCTGTGCAGCATCCGGGCGATCAGACCGGCGCTGACCGTGATCACGGCCACCGGCATAGGCAAGGTGAACACCCAAGGAGCCGGGCTGAGCAGATTGAACGTCATGCCCTTTGGTGCAAAGACCGCCTCCTGCATATAGATCAACCCGATTCCACACAGAACCACGCTCAACAGCCAGGCCACGGCGAGGACGCTCACGCTCTCCCGGGCGGTGCGCAGCACGAGCCACCGTCGGCTGTGGCCGAGTGCATGCAGAACGCCGAACTCGTCTTGGCGTTGAATGAAAAAAGTATAGCTCAGAATGGCAAGCGCGACCGCCGCAACGACGGCAATGACGCCCTCGATGATGCCAAACAGCACCAGCAGAACCCACGCCGCGATGCGATACTCCATTTGGATGCGATCGAAAACTCGCACCGCCGTTCGCTCAGAGGCTACGTTCTCCTCCAGCCATGCATCCATTTCGCCCTTGCGCCCTTCTCGCGGCAGGACGAGCATACGCACGGGGTGGGAGGCGTAGAATTCGTGGCTGCTCAGGTATTCGAAAGAGACGAAACCGGTCCACACATCCCCTCGGCCCGGCGGAGAAGAGAGAATGCCGACGACGACCATCTCGGTGGGCAGCTCATCGTCCTCGCTCCCACCGTGTGCCCGTCCGATCCTGTCGCCCACGTGCCAGTTCCGATTCTGGGCCAGCGCCTGGGAGAGCACGATTTCGTTGGTGCGGGGCCGGGGCAGCCGCCCTTCCTCCACACGCACGCCGTACAGGTGGATGAGCGTCTGCAAATCATCCTCAGAAACACCGTAGAGGGAGATGGAAGGATGTGCCATCGGCGGCACCTCAACCCTCATCTGCAGTTGAATCGCGGGGATAACACCGGCTACGTCGGCGTGTCCCCTGATTTGTGCGGACACGGCAGGGTCAACGGTCAGCTCTGTCAGCGGCGTGACGACGGTGACCTGGCGCAGGTGCTCGAAAAGCTGTCCCCAAACATCCATCATCGGCCCAAAAATGAACGCCGGAAACGCCACTCCTAAAATCATCAGCCCCATCGTCACCGCCAGCGCCAGACCCCGGCGGCGGTGACGCAGGTAGAACGTCCAGGAAGAGAGGGGTTTATCTGATGAATGGGTTGTCCGTTGCCGATCGCTCGGTTCTGTGCTGAGCTGATCCCGCTCGATGATGGCCACGGCGTCGAGCCGATCTAGCGTGCGCCTGGCATTCCAGACTACAAAAGCAATCGCAGCCAGCGGAACAGGGATCGAGAACCAGATCGGCGTCAGGTTCGCCAGGCTCAGGTTGATCCCGTTGGGCTCGTAAAGTTTGCTCTTGAGCAGGGCAAAGAATCCCCATGATAGCGCCAGGCCGACGATCCAACTCAACACCGCCACGACTGTCATTTCCAACGCCAAGCGGCGGACAAGGCGGCTTTTACCGTTACCCAGGGCGTGCAGCACGCCGAACTCGGCCAGTCGCCTGGATAGGGCGATCTGGTTGATCATACCCACTACCAGCGCGATAGCCACCGCGACCAGGATATCAACCACACCGAACAGCAGGTGGAAATTGCGCGAGACGCGCGTGATCTTTTCCGCCAATTGACGGTTCGTCCTCACCTCCGCGTGAGGAGAGATCGCGATCTCCAGAAAATCGTCTACTGCGGCCTGGCGGCCCTCCCTGGCGACGACGACCAGGCCAGGCGTCCAGGGTGGAGTGAACAATTCGTGGTTGCTGATGTACTCGTACGAGACGATCCCGACAGGCGGACCTGGCTGGGAACTCGAGCCGTCTTCTTCCAGAATACCCACCACGGCCAGGGGGGATGGAATGGCCGCGAACCAGTCCTGGTTAACCGAGCGGCTGATCTCGTCCCCGATCCACACCTTCGCCCCCCTGGCCATCATTTCCGAAAGCACTATCTCGTTCGTGTGCGGTCGGGGCAAACGACCCTCCTTCAAGCGCAGGTCGCAGGCGTCCAGCAGGGCCTGCATATCGGACTCGGACACGCCAAACAAGTGACTGTCGCCGCTGATGGGAGGCCAGGTTATAAACAAACCTTTCTCGTGCATCACCTGTGCCACGTCGGGATGGGATCGAATCTGCGAAACGATCTCGGGATCGAGCGATTTCCCAATGGCAAGCACCAGGCCGACGCGCGTCGCGTAGCTTTCCG
>Ga0307380_10012042_pt1 | contig 10789 bp, 27 predicted proteins | sample UN3MG_FD_202239 | JGI IMG/M metagenome (GOLD analysis project Ga0307380, IMG submission 202239) | Soil microbial communities from Risofladan, Vaasa, Finland - UN-3 | ecosystem: Environmental > Terrestrial > Soil > Coastal area > Acid sulfate soil | place: Finland: Risofladan, Vaasa | collected... | reverse complement strand
GTCCAAAAGTGTGGGCTCACTACAATATAAAAGTGGGCTCATAGTCCAAAAGTGTGGGCTCACTACAATATAAAAGTGGGCTCATAGTCCAAAAGTGTGGGCTCACTACAATATAAAAGTGGGCTCATAGTCCAAAAGTGTGGGCTCACTACAATATAAAAGTGGGCTCACTTATATTATAGAATATTTCTTAACTTTTGCTAGATACAAAGGAGGTACTTATGCACTCAGTAATATTCGTACTATGTATTGTTATACTATTAGTATGTCTGCAACTACGCGTAGACAACGACGTGTTGAACGAGAAACTGGATAAAATACTGAAACAATTGAATGTTGAGAATAATGAGGAAGAGTAGTAACATACTGATATGTATTGTGTTATATATATGGTTGATCGGTCTACTGTATGTATTTACTACTATCGATCAAAAAATGACCGAATGAATTTATCGATCGGAAAATTGATCGGCGTAGAGTGTGGTCGATCGGCTCCCTGGGGTAGTATAATATATACATACATAAGGTAAGAAAACATACATACAAGGTGTGAAAACGTGTAGAAGTGTACGCAAATGGGTAGGCGGTGTAAGTAATAGTAGTAATAAATACATACACATACAATACAAGGAGTATAAGAATGATTACATAGTAGTAGTAAAAAGGGCAGTAGTGTAGAACAGATAGTGGGTAGTAATAAAAGGTAAGTAAACTACTTACAAATGCAGAAGAACGGAGGCACAGGTATGAGGTTATACTACAAATGGTGGGTATCACTTGGAATGGCACTCACAAGACTTGATGCTACCTATGGATTACTACTAAGCATAATAGGAGCATGGCGTAAAGCATGTGGTGGGTATGCCCTCTGGGTATTGTTTCTTCATGTTTTAGCAATTGCTAGCGCTGGAGGAGTTCTTACTCTTATGGTATTAGTTATAGTTAGACTGTATACTGTATAGGAGATGAGTATGCCTGGCGTCATATTTTACCCGCCGAATTTTTTGCGTAATTCACGCATTTAGGAGGTATAGTATGGTAAAGTATTATAAGTGGTTGATATTAGGAGTGATGGCACTATTCCTCGTAGGCTGTGAAGGCCTCGTCAGCTACAAAAAGGAAGTATAGAGATGAAGGAAATAAAACTAACGCGAGGAGAAGTAGCACTCGTAGATGACCAAGATTATGATTACTTAATGTTATTTAAGTGGTATGCCAGTAAAGAGCATAACACCTATTATGCAAGAAGCAATGTCCGTATCGCGGTTGGTAAATGGGTAGGTATTAAGATGCACCAATTAGTACTTGATAGGATGTTTGGTTATGAGGAAAACAACTTAATACCTGACCACAAAGATAGAAATGGGCTGAATAATCAGCGGACTAATTTGAGGCTAGTATCACACACTATAAGTTGTCACAACAGGGACAGCTGGGCAAAAAGTAATTATAGAGGAGTGCATTGGCACATACTTAAAGAAAGATGGGTGTCTCATATTAGTTTTGGCGGTGAAACTAAACATCTTGGTTACTTTGACTCTAAGATAGATGCAGCAAAAGCCTACGACAAAGAAGCTAAAGAAGTATACGGCGATGATGCTATACTAAACTTTAAATAAAATACACAATGAAAGGAAAGGAGTAGAGTATGGCTAAAATGGAAATGGAATTCGTTGATATGATCAGGCCGCAGTCTGGCTGTAAATTGGCAGAAGATCTTCACTTCGCTGTCTTCGAGCATATCTACAATACATCCAAGAGATATCCTTGTGGCGGGTGTGTTTACAAACAAAAATGTGAACTGCTGGCTAGACAGGTTAGAGGAGAATTTCTGCGGCACCAAGAAAATTTTAGCAAAGTAGGCTTTGAAACAAACGCCCAGATAGCTAAAAGGCTGGGTATCTCAAAGAGGCAGGCATCAAAAATGAAAAAGCAATAAAGGGAGAATCAAACTATGGACAAGCTGATGGTAACAGTGGTTGTGGGTATTGTGATCTTGATTGGATGGCTTTATGTAAGTAAGCCAGCGTACGATCTGGAAGTGGCAGAGTTGGGCGTGCGAATACAAGATCACATTGAAGAGATAGCTGTAATGGAGAAAGTAATTAACAAGCAGGCTAGGAGATGGGAAGATATGTAATTCACTCCGGAAAATAAGACATAGAGGAGAAAAAACATGACAAATATGACAGAAGAAGAGATAAGAAAGAAGATAGGGATAGGGCCAAGCGGGCTTATTGAATCTAGTAGTGGTGCGATTGATATCTTCGCCGTTAAAGGCGGCAGAATAACCTACGGCTTCCTCATTTCTGGTGAGATGAAGTCGGAAACTATAGATGATTTTCTTGCCCGTTTCAAAACTGATAAATAGGGCATAAAGGAGGTTGGGCATGACAAAGTTAGGTAAGTGGTTGCTTTTATTGGTAGTAGCGTGTGGTGTGTATGTATTCTTTCAGGTTGACAAGATAATAGAGAACCGCACTGACATCATATCTCACCATGTAAATCAGATAGAGCAAGTTATTAAATGAGGGGGAGCTCATCATGCAATTAAAAGACGTCATTAAATGTCTCAAAACGCCTCATGGTATGACATACAAGGAAGCAATGGACATGGAAGTTGAATTCAACACGATCAATAGGTTGGGACTGCAACTACTTTCTGTCTTTGAGGATGATGGTAAGATCATTGTAGACATAGGAACAAAGAAAGACGACGAAGATAGAAGACAAATAGCTACCATAGGAGGAGTAACATTATGTATTTGGTAATAAAAGTAGATGGTATGATATACAAAAGTAAAGAAAGTGATGAAGAAACAGCTGATAACGTAGCTGAGCAGCCATATCAGCTTATGCATACTATTAATAAGGATAATCGTGCGGCTCTGAAAGTAACTCTACACGACGGAGGCATACTCGTGCTGGGCCAAGAGGCTGTATCGAGAGCTCACATAATCTATTACAACTAGGAGTCTAAAATGACGAGATTTGGATCTGTGCCACCTGACCACAAGTCTGGCTCTCCTAAAAGCCCAGAAGGCCACAAGTATATGGAGATGTTAGATCTCCTGTCAAAGGCTGAGATGGCAGCGAGAAATGGCCAGTGGGGCACTTGTCACACTGCCTGTAAGAACGCAGGTGACATTGCCCTAAAGTGGCACCAAGAATGGAGGAAGAAATAGGATGGAGATATTAGAGAAGGGAAAAATTCTTAGTAAACTCTGTAAGCTGTCAAAAAAGTTCGGAATGTACATAAACTTTGATAAAGATCAAATCTGGTCAGAGATATGTGAAGCTGCACCGTATCTTGACTTCGAAAAGCACATTCAGATACTCATGGATGGGCACGCCTGGATACTGTTTGACAGTGAGAATAAAATGCTTGACTGCTACAACAGAACTGTGGGCGATGATGGCCCAACGGATCAAAACCCATACAATGGAAGGGCAAATGTCTATGCTTTGACCTGCTCTTCAGAGGGAAATCTGGAAAACGAGAACACATAGAAAGGAGTGCCATGGCCAAAGCAAAAATGTGTAGTTATCCTGGCGGTGTACAGATGATACATTCTCCTAAAGACGCGCCAAGGCACGTACGGTGCCCAGAGTGTGGCAGGAGGCTTAAACCAAGATTATATGACTGCCACTATAACATAGGAGCAATGCCGTGCTGGCACTATAGGGTGCCACCACATAAGATAAAGGGCTGGTGGAAGAGGAAGAAACACAAATAACATAGGAGGTGTGTTATGACAGAAATAATGGTAACAGTTATGGAATAGCAGTCACCCGCACTTCTCTTGGTTCTGGTGACTACATTGATAGTACTCAAACTTGCTAACGCAACCCCAAAGTGGTATGGGGTATCATTTTTCGCTTTGGTGGGGTCTTTTGCTTTACTTCTGTTAGCGGAAGTCATATTCATTTGTTCTATGTGAGAAACACAAATAACATAGGAGGTTATTATGAATAAACGCGAATTATTTGGATCAATTATAGTACTCGTTGGGCTGTCCTTACTTTTTTCCTATTGGCTAGATTACGTCAATGTCGAGGCAGGCAATCCGGAACCAGTGTATGTGATACTCAAGGAGCCTATCCTGGTGTCCGTTGAATCCTGTAAGGATGGTGTATGTAATCCAGACGTTGCTATGATATACAAGATGAGAGTACACAATCTGGAGATAAGTGATAGCGGCATGGTAAGATTTGGGCTTTATCATAGAGAAGCAAGGCTGGTGCTCGGATCTTGGCTAAAAGTGCCTATGTATAATATCCGATGTATTGTCACCGGGGAAAACAAGATCAAAGGCCACATGTGGGAATAGGAGAATGTGTGATATGTTCAAGTTATTCTTTCTCACTTTGATAGATGTAAGCTCTCTGGAAATCAACCTGGCCCTGGTAAAAGCGGGCAAAAAGTATCCAAAGCTAAACGACATAACAGTAAGAATGTATCATAATATGTTTAAGCGTAACAGAAAGGGGGATAAAAATGGCAGAAGGAAATAGTTTACGTGATCATGTTAAGGACGCCATCAGGGAGTGTCTGTTAGAAAGTGGCATTGACCAGGACAGAGCTAATGAAATGACCTATGATCTGGCCGATGCTGTGCTTGATGCTCTTGCAATCCCGCCAAAGTATCAGGATAAAAATTGGGAAGGTGAGGTTGAGGAATTCGTAAACCTATATTATGCAAGAGAAGCAACGTAATAAATAACAAATAGAAAGGAGAAAGATTATGAAAAAGTATTCTAAGTTAGTAGTTTCTATGGTAATGGTGGTGTTTATGCTGACCATCGTAAGTATTTCTATTGCCGCCGACAAAACCTACGGCGAAGTTACAGTAGAGAAAGTTGTTAGTGTCTATGATGGTGATACTTTTAAGGTGGATATCAAAGGCTGGCCTGATATCATAGGTAAAAGTATAGGTATACGTATATATGGTATAGACACACCAGAAATCCGAGGAACTCGGGGGGTAGTAAAAGATTTGGCCATGTTGGCTAAAGCATTTACTGATTCTGAGTTAGTGTTAGCCAGTAAAGTGGAATTACGCAACATTAGGCGTGGTAAGTATTTCCGTATCATTGCCGATGTGTATGTGGACGGAAAGGATCTGGCTAAACTACTATTGGATAATGGTTTTGCTAAACCATATTATGGGGGTAAGCGTCCTAAGTGGTAAACCGTATTTACTTACCCGCGACAAGATTTGGGGAGGAGGAATTATGAAATTCAATGTGAGTAGAGGAGCTAAGGCACCGTGTATATTTCGCATGAGTGCGAAGGACCTCATTAATGATGGATGCACGGCCAATGAATCTGGCTATTGTCATAGGCTGGACTGCCCATTCGTTCCGGGCTATGCGGAACGACTTGCTGTGGAGGAGTACAATGAAAACCGACAGGACTACACATATTGAGGAGATAATCAACAATATAAATTTGGATCTAATAAAGAGAACACCTGCCCCGATAATTTCATATATGGTAAAGATTACTGGTAAAAATGCGTGGCAGGTCAAAGAAGCTATCAACGCAATTCGTAGAAGGCGCTGTCTCAAAGTAAAGAGAGTAGACAAACCATCATTGGGTAATGGTAACCCCATTATACAAGCTTGTCTTAAAGACAAGTTATTAAGGGCAAGTAGAAGACAGGGACCAGTCTCTAAAGCCATCGGGAAGTTTGCAGTACGTAATCTACCGATGATCGGAGCTGGGCTGCTTTTCGGTACTCCTGGCCCTTTCTTTGCCTCCAAAAATAAAAACTTATCCAATACTATTATAGACGACGAGGGTTGCTTAGGGCATATGCTAATGCTTACTTGCGATAGCGTTACTGTAATTGTCGGAGATGTGATAGACTCAGTTAAGGCCAAAATCAAGGCCGATCACTGGCGTAGTCTGGACTCTATGCGAGGTGCTATTGTTAAAGAAGAAACTGCGGATCGAGATTCTTATACATGCTGGATAACTAGACTCGTAGAGAAATATTCGGTTTGCAAGGTCATCCTACTAACAAGTGGGTCGTGGAATGGCTCTCCAGAGTCCTTTAAAAAGTACGGTCTAGATGTGAACTTCCGGGCTCCATCGATACGTCTTACTGAAATGTACCAAAACTTGCACATATTAGCGCTGAGAAGAATAGGTGAGTACGCATTCGATGCTGTATATGTTCACAACGGATTTGAAAAAGTTATCTATAATAGTAAAGCTGGTGTGGCTAGGGCCGGGGAACAATTATCATCGGTAGCAGGAGGACAAGAATAATAAAATCAATAGGAGAATAAGAGGGGGCAATATGAGATTCTATGTGGATACGGACGAAAGAAAGTCTATGAGGGTAGAGGTGCAGGAAAAGGGAAAAACCGTAAACATTGTGGGCCAAGATCACGACGGTCAGTTCTGGACAATTATTACTCTCCTGCCGAACGGTACATTTGAGAGAGGCACCGGTATCCCGGATGACCTTGGTCTACAAGTAACTAAGGAGGGCAGGATAATAGAAATGTTAGATGCGAACATGGAGATGTTCAACGAATTCAAAGCAAACATAACTAACGCTGGCTTCCTCGATGTGGACTTTGAGGAGAAGCTGGAGCCAGATCCAGACGATACGAGTTTTGAGGTAATGAAGAAACAGATCATTCAGATACAAGAAGGTGGCCGTAATGGCGGAGGAGTGTCCCACAGAAGCGCCGGCCAATAGTAAATAATGGCAAAGGTGTATCTAACGGAATGGCAAACTAATACAGAGGAGAAAGAACATGGCAAACCAATTTGATTTAGGCAGATTCGATGACTGCCCCACCAAAGAGTGGCTTCAGGGCCAGGTGTATACACATTTGTCTCTCCGTATGAAGTCCAATGTTATGGTGGTGGGTGGTCCATCAATTAAAAGGCAGATCAATAACGCATTCAAAATAGCCAGCACCCCAAAAGCTAAAGTATATCTCATTGAGAACAATACTGAAAGGTACAATGAGATGGAATGTCGATTGCGTTATATGATAGACGGTCATCCCATGGATCCGTGGCCACAAAACCATCAGTGGCCTAAAGATTGGTATAGCAAAGTGCAGCGTGTCTATGGAGACGTCGCATCGTATGAAATGGCAGCAGGGCTAAACAGGCCGGTGCGTTTTGAGGACTTGGATATGTGCGAGACCATGTCATCAATACAGCACTTGGTGAGATACCGGCTAGCTTTACAATCAGAGATAAGTGGCTCTTCGGCAGGACTACGTAAATGTATGCTGATCACCTCATCGCTGCGGGGCTGTGAACTGGACACGACCTTGGATGCTTTATTTAAGATAATACAAGACATTTTGGGTGCCAAAGTGGTGTTGTGGAAGGGAACAAAAGGAGCCAAACATTCCAGGTTGTACAAAGAGCACGGAGTGAAAGAGTATTCGCCATACATGGAGAATTATGGTAGAATATTGAACAATGGCCTACGTTACTATACCTACCGAGATGGTGCGCCTATGTTCAGTTGCACGATCTTTTACATCTAAGAGGGGAGACAATTATGGCAGTTAGATACCTTACCAAGGAAGAAAAAGAGATGATAGTTGTTGGGCTCAACATGAGGAAATGTTACATTGAGACCGGTAGCACTACTCTTGGAGCCTCTGATATGGCAAGGATGGATCCGAAGCATGCTTGGCGCGCGTACGGAGCCAAGGTCAACGCTCTGACTGAAGACCAGATGAAACTTATTTTGGCTACTAACGAGTTGGAACGTAAGATCTACAGTGATAAGATATATGTGGAGGAATAATTATGAGAGGTTTTTCGGTAGAAATATCAGTGGATAAAGATGGTAAGATAATATCTCTGGACACAAATGACATGGAGATACACATTTACCAAAAAAAGAATAACAAAATGGTGCGTATATTTGACATCAAATGTGGTAGACCGGGGGTACATCCTTTAGGAACATTACTCACTGTTTCCAAGTTCGTAGGAAGAGATGACGATGAAAAGATAAACATGATGTCTTACGAATGCGGTAAAATGATAAGAACTATCAGCAATGCATATGGGGACTAACAAGGGGGGGATAACTATGGGAATGGCAGGAGATTATATAAATGCTCATAAGGCAATATCTAATGTAGTGGAAGGGATGTTCCGTAAGATGGCGGAACACTGTGAGTTCTGTAAGAACGGCTCAGACCGATTCAGCACTTCTATGAGGGGCCGCGAGTGCATATATAAGGACGGAGCTACCAACAGCGGGGTGTGCGCAAGAGAAATATGCCCAGTACTTGAGAAAGAATTAAAAGAGGCTGTTGGTAGAGGGCATAGGAAGAGGAGGGCAATTAGATTCTTTAAGGACGAATCTGATGCAAGATCGGTGCTCTTTGAGCTCAAAAACTTACGTATACCTGATGTAGTTACAGCATCGACTACTCCATGTAAATCTATGCGCGCGTGTATACGAGACCACGGCCAAGAGGAGTGTGTAGATTTTGGCGGTGTTTGTAGAGCCGGTGTTTATATTGACGTCCCTATGGCTTACGGAGATATATTTGACAGATTGATAAAAGATCTGGAAGATATTGGAGAGCTTGATAAAGATATGGAGAAATAGCCATGAAAGTAATAGCGCTAAGCCGTCTCTTTGCTGAGAGAATATCGGGAGAGCTAAAGGAACCACATGCTATCATCAGTATCGGTGATCCTGAGCCCAGTCGGGAAAGAGGTGCTGGCCAGGCTGAGTTTGCCGAAAATGAGTATCGGATAGGCCTCTTGCGGTTAGATTTCTATGATATAGATGTAACTTCCATTACTAATGCTGGCTATGTTATTGAGATTCAGAAAGCCCTGAAGGAATATGAGCATGGGTTATTCACGGACGAGCTCGCCAACCAAATCCTGGACTTCGTTGAGGAAATGAAGGACAAGGTCAAAGTGATAGTGTGCCACTGTGAGGCGGGAGTGTCCAGATCCTCAGGCACAGCTGCTGCTATTCTCCGTATCCTTACAGGCTCAGATGACAAAATCTTCAACGACCCAAGGTATATCCCTAACATATTTGTGTATCGAAAGATACTCAACGCATGGGAAGAGAGGAGAACACAATGATAAAAGGACGTTGTCATACTAATTTAGATGGTTATGGAACGGCAAAATGGCTAGAAAAATTCGCAGCGGTGCCGAGGCTAGGTGAACTAGTTCAAGCAAAAAGCGGAGTAATGTTGAGAGTGGTAGACGTAACTCATACAATGATTACTGTAAGGAATCATGACGCCATTTGTAACTATGACGAACCACAACTCAGTAGTGAACCATGCATAAGGGTAGAACTAAACAGATAAGGAGACCATTATGGAAATGATAATGGAACGTAACAGTAAGGGTGAAGTAAACATTGGAGGTAACAGAATAACGATACCTACAGATGAACTGGCTCTGAATATGCTCGCACTGAATCCAGTGTTCGATAGGGCTGAATATCGAAAGGACGGTTGGATATACGTCGACAACAAGCCAGTGAGGAAGTGGTTCAGGGATTGCTACGCGCCAGATGGTAATTCAGGAGCCGTCCGTATATGGCCTCCTATTCTTTCCGATATAGCTACACTTGAGGCACGGAGATGGCAGATGAAAGAGCGGGTTGACCAATTCCATAATGAGATCTTTAAGCCAGCTTATGATGCGATGATAGAAGCTGGTGAGGCCCATGTCAAGCCTACCCACAAATTCACCGGCGAAAAGAAGTGGTGGCGATACTACCGCATAGACCACCCGGGATCACAACCAGCTTTGTCCTGGGACTGGGTAGATGACCCCGGTGAGCCAGAGAACTATGAGATAGGTCAGCGCTACTATAACCTTGACCTACAACTGACGCGGTACTACGGATATGTGAGTAAGTTTACCACCGCCCTGAAAGCAGCTATCCACAAATATTTGTGGAAAGAACACAAGCCAGAGACAACTGGTATAACGCTCAGACTAGTATTAAATGGCAGAAATTACTGGTATGTTTCTGGCTATGTGGGGCGTAATATAGAGTGGAAAAAGGTCAGCTGGTCAGGATCACCAATGATAGAGATCGTTATGTAGGAGGGAGACGAATGAAAGTATATATAGCAAATCTATTCATTATTCTATTGCTCATTGTAAGCACACCGTTCACTGTTCATGCTGTTGCCCATGCCTCAGCAACTCCATGTGCTTTTTGTCCGCCCACTGGCTTGATCATAGTGGGGAATATAACTGGAGGATATACTATGAAAGCTTCTGTTAAGTTTGTGAAATTTGTAACTGATAATTACGCTCCGGTCAAAGAGCAGCCAGACTACGATGTCAAGACGGAGTTCATTACCCAAATAGAGTCTGAGAGTGAAGGCGAAGTCTGGTATGGACCGATCTCTTTTGACGACCTGACCGCATTCGTGGCAGCCCTGCCAATAGAGGAAGCGCAGGAGTTTGTGGCCGTGCTCAAAGGAGAACATAATGGATAAAATATATCTAATTACGACAGTTCACATAGGTGATCCGATATGGCAGTGGGGTCGCCAGCGCACTGTGGGATGGTTCCCCACTCTTAAAAGGGCCGAGGAAGTAGTAGTGAATAATGAGGGTGACATCTATGAAGCTGGCCATTATAACCATTGCGTTATCGAAGAAGTGGTTTCTGGATTATATCCTCATGTAACCCGAAAGGAATGGTTTCAGTGGAAAAAGGAGGGGTACGTTATAATACCCAAACCCAAAGGTCTCGGTAACTCTACTAACGTTGGCATAGGGTAGGAGAAATAA
>Ga0307380_10012041_pt1 | contig 10790 bp, 8 predicted proteins | sample UN3MG_FD_202239 | JGI IMG/M metagenome (GOLD analysis project Ga0307380, IMG submission 202239) | Soil microbial communities from Risofladan, Vaasa, Finland - UN-3 | ecosystem: Environmental > Terrestrial > Soil > Coastal area > Acid sulfate soil | place: Finland: Risofladan, Vaasa | collected... | reverse complement strand
CCGAGAGCTATACGGTTGCCAGTTCTTCGGCGGCGGGCGACTTCACCAACACCTACGCGGCAGCCTCGGGCGGTGGGACCGCTTCCGAGACCGGCGAAAGCCTGTGGACCAACGTGTTCACGCTCGGCACGATCTACAGCGGCACCAACATCTATATCTACCAGAACGGCGCAGAGGTTATCGGGCGCGAGGTTGGCGCGACGCAACGCTGGTGGGGGTCCGGCCAGATCGATGTGCTGATCAAGGCCAAGAGTACCGGCGTGGAGATCGACGAGGGCGAGGCCACGGTCTTTGCCCGCCAGTATTACGGTGCCTACGATAACTTCGTGCTCGACATGACCACAGGCGGCAGACAGCCTGTTCCGCTGTCAACCGGCTCCGACCTGAACAACGGCACCGGCTTGCGCCAAATGGTGTTCAGCGTGTCATCGGGCAACTTCACCGTGGGCGAAACGATCACGGACGATACCGACAGCACCACCAAAGGGGTCGTGACCAGCTGGGCCAGCGGTACCAAGACGCTGCAGTATTACCTGATCGGTCCCGCGCTGGCAGACTTCAGCGCAGCGACGGGCGGCCTGACCGGCGGGAGTTCAGGGGCCACAGCCACGGCGGTCGCGCCTACGGACGTGGGGCCTGCCGCCCTGAGCACCGACCCGACCGTGGTGTTCAGTGCAACCGACGTGTCGCTCGGCGGTGGCCAAGCATCATTCCCGTATTCCATAGCCATCGATGTCAACGGCAACACCGTGGCAGACCTGTACGAGTTCCTGAAAGCCGAAACCCGGCGGGGGCGAGGCGGGGCCAGCACCTTCGTGTATGACAACGAGGGCATCAACGGTGAGTCCTACATCGGCACCGATCTGCAGGTTGAGTACAGCTCCCAGACCGGCGCGTTTATTGAGGGCGAAACGGTTTACCTGCATGACGCCAGCAACGACCTGCAGGCCAAGGGCGTCGTCGTGGCCGACCATGATGGTGGCAGTTCTGGCAACCTGATCCTGCGCAACACCCGGTTTTACGACAACGAGACCATCACGCAGGTGGGTGACAACGTCGCTCAGGGGTCCTACTCGGACTTCGCGACGGTGGACTCAACCCGGACCATCACGTCGCCGAAGGTCTGTCCGTTCGGCACCTTCGCGGGCGGCACGTTCTTCGGTGCGCCCGGCGTGGTCTTGACAGACGTGCACCCGGATGACGTGCAGAAGTTTCAGCTGACCGACGACGACGGCACCACGCAAACCCCACCGAACTTTGTTAACGCGCAGGTCACCGGCCTGAATGGCACCGCTGCGGACCGGGTTGGCGTGTTCGTGCTGGACGCCCCGGCTGGCAGCATCGACCGCGCGCAGCACGGACTGACCGCGCCGTCCGGCATCTACAACGGTCAGGGCGACACGGCCATCGAGCTGGACAGCTCGGTACCGAATGACACGCCTACCGATGGCACGATCCGCGTGGTCGACACGGTGAACGTGCGCGAGCTGCGGTTCCGCTACTCGTCCTTCACCGCCGCGGCCCTGACGCTGACGGCTGTAGCGGAAGGCACCGGGGTCACCACCCTGAACGCCGCAGGCACCACGCTGATCGACACATCCGCCAACTTCACCAACGCGACCGACGATCCGCAGATCGGCGACGTGGTCTACAACATCACCGATGGGTCGTGGGGCGTGATCGTCAGCATCGACTCGGCCACCCAGATCACCCATACGCCACTGCAGGGCGGTTCCGGCAACGACTGGGGCGTGGCGGACACCTATGCGATCAACGCCATCCCGTATGACCTCGACGGCGCAGACACCGCGTATATACCTCTGCTGGACACGGTCGTCTCAGGTGGCAGCTCTGTAACGGCTGCCAGCGCGAACTTGGTGTACAGTGCCGACATTCCGGTGTTGATCCGGGTGCGCAACGGTGGCTCGACGGACCCGATCCAGCCTTTCGAGATCGAGAACACGCTGACATCAACAGGGCTTTCGCAGGCCGCTATCCGTACACCCGACACAATCGCCACATGATCAGGGTATAGACAAATGCCTGACGTACAGGACCTTCGGTTTGTGTTTCATCACGACACATCGATCATTGAGATCGTTGCGCCCTACCTATCAATGACGGTGCAGGAGATCGCGGACGCAGTCGCATTTCACCGCGCGCAGCCAGATTACATCGACGAGTCAGAGATACTGCAGGCCGAGGGCAAGATACCCATCCCCGGTATTGGCAACTCGCTGATCGTGATCACGATGCTTGACGGCTGGCGCATACAGTTCGAGGATCGCCCCGGTCCGACTTACGTGCAGGCCGAGATCGGCTCTGGCGTGCTGGTCGGTACCGGCGGCACCAACCCGATTGCGCCGGGCGCGTTTGTTTCGGTGAACATCTCGCAGGCGGTGTCGGGCGTGTCGTTGCAACAGCCAAAGATCGATGAGATTCACCAGATGATGGGACTGCTGGCAGGCTCACCATTGATAGAAAGCGCGACCGGGCGCTCGTCACCTTCGGGCATTAGCGGAACGGAGATCAACATGACGTTCACCGCGAACTCACCGTCGCCCGGCGAGATTACGTTAGAGCGAGACCCCTGATGCCATCGGTCAATCCCGGCACGGTGCCAACAAGGATTCATCGCGGACAGCTTGACCTTTCCCCCGCGGGAGTCAATTCTGTCTTCACCCGCATTCACTGGGGCAGATTACGGCTGGGGAACGAGGAACAAGGTGGGCAGGGTAACTGGTTGGCAGAGGGTACCCGTTCTAAGTGGCACGCGGATGACTCGTGCAAGGTTATAAACAGGAGATAGCAAATGCCTATCACAGCAACAGACATAGTCGCGTATGGGTCTGCATCCATGCCTGACGATGACACGCCCACCGGAATTGGTGGGGCCATTGATGAGACCGTCAGGGTCGTATTCACAGACATAGTCGCGACGGACGAGATCGAGATCATCTCGACCAGTGCCAGCGACACCGCCGTCGACGTAACGGTTTTCGGGCGCAACGCTGCCGGTGAGCTGGTCAGCGACTCAGAGACACTGACCGGCACCAGCGCGGCGACCATCACCGGCACGGCCTTCGAGCGCGTGCTGAAGATGACGCTGTCGACCGCGGCGGCAGGCGTGGTGACCGTGCGGGATCAGGACACCGACACGGCTATTGGTGTATTTCAGATCGGCGAGACAGAGATACGCCGACCGTTCTACGATGCCAGTGCGGACGCATCCGGTGGTTCGGCGCGCGATTACTACGAGAAGATTTTCTTCAAGAACAACCACGGCTCGCTGACCCTGACCGCCGCTCAGATCATCGAGCAGGCAGACCCGCAGGGCGTGGTGACCTTCGCGCTGGAGTCCACGCTGGATGACTCTGACGACAACGGTACCGGCAATCGCCAAACCCATGACCGGGATGGCGCTGGCCTGACGTTTGATTCCAGTGACAAAGCTGTGGCTACCGGCCAGCTGCCTTTTGGCGAGGCTCAGGGCGTGTGGCTGAAGCTGTCGCTGTCTGCCGGTCTGGGTGCGCAGAACACGTCGGTGACCATGCGGGTCAGCGGCAACACGGTGTAGGGGAGCGATATGCCAGACCTACTTGAAAAACAGCCTGCCGAGTCCCGGCTCTATGACATGGACTTCGCGCCCAAGATGGTGGGCGGGTTGTCGCCAGAGCAGATCGTGTCGGTTGATTCTGTCACCCAGCTGGAAGTTGCTGAGGACGGCACCGAGTCCGCCACGACGGACCTTGTGTTCCCAAGCGGCTCGACCTTCAGCGGGCAGGTGGCCCAGCAGCGCATTGATGCCGGGGTCGACGGCAAGACGTACAAGGTCACCTACGTGGTGAGCACCGATCTGGGGAACACACTGGAAGCCGAAGGGCTGCTGTACGTTGTGAACCGCTGATGCCTGAGTATCCAAAATTCGAGGGGTGGCCGGACGGAGAGAACAACATTCTCCCCGGCAACGAGCTGCCCGTTACCGCGCTGCGCCGGTCTGTGAACTACGACATCACGGATACCGGCGACCTGTTGACCCGGCGCGGTCGGACCAAGATATACAGCGGCACGCCCATGCCCCGGACACTGTACTCGAATGGCAGGCGGGTCCTGTTCGTTGAGGGCGGCAGTCTCTGGGAGCTGATCAACCAGTTCGGAACATGGACCCGAATGCTGGTGCGCCTGAACGTCGGCAGTCACCCCATGGCCTACGTCAGCGTGAACAACGACATCTACTGGTCCAACACGATCATGACCGGCATCCTGACCGATGGCGGCGAAGACTTGCCGTGGGGTGTGACGGGTCCAGCAAACCAGCCAACCGTCCTCTCAGGCTCTTCAGGAGGCTCTCTGGCAGCCGGACGCTATCAGGTGGCAATCACGTTCGTGTCAGCTCGCGGAGAGGAATCAGGGACCCCTACGGCGGCTGAGGTGGACGTGTCCGCAGGAGGTGCCATCGAGGTGCGGGATATACCTACACCGGTCGATGGCTCGTCGATCAACATCTACTGCTCCAGCCCCGGCGGCGAAGGCTTGTACAAGGTGGCCACCGTGCTGCCCGGCACGCCGATCTACCGGATCGCGGCGGTCAGCAATGCGCAGGGCCGCAGGTTGCAGACCCAGTTCCGCATGGCACCGCCCGCCGGATCGGTGCTGGAATACCACGAAGGCCGCATTTACATCGCGGACGGCAATGTCGTCTGGATCACCGACCCGCTGCGTTACGGTCTGGTGAACGCGGTCTCAGGATTTTTGCTGTACCCGGAACCCGTCACGGTTATGAAGTCCGTGTCGGACGGCCTGTACATCTGCTCCGACCAGACCTACTGGGTGAGCGGTGTCGGCACCGATGAGTTTCAGCAAGTTCCGCTGCTGCCTTACGGCGGTGTGGCGGGCACAGGAATCAACATACCGAAGTCGGACAACGTCGCTTGGTTCTCCAAGTACGGCATCGTCATCGCAGGACTGAATGCGCAGTTGACAAACATTCAGGAAGATAAATCGGCAATAGGTGAGTTCGAGAATGGCGCTATGATTTACCGGGAGCAACGTGGCCTTCGGCAGATTGTGGCAACACTGGGTAGTGGTACGCAGTCATCGTACCTTGCGCCTGACTACGTGACCCTAGAGAATGCTCGACGGGGAAGCGCAATTTAACATGGAGTAAATTATGGCTACTTTGGCTGATCTTAAAATGGTCCACTCGGGCGGTGTCGCGAACACCGACCCAAACTTGGACCTCGGTGGGGTTATCTCGACCGCTGGGGCCAAGGACATCCTTTCCCAGACGGCGACAGCCCCGACCACCATTACCGGTGTGACGATCCCCGATGCTGTCGGCAATGCCGAGGGCGTTGGCACGCTGTTCTTCGACAGCACCGCTAAAACCCTGCGCTGGACCCCGAAGAACGGCACGGCTGGTACAGCTGTGGACGTGTCCGTGAGTGATGACTATGCCATTCAGGGTGGCAACAACGGCGGCTTGCTGAAGGTTGCGGTTATCAGCGGCACGCTGCCATCGAGTGACCAGACCAACAGCATCACCATCGCCAACATCGCGAACAACATCTTTGATGATGTGGCCAAGGCTGATGCCAAGGCTGGCGACACCGAGTACCGTGGTATCTACTGGCAGAATGATCACGCCACGGATGACATGGTCGACGTTCGTATGTGGGTCGCACAGAACACGCCCGGACAGGACGTGATCCAAATTGCGATTGCAGACGAAGCGGTGGACACCACGATGGCAACCATCCCTAACGAGAACACCGATCCCGCTCTGACGATTGACTTCGACGATACGAACCCTGTCGATTATGCGTCTGGCATCGTGATCCCCGACCTCGTGGCAGCCGGTGGCTTTCAGGGTTTCTGGATCAAGCGTACCGTTCCAGCTGGCACCAACCAGTCTCAGCTGAATAACGAGTTCCGCATAGGTGTACGGATTTACGTCTGATGTCTATCGTTCTGCTGGAGTCATTTAGCAGGTACAACGCTTTTGCGGATGGTTCCAGAAAATGGAGCTTTGACCATAGCGGAGCTGCTAATAATACGACCATCGGCGTCGGGGAAGGTCCGGGTACCTTCCCCGGCGGTCGTCAGCGCAGGCCGTATCCCAACTGTCTCAAGTGGGACGGTGCCTATGGTTATGGCACAGAGATGGACGCGCACACGGCGTTTCCGGCGACCGACGAGGTCATTATTGGTTTCAACCTTCGCGTCGACGGGATATTCGAGGCAGCGCCCCACAACGAGACGCGGTTTTTGTCGATCAACAACTCGTTGAACCCAAACTACACCCATTGCTATCTGAGGCTGGAGCACGACTACGCCGATGGCCCCGACCCGGACAAATGTTTTTTGTCGTTAATCACCGGCTTTACAGAGCTGGAAGACGGCACGCAGTATGGCATCTCCAGCTATGGAGATTGGGAGCCTTACGCGTTCCTGATTGGTCAGTGGTATTACGTTGAGCTGTACTACAAGATCAGCAACTCTGTCGGGGCTTTTGAGCTGCGCGTTGATGGCGAATTACGAGCTTCTGGAAGCGGGCTGGACACCACAACCGACCCCACTTACACCACCGCGGACCAGCTGCACATAGAGGCGAACGTCAGCTACCCAAGCAGCACCTATGGCTCAGGCACGGCGTTCAGCATCGCGGACTTGTGGGTTGTGGATAAAACCATCGGCTCCCAGCACGTCGATTTTCTATACCCGGCGGTGATCGACACCCTGTACGTGGATGCCGAAAGCGCGCAGATTGATTTCACCCCGCAGACCGGTGCGGACAATTCGGACATGGTCGACGACAGTACACAGCACGACTACGACACGACCTACAACGAGTCCACCACGGCCACAGACAAGGATCGTTTCACAGTCACCGGCCCGGTTCCTGATAGTCCGCTCGGGATCATCGAGGCTGTGCAGGTTAGCGCCATCGTGAAAGACACGGCGGACACGGGTACCCGCGAAGCCCGGTGTGTGATAAGCGAGAACGGCACCGAGGGTAACGGCGACACCGTAACCCTGACGGAGAGCGGCTGGCAGGACCTGAGCGCCATATTCCCGCAAAACCCGGACACCACGGCGGCGTGGAACGTCGACGAGGTTGAGAACGCAGAGATCGGCTATGAGATCGTAACCTGATGGCTATTCGCGTCACGCAAGTCGTCATCGACGTACTGCACACTGCGGCGCAAGCCAAACAGGCTGAGTTCACCAGCAAGTACGATCACGACTATGAGGCCTACGACGTTGAGGCCGGTTCCTTTTATGACCTGCCCGGCTACATCGAATACGAAGGCCCGGCGGGTAGTTCCGAATACTACCTAGCCGGGTTCGAGCAGTTTGAAGGCTCCATCGGCAGCAGCCGTTATAACCTTAACGCATTTAAGGCCCTGACTGCCGCTGGTGGCACCGCGACCTACGCGCTGAACGTCTGGAAAATGCGTGAGCAGAAGGTCGTCGGCAAGTACCAGCTGAAGGCGTTCCTGCAGCAAGACGGCAAGATCGGCGGCCACTATGACCTGAATGCCTACGCGCCACTCAACGGCTTGGTGCAATCCAAGTATGACCTTGAGGCCCTGATACTGGCGGAGGGGTTGGTCCAAGGTGTGTACGACATCGGGACCTACGTCGACCTGATGATGAAGACGGTCGGGTCATACGACTACCTGACCTACGAAGAGAAGACGCTGACCGCCGGGCAGGGCGCGTATGACCTGCTGGCGTGGGAGTCTCGCGACGCTGCGGTTGGCGCTGTCTATGCGCTGAACACGTTCCTCGCTTCTACCGCGAAGATCGGGTCCGAGTACGCGCTGAATGCGCTGGTCGCGCTCGAACAGAAATACGGCATCCGCTATAACCTGAACGCGCTGGCAGCCCTGCAGGGGCAGATGATCGGCTCGTATGACATTCAGGTTCTTGCTCGCGCCGACATGACGCTCCGCTCGATCTACGACATCGAGGTCTACAAGGCCTTCACCGCCCTGAAGACCAGCACCTTTGCTCTGAACGCGTACCAGCCAGCCGAGGGGGCGGTGCTTGGTGCGTATGACATCATGGTGTTCGTGGCGCAGGAAGGTGTCACGGTTTCTACCTACTTACTGGAAGCCCTGCAGGCCCAGACCGGCACCATCAACTCAATCTATTTGCTGGACACCTTCGAGGAACTGTACTCATGGGTGGTGAACCACAACACCAGCGCCCCCGCGCGTTACGAGGACTACGGCTTCGATGCGTTCGCCGAGTTCGGCGAGTATTACCTCGGTGCCATGGGTGACGGTTTATACCTACTCGATGGCGACGACGACAACGGCACCGAGATCGATGCGATCGCCACCACGGCCAACACCGATCTGGACGAGCCTCGTCTGAAGCGCGTCACAGCCGCCTACCTTGGGTTGCATGCCAGCGGGCAGGTTCACATCACGCTGCGCACCGATCAGGGCGTCTCGACTGGCCCGTATGCGCTGCGTCAGCTGCCCAACCAACAAACCACCGAGCGCGCCAAGTTCCGCCGGGGCGTGAAGTCCCGCTTCTGGCAGGCCGACATCGAGAACGTCGATGGCGAGGCCGTGGGGATCAGCTCCATGGAATACGAAGTGCAGGCTGTGGATCGTCGGCTGAAGAAATGACCGACCGAAACGACTGGGGCCGCGACTACGTTGCTTCGTATGAGCTAAAGGGCAATCAGGGCGTGGCCCAGAGCTACAGGCGCTTGGCCCAAAAGCTGGTCGGCAAGGTGATGAACCAGATCGACGAAGGCACCAACCTCGGTCAGGGTGTCTCGCGTTCGTTCCCGGTAAACGACTACACCACCATCGACGTGGTCATTCATGAAGGCGTGACCAACCCCATCGTGAAGGTGGTTATCAATGCCGGGTTTGAAACGCCCGTGATCACCGAAGAGATGGTGAGCGGCGGCAGCATGGTGAACTGCCCTGAGCTGCCGCACGGCGAACCGGGCCGCAGGATGTTCACGCAGGTGCTAAAGGGGGACGGTGACGAAGACCCGTGGGAAGAGGTTCTGCCTGAAGTCGTGAATGTTCCTGACGGCAATAACTGGTGCGGTGGCGGGCCGAACGATGGTTTTTGGGGCGGCGACCGGTCTGGTTACGATTGCTACAAATACACCTTCCCTGAAGACGAAGGCTTTTGGTATCTGGGCGTGCGGCGCAGAGAGTTCTATTTCAAACTCTGCGAAGAGATTTTTTTCAAAGGCCCCAGAATCATGGCGGACCCTTACGTGACCCCGGTGATTGATGCGCAATGCACATGGGATCGATTTTTGGTGAACGAGTATCTGGGGTTTGAGGATGAAGACGGACCCCGGATAGGCTCAGGGTATGGTGCGGGTTGTGGCAACACAGAATCGGGCTGGCACCCGGTGATCCGGCGTGGGTGGGCAACCCTGCCAACCGTTGATTTAATCACGGGCGAGGTGACCGTGGTACAAAGAAAATTCACCTCCGTAACGAACAGAACAACCGGCCCACCAAAATACAGCTTTTGGTCAAACAGAGAAGTTGAGATTGTCCTGCTCGACCTGCAGGACACGCAGGGCAAGCCGATGGGTGGGGCCTGCTCCGCTGCGGTCGGCATCTTCTATGGCGGCCCGGACGGGCAAGAGCCTTGGGAATACCAAGAATGGTTGGGCCTCGACCCGTCAGACTGCAACAACCCGTGGGACGTTTATTTCACGCAGGAGTACTGTGACATTAGCGGGGAAGGTCCGGTGGCGTGCCCCGGCGGGCAGCGTGGCCCCGGTGGTGCCGGTGGTTTTTTCCTGACCGGCGACAACTGGCAGGCACAAGCGTGGATCGCCAGAGACGGTCGACCGGGGCTTAACGCGAGCGACGAAGCGGAGCCGCCAGCCAACCCAAGTGCTCAGGAATGGGCCAACAGCCGGTCGGTTTGGTTTTATCTCGACGCTGAGGGCTACCCACTGGAAGGGCAAGGCAGCGACAGTAAGAGGCTTTCACAGTTTCATTGGCGATAGTTTGCCAACTTGCTACACTCAACCGGTCTGGGGAGACAGGAGCTTGCGATGCCAACGAACCCTCTTTTCGGCAGCAGTACATCAAACACGCCCCAGACGATTTCTGCCACGGACCTGCTTACAGGTGCGCTTCCCGGCGGGCTGGATATATCCGCCTTTGCTGGGGACGCGTTCTCACAAGCCGTCCAGTTGTTTGAAACAGTTATTTCATTCAACCTTCCTGTCGTGCCCGATATACGGGACTTTGTCGAGCCGGTGTTTCAAGGCGGAGCTTTCTCCATCGGGACCCTGCCTGATGCGCCCGCCGACCCGGCTATCCCCGGCCTAGCGCCCGTTACGGCACCCACTTTTCAGGGTGGCAGTTTTTTTATTCCTGCAGCGCCTGAGGCTCCCGCGGACATCAACGTCCCGTCGATAGCCCAGACCGGATTGCCCGCATTCGAGAGCGAGACTTTCCAGCTGCCCGCGTTCTTAGGCACCGAGCCGGGCACGGTTGTGTTCCCGACCAGCCCGGACTCGCCCGACCTGCGCACGATTGTGGCTGATGCGGTTGACCCTGCCCCGGAGTTCACGGCGGTCAAACCCTCTATCCAGCTGCCTCTGGCCCCTACGGACTTCGACAAAGAAGTGCCGACCATCGACACGCTGCAGCCGATCATTCTGCCTACCGAGCCAAGCTCTGCCCTGCCGACCGCGCCAACACTGGAGCAGGTTGCGTTGCCAGAGTCGCCCGTCATCATTGCGCCGACCTTCGACGCGGTGTTGGTGGGCAGCCCGGCTG
>Ga0307380_10012040_pt1 | contig 10792 bp, 12 predicted proteins | sample UN3MG_FD_202239 | JGI IMG/M metagenome (GOLD analysis project Ga0307380, IMG submission 202239) | Soil microbial communities from Risofladan, Vaasa, Finland - UN-3 | ecosystem: Environmental > Terrestrial > Soil > Coastal area > Acid sulfate soil | place: Finland: Risofladan, Vaasa | collected... | reverse complement strand
ACTGTTGCATCCCAGAAGTATGGGCAGACAAGATTGAAAGAGATCACGTCTACCCCGGAAGCGTGTTCCTAGGAGCATGGTTCATGAACTGGTATGACGACATACAGGGAAGACCCGGAGACAAGATTCACATATGCAGAGTCGGCCCAGCAATCTGTACTGACCTTGCATGTGAGGAGCCTACTACAACTGCCGCAACTGTGGCTTGTCCATACATCACTTTGGAGCATGATACATGTGCCTACTACATCTGTCGAGAAGACATTGAGGATGTGCAGGTAGGACTTGTGGATGCTTTGAATGAAGGACTTGGTTCATGTCTCGCTGTATGTGTTGACAACTACTTCTTCAACGTAGCGTTAAGCTGTACTAATGGTGGAACTTTAACCCACACGGCTGCTATGACTGGAAGCCTCATACTTGAGGCTATGGGAAGCATGATGGCTGGAACTTATACTCCAGTTAAGATTATCATGCACCCAGTAGTCTGGACATCACTAATGCAGGACACAAACTTCACCTATGCTAACCGTTTCGGAGCACGAGACGTTATCAGCGGTGGAAGGCTTGAACAAGCATACGGGCTAGAAATCAACGTAACACCAAAAGGAACTCTCAATATTAACGCTGGAACCTATAGGACTCTTCTATTAGCGAAGGGTGCCCTTGCGGGTGCTATTAAGCACGGCGTTACCATTGAATCAGAGTATAGTCCACGGCTACAGAAGCGGTGGGTTATAGCAGACATCCGCTACGGCGGGTTATGCCTACATCCTGACGGCATCTACTGGATCATATCCGTAGAGGCTTAGGTTTTACGTTAAAACATGGGATTTCTGGTTAGTGGTCTTACCAACATTTTTTAAATATCCTTATATGGGACGCTTTGTTCTATATAATTAAATCCACGCAGACGTGGTAGGATAGATAGGTTTATATATGTCTATCCTCTTTATTTTCATAGTATTTATCACACATAGTGTGGAGAATGTATAGTTTGAGTAAAGTAAAAAGAAGTTCAAATAAAGTCTTCTCAGGAAGTCCAGAACCAAGTCAATTTGATGAGGGTTATTATCTTCGCGGAGAAGGTTCCAGTTACGGTAAAACTGATGACGGTGTACCTGAGCAAGCTTCAGCATACGTTGAGGATGTTTATCTTCCTCGTGACCGTCAAGTTGTAAACGTTTTCTTATCGGCGTTACCTAATATTAATAGGGTTCTTGTTCTCGGCTGTGCGCGTGGCTATATGGTTCAGGCGTTCAGGGAGAAGGGTGTCGAGGCATTTGGTGTTGACATTAGTGAATGGGCTATCATTAACGGTGCTCCATCAGTTAAAGATTATCTATACTGTGGTGACGTATGTGACCTCAGTATGTGGAAGGATAACGAGTTTGACCTTGTTGTAGCACTTGACGTATTAGAGCACATCCATGTTCCTGACTTATATACTGCTATAAAGGAAGCAACGAGAGTCGGTAAAACAGTTGTGCTGGATGTACCAACACGCCCAGATGATGATGAACCCGACCAGAGCCACGGAGTAGATAAGACACATGTAAGCATCTACAGTAACGGATGGTGGATTAACGAGTTCATGAAGAACGGCGTAGAGCCGATTCATGTTCAAGAGTACCTGTACCCACAAGAAAGGGCAAGTAGCCCGTGGGAAGACAAACATGACCACGCAGTAACAATATACTTTATCACACCTAAACCTTTACCAACAGTAGAGAACACAATACAATACCCAGTTAAGGAAGGCGGAAAAGATTTTAAGATACTATGGTGGTCAAACGCACATTTTGCTGGAACTGGGTATGGAATTGGCACAAAACATGTAGTATATAAACTTAACGAACACTACGACACCGCGTGCCTAGCAAGCTACGGATTAGAGGGAGCAGCACTAAGCTTCAACGGAATGAAAGTGTTCCCAAGACTATTCGACCCATATGGAATAGACGCAGCGGAGCTAATCTGCCGTAACTGGGAACCAGATATCATGATTACCCTGTTCGACATCTGGATTGGAAGCAGCGGATTAATGCGTGGAGAACGTGACTGGTTTAAGAAGATTCACCCATATTGGGTGCCTTACTTTCCCGTCGATCATGACCCTATTCCTGTTCCAACATTGGAGCAAGCACAACAAGCATTTAAACGTGTGTCTATGAGTCGTTTTGGTCGTGACCAGTTAAGGAAGAATGGGTTAGATTCAACATATATTCCACATGGAGTGGACACAAAAGTATTTTGTCCCCCAGAGGATAAGAAGGCTAACAAGAAATGGTTGTATGAACGCGTAAGTGCCCCAATGTATGAACGAGATAAACTACCTTGGGATGATGAAACATTCGTCATAGGAAAGAACGCGGCAAACAAGGACACTAAACGCAAGAACTATGACAGGGACTTTAAAGCTATCCAAATATTCTTTGATAATAACCCTGACGCTAAAAAGGATACACGGATTCATCTACACACTATACCTACGTTTCCCGGCGGGTTCCCGTTAAACGACCTGTCTGGCATGTTGGGTATAGGAAAATATATGCGTAGGACTCACCCATTTCAGATGTATTGTGGTATGAGTGAAGCTAACATGGCTAAGATGTATGGGGCATTTGACGTGTACCTTGGCACTGCACGTAATGAAGGATTTGGTATACCGTTGATTGAGGCACAAGCATGTGGCGTACCAGTTATAAGCACTGCTTTCACAAGCATGATTGAACTTGTCGGTGAAACAGGTTGGCTCGTTAAACCAATTACCACAGATACTACTATGCTACTCAGTGAACAAGCTATTCCTAATGAATGGGAGATAGTTGAGCACCTTGAGGAAGCATATAATAGCCCCAAAAAGGTTAAGGATAATGGTGAGAAGAGTCGGAAGTTCGCGTTAGACTATGACTGGGAGAAAGTAATTCAACCCTTATGGGTTAACCTTATAGAGGAGATACGGGAAGAACTGCGTCCAAAGACTCACAGTGAAAGGAGGATGCACGTATGACTAAATCAAAGGTAGCGTTATGTGTTCCAGTTAAGAACAGTGAACTATGGTTAGCTAAAAACTTATCACTTATAGACACCTTCGGTAAAGAAATTAGCAGAGTAATCATAAGTTACGGGGATAGTCATGATAACACTTTTGAGATTATACGTCGATGGTGTTCAGTAACTAAACATAAAGTAGAGGTAATACGTGAACCACAAACAAAATACACTGTTCATAATAGTGGGGAAATATCTTTTATCTACCATGACTTCCAAGATATTATAGAAGAAGGAAAGGATACCCATGCGTTATTGTGGGATGATGATATACTTGAAGCACCATCAAACCTAGTAAAGAAACTACTAAAACACGACAAGGATATAATAGCCCCATACGTCTACACAAAGAACCATGCACCGGGAAAACGATTTTATGATACCTTCGTATATAGATACAAAGGGTATAGATATCACCCATTTGACCCACCGCTGTTTAAAGGAAGACCAACTCAGATTGACAGCGTTGGGTGTGTATTCTTAGTTAAACGCAAACCATTCCTAGAGCACCGTTACCGTGATCCATACCCACATATGGCGTTTTGTAATGATGCACGTTCAAGTGGATACGAGGTATGGGTTGACCCGAATACTGAGATAGAACATATTGATAAGGAGCGTTTCGGTGGAGGAAATCAGGCAATAGAAATGATCAAAACCAGCAGGTTCTATGATAGGGACTTCCAGTTACCTCCTACAATAAACAATAAAGAGGAAGTAGTCACCGATGAGAAGTTCATCTTAGATTTAATAAACAAGTATATAATGTAAGGTGAGTATGTGGGTAACATAATCATACTAGGGGCAGGGTGCAAAGCAGAACACCTCTGTGACTTATTCACCCTATGGGATAATCTACATCAATTCTATGCTCCACCATACAGCGAAGATGAGAAGAAACGTGGAGTACCAGTAACAGACACAATCATAAACCCAACTAAACACTACACAGTTTACAGTTCAATCGGTGAAACAAGAGACAAACGTACACTCATAAAACAACTCAAAGCAGAAGCAACAAACAAAAATGTAGACTATAAATGGGGAACACTGACCCATAAAACATCTAAAGATACTATAACCAACAGCACCTACGGTGAAGACTTCATAATAAGAGAACACTCAAGCATAGGCTCAAGATGCACAATAGGGTCACATGTAAGCATCGGCCCACTAGCCAACGTTAGCCATAACACTGTTATAGGTGACTATTCAACTATATGTGGTCAAGCAGCTATTAGCGGTGGAGTGATTATCGGTGAAGGAGTATTCATAGGTCAGGGCGCTTCTATTAAACCAAACATTAAGATTGGAACTGGTGCAGTTGTTGGAACAGGGGCTAGTGTTGTTAAGGATGTTCCTCCTAATATGGTTGTCGGCGGGAATCCCGCTAAGAGTAGCACTAAATTCAAGAAGGTGTCTTATTGGTAGAACCTCTAGTGTTAATCGGGTTTGTCGCCAGAAACGCGTCCTCGACTTTGCCTAGATTCCTTGAACAAATAGATAATCTTGACTACCCAAAGGATATGTTAAGGTACGCCTGTGTAGAAGGCGGAAGCACAGATAACACCAGAGAAATCATCTTAGAATGGATGAAATCTAAGAAAAACACGTTCTTCATACAGCATGATATGGACGATGATAAACTGATTCACCGTGAACGTATGTTCGCAAGCAGTAACCTATGGAGGCACTACGTTAAAACTACGTTCAAGGGAGTAGAACCTGTAGACTTTGTGTTTCAGTGCGACGTAGACGTAACAGTTATACCACCAGAAACATTGAAGACATTAATAGATTTAGACGTAGACATAGTAGCACCATACATATACGTAGATAACGAAAACCACCCACAAAACAAGTGGATGGGAGGAAAAACGTTCTCAGATATATGGGGATACAGACACCTATATGGGCCTTTTCCCGGTCTTCAATTTAACTACAGTATTCACGAATACTATAAACGTAACTTGGATAAAAATAAATCTATTAAAGCTGACCTAGTGAAACGTCTTCTTCCTATGCAGTGTGTTGGTGCTAACCCTATACTTGCTAAACGTGCTGTATATGAAAAGATATGGTACACTGGGTTGAAGGCTACTCCGGGGTGGTGTGATCTTGCCCGTGAGCACGGGTTTAAGGTTTGGGCGTACCCTGACCTTGAATGTGTTCACGACTGGAGAGTATTAATAGAGAGGAATAATAAATGAGTAAACATATTTATAGACTTATAGCATTTAAAGATGGAGAGAAACGTATATTAGCTGAGTACCGTGGAGACGACGCTGGGCTATATAATTATAAGGTTGAGAGAGTGGAGATTAAAACTGAAAAGCGATGTTCAGACACGGATATGTCAGGTGGATAAGAGTCGTGTACCTGTTATGCTTAGTGCAAACACGGATAGGAATGTTGGATTAATATGTTTCTGTACATATGGTTATGGGCGATGCCCGAAGGATGGAAGATATAGATGCACATTCCAACTGACAGAATGAGGTTAATCCCGTTCTTCAGGGACTTAGTGAAGACACACCACGGAGAGTTTAACACAATACTTGACATAGGATGTGGTGCAACACATAACGAATGGAAAAAACTATATGGTGATAAATATGAGGGACTTGACATATTTGAGAAGTTTAACGCGGATTACGTTGGCGATGGTTGTGATTTATCTCGCTTTGAGTCTAATAGCCGTGACGTAGTATGCTCATGGAGTACAATAGAACACACCACACATCCATACAGTATGCTATCTGAGATGAAGCGTGTGAGCAGTGGAACGGTTTTGTTTACAACGGATTACACCGAACGTGATAAAAACAAATCAAATAATCATCTGTATGCGTGGACGGAGAAAATATTGGGACAGTTATTGGCGATGATTCATAAAGATAGTAGAGTGTATGTGTTAAAGAATATGTTAATAGGGGTGATGTATAACTGTGGCACATAGTAAATATGTAAAACAGGCAACTATATTTGAAGAGCCTGACATAGTGATAATACTTGACGCGTGCAGATATGATAAATTCATTGAAGTAAAGAATAAAATGTGGTTCGATGGTGATACCATTCCAGTGTGGAGTCCAGCACATCAAACTGCTGACTGGTATAAATACTACTGGGGTGGTAGACAAGATAAAAACCGCATACTCATAAGTGCAACTCCTGTACCGTGGAGACCCCACTGGGTAGGAGACCTAATAAAGAACTTCTATAAAGCAGTACCAGTGTGGAAGGACTACGAAAATTGTGATGACCTCGACAACCCCAACGTAGACAATGTGATGCACGAAGCAAACAAGATGAAAACAGTTCACCAAACAAAGAAACTGTTAATTCACATCATGCCTCCTCATCTACCATTCTACGGAAAAAAAGGGTATACATGGATGCACACTGCATTAGGAAGAAACCATGCTAATATATATATACACGTTGAACATCATGGAGCAAGACATGGATGGGCGCAGATGCAGAAATACTATAACGAGTCAATCGAAAAGGCACTCACTGAAATATTTACACATAAATGGATATTTGACTATCATACAGTAATAACAGCAGACCACGGAGAACTCATCGGAGAAGGAAACGGATACGGACACAGCAAATTTAATCGAGACTCACCACTACTAAGAGTTGTACCTTGGCACACAGTATCAAAGAGGAAAAAACTATGATACAAACCAAGTACAACATACTCATAGATACAATTCAACAATATAGCGGAGAACAACACCCAAAACTCACAAACAAATACATAAAAACATTCCAAACATATCTCCCAGTTGACAAATATCCCAAAATATTAGACATCGGAGTAGGAGAAGGGCCACAGGAAGTTGAGCAGTTACGTGCATCTGGGTATGATGTGTACTCAATTAACGTTCAACAGTGGCGTTCAGAGAATGATCCTAAAAGCGTTATTGGTGACTTTAATGACCAAAGGTTTGTTCCGAATAGTTTTGATGGTGCTTATAGTACACAGGTAATTGAACATGGTTATATTCCGTGGCTTGGTTTAATGGAGACGTGGATAACTCTTCGTCCAGAGGGGAGACTGTACTTCAATGTTCCTCATAATAATTCTCATGAAACTATTATGCATCCCTCTATGTTTTCTATAATTAGATGGAAGACTATATTAAATCAAATAGGGTTTAAGAATATAGTTGGAACAGAGACAGATATTTTTGCGGGTGAACGTATCTTTGAGTTCGTTGCTGAGAAACAAGTACCAGCTAATAACTTTATGGTTGAGGCATTACGACGATTAACGGAGCTTCGCGTTGGTTCACTTTAAATGGATGTATATGAAGGAACATGCCTGTACTCAAAGAATAGAGTATCTATCAAATAAGTTAACTCAATACTTGAAGTCTGGGGATAAGGTATTTGATTTATTTTGTGGTTATAGCCCTCTATGCGGTAAACTGCTTGAAGATGGTTATGATTTAACTGGAATGGATGGATGTCCAGAGGCTATAAAGTGGCTTAAACAGAATTATCCAACTGGTGAATGGACTCACTTTTTATTTGATGATAAACAAGAGACATATCTACGTGACGCCACTGTGCTTCTTCTACTTGGAGTAGCGGAGCCACAGCATCACCCAGAGTTTCAAACATACTTAGAGAAAACTTTAAACAAAAATAACGTCAGAATCATATTAACAGATACTTTGAAGCCACAGGAGAAGAAACCGTGGTATGATGGGTATACTCGTAACAAACAAGTTATGGAATTATGTGGATACTGTGAAGCTGAGACTGGTTTATATGAAACAACTGAACCATTACATCATATAAGAGATTACTCAATATATGTGAGGAATACTAAGTGAATATAATCACTTTACCTAACATAAAACATCATAGAAACCAAGCGATAAAGAAACATCTACAAGACACTGATAAGGAAGTCATAATTCTAAGCTGTGGAAACGCGTACCATACACTCAAAGATGCACTTCCAAACAACACCGTAATAGGATTATCAACAACTCACAGCTATGAAGACTCTACTCCTCTTGAGGATAGACATTACACTAAACAAGAACTAGACACACTGTATCCGGACACATTTAACGCCACATGCGGAATGCTGCCAACTCATCTATACTTAGATATAGGTAAAAGCCTTCTAAGGGAACTAATTCAACTAGGGTATAGAGGAACACAGTTAATGGTTCCCTGCGGAAGCGGAGAAACAATAAACGCATTACTTCACGTATTACCGAAACATTTAATAACTGGATATTATGACCCGAATATACCTGAAATATGTTTTGATTACAGTTCATTAAAGGAACACATACAAGACACAGTTCAATTAATAAATTTAGCAGACAACAAAACCGTAGATGAACACGATGACTCGGTATGGATCGTCACATTAACTGATATACCGCGTATGGTTATCAAAATGACTGAATGGTATGCACAGTTCGGAGAAGACAGAGCAATCTATCCAGTGTTAAAAGACACTGAGAAAGGATACTTCGTAGACGTAGGAGCACTAGATGGAGTACACGCAAGCAACACACTCAAGTTTGAACAACTAGGATGGGGAGGAGTAGCAATAGAACCACACAGCGGATTCTTCAGCAGATTAAACGATAACAGAAAATGCGTAACACTAAACATAGCAGTGTGGAGTGAGAATCTACCATCAGTGGAGTTTCATGAGACAGCACCCGGTGGATGGAGCAGAGTAGGTGGAGGGGGAAAATTCCCAACAGTTAACGTGAGTCACCCAGAGGCACGTACGCTTGACACAATACTTGGTGAAGTCAACGCACCACATCCAATAGATTTACTCAGCATAGATGTTGAGGGGACAGAGAATCATATATTATCTGGGTTTAATCTAAGCAAATATAAGCCACGAATAGTGATAATAGAGGATTTAACATACAGTGGACAGTTTGACGAATACTTCCACGAATACAGCGGAGTCTATTCTTGGAAACAGGGAAAAGGCGGAAGCAATATAATATATTGTCTAAATAAGGAAGACTATGAGGTAGTTAGGAGTAGATACAGATGAGGAAAACATTGATAAGGGTGCTTGGTGGATACACTGAGCCGGGACTACAGACAGTGAAACCAACAGAGATGACGAGTAGCACTGTTAACCGTAACTTCAGCAACATAGTGATTGAAGTAAAAGCTGGGCATCTTGAGTTAAAAGTATCTGCTTGGGATGACACACAGGCAATGAGGCTTCTTGATGAAGTGATGAATCGCATAAACATATTGCCAGAAACTAGTAACCCGTTGGTTGAATAAATATGAGTATTACAAGTGTCCCGTGGGCGTGTCCAGATTTCGGTGAAGCTGAGAAGGAAGCTATTCGCAGGGTTGTTGACTCTGGTTGGATGACTATGGGTAAAGAAACCGCTAAGTTAGAAAACGAGTTAGCAAAAGTAACTGGGAAGAAGTATAATATAGTATATAACAGTGGAACATCATCGATAGTAGCATCCCTTCTAGCCATAGGAGCATACCATGAAGGATATACTGCGAGGATACCTAGTTACACGTATAAGGCAACAGAAAACGCCGTATACGCATCTGGGATACGTGACATAAAATATGGGACAGTAAACCCATCTACAGGGATAATGTCACCTAAAATGAGTGAATATAAACATGAAGTTCAAATACCTGTCCACTTTGCTGGTTTACCTATTAACCAACAAGTGTGGAGTGAAACACCCAAAGTGGTGGAAGACGCTGCGGAATCGTTTGGTGCAACTACTAGCTATACTGGTGATGTGTATAGTGATCGCGTTGTTTGTTATAGTTTTCACGCTGCTAAAGTAATCACAATGATTGAAGGCGGATGTGTATCAACAGACAACCATAGCCTAGCGTACAGACTAAAAGCAGTTCGATGTCACGGTGAAGACCCTGAACATAAAGGAGTGTTCATTACTCGTGGATTAAACATGAAGCCACTGGATATATGTAGTGCTGTTGGGCGTGTTCAGCTAAGTAAACTACCTAAGTATCTACGTAACCGTGATAGGATATCGTCTCTGTATCGTAGTGAGTTAGATGGGTTAGTTGGTTTCCAGTATATCCCCGACTATGTGAAGAAACACGCTAATATGATGTTCCCAATATATGTGAAGAAACCAATTGAACTCGGTGAACACTTAGCGAAGAACCATATAGGGTATCGTCTTGGGTGGAAACCGTTTAATGATAGCCTTGGTGCGAAATTCATCTATGAACACATAATATGCATCCCAATGTATAATACGTTGACAGAGGATGAAGCACTATATGTTATTGATAAGATAAAGGAGAAAGTTTAGGGGGAATAAGAAATGGAGAAGGTTTTAGTAACTGGATCGGATGGTTTTATTGCAAGTCACGTAGTTGACGAGTTAAACCAAAGAGGATATGAAGTAATCAAATATGATAACTACAGCAACATAGAGCAAGATATACGTGACCAAAGAATGCTTGAAGCCTACATGGATGAAGCAGACTACGTAATACATTGTGCCGCATGCCCGTATATCCCGTTTGGTTACAGTCACCCTAACGAGTTCTTCGAGATAAACGCTAACGGAACACAGAACGTCCTCAACGCCGCTAACAAGACAGGTTCAAGAGTAATATACACGAGTAGTTCAGAGGTGTATGGTTCAGCGGAAGACCCGAATAAACCAATGAATGAAAGCCACCGCATAAACCCACATAGCACATATGCAGT
>Ga0307380_10012039_pt1 | contig 10792 bp, 11 predicted proteins | sample UN3MG_FD_202239 | JGI IMG/M metagenome (GOLD analysis project Ga0307380, IMG submission 202239) | Soil microbial communities from Risofladan, Vaasa, Finland - UN-3 | ecosystem: Environmental > Terrestrial > Soil > Coastal area > Acid sulfate soil | place: Finland: Risofladan, Vaasa | collected... | reverse complement strand
GAACAAGTTAGAACGAATCCCGCTTCCGAGACGCTGCCTTCTGAGAAGGGAGACATCGAATGAAAGTTCGAAATAACTTGAAGACTCTCTTAGTCTTCAATCTGCCGTCTGGCTCAGTGTATCTTCCTGGTGTAGGCGGCAGCAGACCGAACGTCGTCGATGTTGCGGATGCGGACCTCTCTGCTCAGCCTATTCAGCGCGCACTTGAGAAGAAGTGGATTCGTATTCTAAGAGACAAGACCCCTTCTGAGGTCTCGTCACTTTCGAAGCCGGTGGCACCTCCTGCGCGGCCCGTGGCTGCTGCGGAACCGAACAGCGGTTCGGGCAATTAGGTAGTGATCGGTAAGGAGGCGTATAATGGCCGAACTGCTTCGTCCTGATGTTTATGTCGAGGAAGTGGCATCGCCTCCGGGCGTGCCGACTGTATCCGTATCGACGGGTGCATTTGTTGGAATTGCTGATCGCGGGCCAGTCAATGAGGCCGTGTTCATCGACAGCTTTACGTCATACATTCGCACCTTTGGCAGCTATCGTTCGGACAGCTACCTGACCTACGCCGTCAAGGGGTTCTTCGACAATGGCGGGTCGCGGTGCTACGTAGTGCGCGTCGTTGGTAATACCGGGTCGCCGCCGCCTAATGAGGCAGAGGCGACTCTCGTTGACTTCGACCCCGACACGAGTGCTTATCTCGTAAAGACCCGCTACGTTGGCGCATTCGGAAACTACGTGAAGTACAGTACGACGCGATTTGAGACCACGCTGGCCGCTGCGATACCAAGTGGCGCCTCCACGACGTCGTGCACTCTTTCCGACGTGAGCGGGATCTTTAGAGGAGACGTCCTCTACATCGACGACGGAGTAGATCAGGCAAAGGTGGTCGTCCAGAGCATCGATATTAGCCTCAATACCGTCACATTCGCGGCTCCGGTTAACGTTGTTGCCGAAATTGCGCTTGCGGCGCGTGTTGCGACGTCCTCACAGCATCGCATAACGACCCAGACGTCAGCGATCATCCCCACCGGGGCGGCCACGATGATGACGGTTGCCAGCGCGAGTTCTATCCGCATCGGTCAAATTCTCACCATATCTGACGGAACAACGCTAAAGTCAATCACGGTCACGGGCATAAACGGCAACGACATAATCTTCGCGTCAACTGACCTATCTCCCGGATTCGCAATCGGGGCGCTCGTCGTGTCGCAGGAGTTCATGCTTCGAATCTACGATGCTGGCGAAGAGCTGGCTCCGTACGAGTTCCTCTCTCCTTCGGCAACAAATCGACAGGACTACGTCGAGAACAGGCTGGCAGGCGAGAGCAACGAGTCGCTTCTCATCGAAGTCGAAGAGTCGACGGGAAGCGCGGGCTATCTGAAGATTCCGCTTCCCGTTATTGCCACGTCTCTCACGACCGGTGCCGATGGAGCAGCACCGGTCGACGCGGACTACGTAGGAACCGAGGCAAACGGTTACGGACTGCACGCCTTGGATGGAACCTCCGATTTCAGCTTCCTCAGCGCTCCTGGAGTAACGTCCACGACTGTGCAGCAAGGAGGGGTCGATTACGCGGGGGGGACGGGGAGACAGGACATCATCTTCATCTGCGATGCGCCGTCGACCAGCGATCTCGTACCCGAGATTCGCGACTGGCGGCTCAACACACTCAACCGTGATTCGAGCTACGCATCTCTGTACTACCCATGGATTCAGATCAGCGACCCCGAGGTTGATGGTCAGCTGCTATACCTTCCGCCGTCAGGGCACGTCATGGGCGTCTACTCGCAGGTTGCGCGCACCACTGGGCCGCACACGCCTCCGGCGAACATCGCTCTTTCCGGAGTCAACGGCGTTATGTACGAGGTCAGCGATCCTGAGCACGATATCCTCAACCCGATCGGCGTCAACGTCATCCGTGGATACCCGGGTGAGGGCATTAGGATCATGGGTGCGCGTACGCTACAGAACGCCCCTGACGGTAAGCACTACGTCAACGTTCGTAACCTCACGAACTTCATCAAGATATCATTGCGTAGAGGGCTACGCGCATATCTCATGCGCGCAATTGACCCGTCGCTGTGGAGCCAGATCTCGAACACGTGCGGTGGATTCATGCTCGGTATCTGGCGATCGGGCTGGCTGTATCCGAGCAATGACGCAAGCGCGGCTTACTTGGTAAAGTGCGACAGCGAAAACAATTCGCAGGACGTGGTCAACCAGGGGCGCGTAAACGTGGCCGTCGGCTACAACCCGCCGTTCCCTGCTGAGTTTATCGTACTGCGGCTGTCGAGGATCGGCGGAAACGTCGAAGTATCCGAGTAGCCACTAGGCTAGAGGAGGCGAACAATGGCAGCTTTGGCGATAGGACGGGCGGACCCTCTTCGCGGCATGAAGTATCAGGTAACCATTCCGGATTTCCCCCAGTTGAGGACCATGGGATTCTCGAAGATATCCGGTATTTCCCAAGAGTCCGAGGTTATCGAGTACCGTGACGGCGATCAATCTCTCGCTGCGATGAAACTTCCCGGTCTCATAAAGACAGGGGACGTGACGTTGGAGCGAGGGGTCGCGCACGTTGCGTCGATGGAGGCTCTAGTTGCGTGGAAAGAGGCTGCGTCAACAGCAATGTCTGGCGGGGTCGACGGCAACGACATATTTCGCCACAATGTTTACGTGGCTGTTCTGAACAGGCTCGGTCAGCCGGAGTGGGAGATAATCCTAGTCAATGCGTGGCCACGTATGATCGAGTACGGCGATCTTGACGCGAACGCAAGCGATATTTGGATCGCCACGTTTACACTGGCATATGAGGCGTTAACTCCTCCGGGAGTTTCTGCCTCAGTGGAAGAGATGTTCTCGGGCTTCTAATATGATTGGATACAAGTTTGAGCCGATTATCGCCTGCAACTTCTCAGTCATCTTCGAGGGGTTGGGGCAAGATTTTAATCTTTCGTCGTCGGGAGGGAATAATCCGGATCGCGTCGGATTTTCCAAGATCTTCGGTCTCGACCAAGAGATCACAGTCACTGAAGTTGTGCAGGGGTCATATCCGGAAACTGTCGATATACCAGGCAGGATCAAGCGTGGCGCCATTACGTTTGAGAGGGGCATGTCGCAAGCTCCGAGCGGGCAGGCTCTTTACCAGTGGTTTCTTGGAACGATGAACCTGCTTCACACGCAGGTCGTCCCGGCGCCGGAGTGGCTGTCATACGAGGACACGAATGCCCGTCAAGTTATTCGAAAGCGCGACGTTACGATAGAAATTCCAGTGCATCATGCGTCTTCCGCGTCGTCTCCTGGAATTCTCGTCAAACTTATTCAAGCGTGGCCAACGAGATTTAATCTCGGTCCCCTTGACGCGAGAGAAAATACTGTTTGGATATCCTCAATGGAGCTTAGATGCGCCGAAATTTTGGTTGAGTATGCCAATGGCGGCTAAGGCGGAAGAAGTCTGTTGATAGCACAGTGTTGGTTGCGGTAGTACCGCAAAGTATCTTTTACCAGTGGTGAAAGGAATTATCATGGGCGAGCATTTCACACTTCCTCTCGGGCTTATCCAAAATGGCGCGGTTCACCGAGACATTGAACTTACGCCAATGACTGCGGGGACTAGGCGTCTGTTGACGCAGCGAACTGGACAAAAGAGCCCTGCGGTAGCAATGACGACCCTTCTCGGACAATGTACGGTTCGAATTGGCGGCGTTTCTCCGACGCCGCAGCTTCTTAATTCACTCACTACGGGTGATCGCGATTTCATTCTTCTGAAACTGCGGTTAATTTCCATTGGTCCCGTTGTACAGTCGCGGGGTACGTGTCCGAAGTGTCAGGAAGAGATTACGTTCGATCTTGACATCGAGAAGTTGCGTATCGTGGAGCTTGAGCATCCGCGAGACTTCGAGATTGACGGATCTTTCGCAGTAACTCAGCTCAAGAACCCCGAACTGGGACTCGACGTAAAGCTTCGTCTTCCGACGGGCTTCGATCAGATAGCGATCGCCGATATGCAGCGATCCGATCCTCTCGGCGCAACGTACTCACTGTACGCAAGACTTATCAAGGAGTGGTCAGAAAACGGCCAAATCGTCACAGCCCCAAACACACTTGGGTTCATTGACAGCCTCTCGATCCGGGTGATCGAGTGGCTAGAAGAATCGTTCCGAAAGACGCTGCCTGGTCCGGAGTGGGCGACGAACCTGACGTGCGCCATCTGCGGAAAAAATACGCTGCTTGACTTGAGTGACACTGATTTTTTATTCAAGACCCCACGCTGATTCCGGCGGGGGAAAATGCCGATAAGGAGCCGTACGACATTCTGATGAATCAGTTGTTCTTCATCGGAATGACCTTAACCGGGTTCGGCTGGTCGGATCTATTGGCGTTGACAGACCGAGATCGACTAGCCCTGATTGAACGATGCAGCGAGCATCATGATCATCAACGACGTGAGTTGGATTCGGTGAAGTCGAAGGCAAGAATGTGAGATGACCGATGGCCGATCTAGCCTCCGTTGCGACGTTCGGTCTTCGTTTTGTTGCCAAAGATCAGGTGTCCGAGGTTCTCGATAAACTCGCGACAAAGTTCTCCCTTATAAATAAGATCACTGGACAAGGATTCAAAGAAGTCAATGCAGTAATAAAAGAGGGGGGTCTCGCGGGCAAACTGGCGTTGGGTACAGCGCCGCTTGTTGCTAGTCAAATGATGCAAGGACTCACTAGAGCTACTATGGTGCTTTCTGGCGCGCTCTCATCAGTGATAAAAAAAGCGGCCGAGTTTGAGGCAAACATGCAAACGTTCTCGGTAATCGCCGGAAAATCGGGCGACAATCTCACCGAGCTAAAGAGAAAGATTATTGCGTTCACTACTCCTCTTCCCACTACGGCGAATGAAGTCGCAAAAGCTTCCGTCGAATTTGCGAAGATGGGGTTCGCGGCAGTCTTGACAACTGATCAAATGATCAAGCTGGGGTTTGAGGCCATCAAATTTGGACGCGCCATCGGTACCACGGACGCACAGGCGGCGCTGTTCCTTGGAAAGCTGGCAACTTGGCTCGCCATAGCCAATCCAACGGCAGAAAAGATGAACGAAATTGCATCAGTCGCCACTCGTCTTGGGTGGTCCATCAAGGGAACGACTCAGGACATCATTAAGGCCACCGAGCGCTTCGGTGCTTTCGTCAGAGCAATGGGTGCGGGCGAGGCGGAGACTCTTGCGTTGGCGGCGTTCATGGTCGACTCTGGAATTCAAATTCGCCGAGGATCGACGGCTATAAACAGAACGTTCCAGCTCATGGCGACAAACATAAACGGATTCGGTTCCGCGCTCTCTAAGATTAAAGCCGTCGATTCTGCACAAGCATTCGAAAAACTATTTAGGACGGCGCCGGTAAAAGCATTCGGGGTTCTTCTCAAAGGGTTGAATGCGCAGGGGGGCGTCGAAGCAGCTACGCTACTGAAAACGGCGGGGTTGCACGGTAACTATGTTTCAGACCTCATTGCAATGTCCAGAAACGTCGGAAAGCTGACCGGCCTTACAGCTGCGTATACTGACGAGCTTGAAAAATCGGGAACCGCGCAGTCAGCCGTAAATAAGGCGTATGCTGCGAATCTTGATACCTTTAACATGTCAATAAAGATACTTAAAGGTTCGCTAGAGAACATTCAAATCATCATGGGCGGTCCGCTGCTGAGGCCCTTGTCGGAAGTTGCCAAGTCATTTGTCGACGTCGTGGCCAAGTCTATGGAGTGGTTTCCTGGCTTAACCACTACGCTATTCCAAATCTTTGGCGGACTCCTCCTTCTCGCAGTTGGCGGACTTATAGCAATTAAGACATTCGTGCAGTTTCAAATGGCGCTTGCGGTAATCAAGGCAGCCGGGCTTAAGACATTTCATGCGTGGTCCGTCGGGCTGATAAAGATTGTCGCCATTGTAATCGTACTTATCGCTGCCTTTACGCTGATAGCATGGATTTGGAACTGGCTTAGTGGAAACTTCAAAAGCTACGCGGATACTCTCAAAGACGTGACCGGAAAGATGGGACAGGCAGGATCAACGGTGCTCACGGGGGTAACAGGCGGTCTCGACATGAGCGGCGGGACGGCGGGCTCGGGCGCTCTTCCGGGAGCGACGCTTGGCGCGCTCCAGCAAGGCGCTGCCGGGAATCCTGCTCCTCAATGGCAACCTACTATCGCAGGCCGTCAGGAGAGCGCCAGTGACGGTGCCGACTTGCCAATTCCGCAGATGGCGTCTGGTGGAATTGTCGTTCGACCCACGCCAGTCGTGGTCGGTGAAGCAGGGGCAGAGGCGATCATTCCGCTCAAGGAGCTTGCAGCCATGCTCGGGAATTTCGCTACGTCAAAACAGGCTTCGCCAGCGGAAATGCGCGTGACGGTGACGTCACCGATCTATCTTGACGGAATGGAGATAGGCCGGACGGTTCGGGAGAGCGTTGTAATGGAGAGTCTTCGGCAAGGACGACTGAGCTGATGTCTGAATACGAATTTGACAGAGTCTCGTTGTTTGCTGAGAACTCGTCTCCAGAGGGCGTGGATACGATTGGCGGCAGGCCCCCAAGACAGACGCAGCGTATTCCGACTCTCTCGGTCGTGCTGAATGTGGATGTAAGTAGCGACCCTCTTATCTCTCCGTCAGTGTACGCTCAAAAGGGTTTGTCACTCGCGTTTCCAATGTTGAAGTTGACGAGTGACGATGGTCTAGTCGAGATCAAATATCTAAACACGTGGACGAAGCCGAGCGGTACTGTTGGACAGCGTTCAGTGGCTACTCAGCGGGGCTACAAAGGTTTCGCTGGAAAGCGGCTTACATTCACTGCAGTATTTGATGACGCACTGCCTCGTGAACATGAGGATGATGTAGGGCCATATTATTACACCTACGAGACAATTGAGCTTCTTCGTTTATGGGCGATCACAGAAGTTACGCAGAAGCTCTCCCCAATCGCGTACACTGCGGGAATTCTGAATATAAAGAAGTACGTCAGACCCGAAGAACAGGCTAAGATAGTGCAAGCCTATAGAGACAGTCTTAAGCCCGGCGGGGACGCGGCAGGCCAAGCGGCGCAGGGCGAGAAATTCAAAGCAGCGCATGGAACATACACCGAGAATTACAAACTCGCCACCGTTTTTGAGAGTCCGGCCGCCATAAGCCCAGTCCCTCCTGCGCCGCTGCGATTTCAGTTTGGCAATCTCGTGTTACCGCGTTGCGTTATCACGAAAGCGGACGTGACTGTTACCCGCTACGACGGACAGCGTGCCACCGCCGCTGAGATAAAGATAGTTCTCCAAGAGATAACTGCCCACACGCTGTGGTCAGCCGAAACGCCTAACCGCGAGAAACTTGTACGTCTTATAGTTAATGGGCAGCTGATGGACGTTGCTCCTCCCCCGTAGGAGGAAAAGGCCGTGCCGTATTGGGAACGCGTACGTTGGGTACGTCGGGCGCGTTAACCCCCGTTAGAGCGACAGATGTTTCGCGGGGGCGCGCACTAGGTGACGTTACTGTGCGAACGCGTGTTTTGGGGGCTATTCATAATGAGCGTCGGCTACCTTAAGGTTAACCGTGAATATATCAACCCACAACATCATACTGGAAAGTGGGATGACGAACCCGAGAACTCAGAGCTTAGATTCCAGTTCGACCCTGATAAGGTAAAATTCAGTATCAATACGAAATGGAAAGAGGCAGAGAATGCTAATGACCTGGACATTCCGTGGGAATACGATCGTGACAGACAAGCCGAACCGACAAAAATCGATCTGACGTTGCGGTTCGATGATCGTGTTGCCGCTCCTCCAGGGGTTTCTCCGGGCGCCGGGGGCGTGATACAGCGATCGGCGCAGCGCTCTGCCGAGATTCTAGAAGCGTGGGCAACTCCGATATTCCAATCGACTGTACAGGTATTAGGCCATACGTATGAAGAATCAGTTACCCCTGCATTTGTCGACCATGACTGGCCTGGTGGCCAGTCGATAAATATGCTTGCGATGGGGGCCGGAGTAGTTCCGGCGCGTAGAGATCCACTTATCCAGGCTCAGAAGGATGCGGCTTATTCTCGCGAAAAGATGAAGAGAGTACGAACAGCCCTCGTTAGTGGAACCAGAATGTCTAATGGGACGTGGCATGCTCCACGACCGTTGTTACTGCATCTTTTTACTGCCGCCCCTATCAAGTGCGTGCTAGCACAGCTTGAATTTGATATAGTCGCAATTGACATAGAGGCGGGAAACCCGATTTCGATAGAGGCTCGCGTTACTCTTGAAGAGTGGGAAAACTACGATCTTGGGCACGGACTGTTAGAAGACATCAGGGAAAAGACGGTAGAAGAATACAAAACACTCGATGCATGGACCAAGGCCGTTCAGTCTGGAATCATCAGACAGAAAATGGAGCCTAAGTGGCAATACAAGCCCGGTGCTGCGGTAACCACTAGTAAGTGGGGCTAGGTCAGTGGTTGAAACAGAAATTAAACTGTGTACACTTGTGTACACAAATTAGGAAGCAGGCTGCAATGCCTATTTTTGCTGGAAGTCGCTATGAGGGCGCACAGTTCTCAGTTGTTGACGAGCGCAACGGGGAGCACAAGAAGTGTCTCCATCTGCGCATTCCTTCGGCATCGTACTCCGAGACCCGGCACGAAGTGAAGCCCGGAGAAACGCTCGACTTCTTGTCGTTTCGCCTTGGGGGGCAGGCACGAAAATGGTGGCGTGTTGCAGAAGCCAACGACCTGTTCTGGCCACTCGGACTGTCATCAGGAACTAGACTGGATATGCCACTCTAATGGCGACAGCACCGACAGCTCCTAGCTCAGGTCACACGGACCACGCCACGGTCTATCCGGCGAATCCGTACGTCGGCATTCGTGTCGGGAATGTTACGGGAGTTGATAGCGGATTAGCCAATCTTATCACCGGCGCTAAGGTCGATCTTGAGATCGGAAAAGTGTCGTATGCCGAGCTGTTCTTCAAGAATCTGAATCGAGCAGTAACCGACGATCTTTCGTGGGCAGAAGGGCAGCGCGTTCAAGTATTCATGGGGTACGCTAATATTGCAAGTCGCCAGAAACTTCTCGGGGCCTTTTCTATGTCAAGTCCAAAATTCGAGTTTGGTGGGCGGCGACGAATCGTCATGCAAGGTCTCGGCGACGGTGTCGAGATGACAAGAGTAGCGCGGCGGCGAGTATTTGAGAATATGACGTACGATGCTGTTGTAAAAAAGATCGCGCTGGAGTATGGATACGAAACAGATACCATCTCTCCGAATCTTCGCGACACCATTCCCAGTGTCACGCAAGCTGGCATTAGTGATTACGAATTTATTGGGGATCTGGCTAAGCGTTCGGGCACTGATTTTTTTGTGTTCGGCAACAACCTATTCTTTATGGTGCCGTCACTACGCCCGGAAGAGGACTGGGTACCATTTGATGCGAACTCGGAATCGGTTCGTAGCGCCGTGTTCTCGGTAGCCGGTGAGGGGGAAGCGGCGATAATTTCGTCCTCTCCAATCAATCCGCGAACGGGAGAGTTTGAAACTGTTGACTCTGAATTCTCTACGGACGGAATTTTTGATGTGGAGCAGGACGGCCAGGTCCGGTTTCAGAAACTCGCGTATCCGCGAATAATCTATGTTGACGGCCAAGGGAATCTCTTGTCAAAGTCGGCTCTTCAGACCCGAGTAGACTCTGAGGCCAACAAGAGAAAAAACATTGTTAAGGTTCGTGCGGTCATTAACGGATACGAAAGGCTTATGCCGCGCCAAGTCGTAATATTTCTTAACGCGGGTCTTCGATTTCGCGGCCCGTACTACGTCACACACGTTGTTCATGAAATGCGAGCACAAGGAAGCGATTACATCACGACATTCGAGGGAACGCGGGCAACTACAGGCGCGTACGGAAGAGTTTCGTACACGAGTACCGAGACTGTCGGAGGAACTCCGGTTCCCCTCGAAGACGTATCAGCTCAGAGTCAGCGAGGAGACTAATGGCAACCAAATGGTACGGAATATTCAGGGCGGTGGTTGTTGAGGTCGAGGATCCGATGTTCCTTGATCGAGTTAGGGTCCGTGTCCCCGAGATTCTTGGAAACACGGTCACTGATTGGGCGTGGCCAAAATCAGCAGTCGTCAATTGTAGCTGGAAGCCTATTGTGGGTAGCCGTGTGTGGGTCGAGTTCGAAAACGGGGACATTGATCGTCCTCTCTATTCGGGGTCGTGGTACCCGCTCGATAAAAAGGACAAGAATACAAGTTTGATTCCGCTAGAGGTTCTTGAAAATAACAAGGCCGACTACACGAGGACGCGCATCATCAAGTCTCCGGCCGGGCATAAGATTCTGGTGAAGGACCCCGATCCTGACGACGCGGCTGCGGAGAAGGGAATCACCATTCAGACTGTGGCGGGCGCGAAGATCGAGCTACAAGACGGCACCGACGACGATAAGGTATCTATCGAGACTCCTGACGGACACAAAGTCGAGCTGAGCGACAAGAACATGACTCTTACGATTGCCCATTCAGATGGAACCTCTAAGATCGAGATTGATAACGCCGGGAAAGTGACGATCACGGCAAATGACGAGGTCGCCGTGACGGCAGCAACACAGATCAAGCTGTTCGGTGCGGGTGGGGCAGGTACGCAGGGTGGCGTAGTATGTGCGGGGAACCCTGCGCACATCTGTGCATTTACTGGCGGTCCGCACCCGGCAGGGTCAACGAACGTGTTGGGGAACTAGATGCCACTGTCAGCAGCGACCATGACCGACGAGATCGTTGCCTATCTCCCTTC
>Ga0307380_10012037_pt1 | contig 10795 bp, 4 predicted proteins | sample UN3MG_FD_202239 | JGI IMG/M metagenome (GOLD analysis project Ga0307380, IMG submission 202239) | Soil microbial communities from Risofladan, Vaasa, Finland - UN-3 | ecosystem: Environmental > Terrestrial > Soil > Coastal area > Acid sulfate soil | place: Finland: Risofladan, Vaasa | collected... | reverse complement strand
TCAAACCCTATAAAATGATTAAATCTACAATAAGAATCCTCTTTTATAAATTTTTTCCAAGTAGTGGCAGAATCAGTATTCACATATAGATTTAATTCACTATTTAACCAAAAAGAACCGTTAGCTGAAGTATGTGACGGAGCATTAGATGAACTATTAGGAGATAAACGTAGCATAGCCATATCCACATCACCAGAGCCATAGAACAAATAATTACAATTTGCTCCTTGAGAAGCAGCATTAACACAAGTCCCTGTAGTTGATGCCCCCAAAACCCCATTTCCGGAATTACTAATACCTATCACACCATGCGTATTATCCGACTCCCCTGTAATCCCAACGGCATTGTACGCCGCTGCATAAATCCCACCAATACAAGCTGGACCCCCTGAGGTAGTTGTATTCCCTATATTTAAAATATAACTCCCTAAAGTTTTGTCACTTAGTGTGTATAAGATTTCAGACGTAACCGAACCTGTATATCTAAACCCATACAATTTCATTGTATGGTCTGTACGATCTAAAATAATATGTTTTCCACTACCCGCTAACGTATCGAAAGATTTATTCGTTAAACTCTGAGCGTCACTAGTACCAACTACTGATCCAGTCACCCCATGAACAGAAGCACTATTTCCAATATGTGTATCTATAGCAGAATGAGCATTTGATCCTATACTACTTAGATTCACATGATCTATTTGAGCACCATCCCCACCATTATGATCGTGACTATCCCCATTAGTAACCCCTAAAGCAACAACAGCATATGTACTTGATAAATCAGCAATATAGGTAGCCCCAACCGTCCCAGAATTAATTTGACCTCCCGAAATTGAACATCCTGTGAGAGTAGCATTAGTTAAAGTCATTGCATCGCCCGTGGTAAATGCTAAATTTGCACCTGAAGAGTAACCTAAAGTAAAAGATCCATCCTCATTCACGTCAAATCTAACCGCCCCACTACCTTTACGCATCGTAAGTCCGGAAGCATCTAAAATCACGGCATTATCCGTGGTAGCCGTATCGGCGATAACACTACTATCCGCTAAAGTGGTTGCCCCAATTTTCCTAAAAGTAGCCGTTGCTGTAGCAACGAACAAATCATGATTAGAATCAATAGCCAATGTATCGGCTTCAGCGTTGGTATAAGTTGAATTAAGGTTTGAAGCCCCCGCAACTTCTGCATTAAGCATTCTTAAAGGCCCATAACCTCCGGTGGTACATTTTCCAAGAGACATACCGTATTTTCCCGCATCATCACAAATGAACCCATTTAATGCAGCATGTTCTACCGTAATCCCATGTCCTGCCGTGGTATCCACAACCCTCATAGCATTAGTTCCGGCTCCGGATATTGTAATCGCATTAGCCGTCGCATTATTGAAAGTGGCGCCGGAATTTGATGTTCCGGTGATATCCAGCTCATTTGCTTTTAAAGTAATCACCCCCGCCGCCAATGTGATTACATCATTAGACCCATAACCAAGGGATATACCCCCGGACTCATCCACACTTAATATCGTATTAGTGCCATCCCAAGCCTTTAGGCCTGTTGCGTCTATTTGAACTCTCGCTGTGGTAGCCGCATCCGTATCAACAATTTTTACTGAACTAATTGGTTTCTTAATAAAGCCATCATCATCCGCTATAATATCCACTCTATCTTGTAGCCCATTATCATTAGCTAGAAGTTGAACCAATGGCCTATTTAATACACCATCTGAATTTCCCCCGGAACCTCCCGTAACAGGTTCTCCATTCTGCAACCAACTTATAGCTTCATTTACCAAATCTGCCATTTAATTAACCTCCCAAAATTTATACTTTATATCTTATTAAAATCAATAACTTAGAACAATATGCACCAATAGAACGTGACACGACGATTTACATTCTTAATGATAGCCGCAAAAGTCTCTCTTGCAAACATATTTCCCCCTGTCATAAACAAGCCTGCTTCCGTATATGTTACTGACCCCGAACCATTGGCCTCAGCCTTTTCGATAATAGTTGTAAATTGTACCGAAGTTGGTGAAAGAACAGGTAAATATGCGAAGCTTCCAATAGATTTAGAAAAGGGTGAGGAGTCTATCAAGCTGGTATCTGGTAAACTAGGGGATAATGGAGTAGTAATATCTTCTGGTGGACCTAAAACATGTCCTTGCGTTCCTATCTGAAAGGTATCAACTACGTAATCCGTATCCGCTTCAGCAAGCAATCCCGCCATTGCCGGACGTGCTAAACTTACTATGAGATTCTCTTTATAGTGTGCCACCCACTCCCTGCCATCTTCTTCTATAACAGCTTTCACTATCCCACGATAGGATGTATATTTATCTCTAATGCTGTACTCCACATTAGATTTAAATTTCTTACCAAACCTATTAACTATATGATATAATTTTTTAATATCCATTTTATTCCTTTCCTAACATAAGAACCCACTTTATTATATCTTTATCAAATACCTTTAATCTTCTTCTATGATATAAGTTAAACTTGATAAGCCATCACTAACATCCCCTATATAAATTCCGGATTCCCCTATATAATGCGCATTACATACTCCGTCATAATCCGCACCTATCAAAGCATCGGGAGAAATGAACAAAGGGTTTCCATCAAATACGATATCCCCAATATTTAAACCGGATTCTCCTATGTAAGCTACATTACCCTCCACTGGAGACCCTATGATTACCATATCCGGATAATTATATGTCCAGCTACAAAATTTATCATTCACATACTCATCTAAATCAATAGTTGCTAAATCATCCTCAATACCTTCAAACCAATTTTCAAAACTCTTACTCCAAAAAATACCATATAATCTCACACAAACCCACAAAAGATAATTAGCCAAAGTTATGAAGCTCTCCTCAGCATCCTCTAATAAAGGAAAATCCCCTATTCCTAAATCTAATATGATCTCACAAGGATCTAGTACATCTGTTATCTCAGGATACACCCCCGCATTTACATCATACCACTCATAAACCTGAGCCTCAAGATTTAGAAGTCTTAAAATATAGTCTAACCCTTTACGAGTTCCCTTCATATCATATAGATTGGATAACATCAAACACAAGGCCTTCTTTTGATCCGTAGTCAAATCAAAAGAAAGAAAATATTCCGACCCTATCAATCCCAAAATATAATCTGGATCAAAACTTGCATGAGTCACATCATACAAACCAGATAATTTATCAACATTATCATAATGATACTTTTGAACAACATAGTCTAAAATACTACAAAATTCCATAAATAAAGGGTATTCTCGTAAATTTTCAGGTAAGAAATTTATACTTTGAAATGTTACTTCCATAGGAGCAGAGAAAGATTCTTCTGACAAATCAGATTCCCCTAAAGGATTTTCCCCCACCACAACATAATAAGGGTCATCCGCCGGAGTGATATAGTGTCTATATGGACTTGAAGCCCTCTCAATCTTAGTGGCCGTAGATGTTGACACCGGAGTTGTTTTAGACCAATATATATTGTATGAATCGGCATGAGCTAAATCACTCCACTCAACTTCAACATAATTATACTTAGAAGTTGTTTTTATATAAAATATACTCCGCCCCGTCAGACTTACAATAACTTTTACCGAAACCTCATCAGATAAATCTGATTCCCCCTCAGCATTGACAGAGGACACCGCAAAATAGTAAGTTCTATCCGAAATCAATCCCAACATTACCTTAAACAAATCCGTAATTCCCTCGATTTTTGAGGCTGTGGATTTAGATACATTAGGAAGTCTTTCATAGTACAAAGTATATGAAGTGGCGTAAGTCACCTCATCCCATTCAATAGTAATTTCATTAGAAGCACTCGCGGAACCTATAACATTTTCTGGCACATCCGGAATTATAGCTATAGAAGCCCCATATACTTCAAGAGATTCTGTGGACTCCCCAGACTCATTTATCGCAGTCACCACAAAATAATAAGTTTGATACAAATCCGGCACTGAAAAAGAGTATCCTGAGTTAGCCCCCACAATCGGAGTCCCTGTTAATTGTGTAACCCCCGAAGATGTATCCCAATAAATATTATATGAATCCGCATATGGAGCTGAACTCCAATTAAGTGTTATTTCAGCAGACCCCGGAACAAGACTTGAAATCAAAGGAGGATTAGGTATAGGCGGTATGGATAATGCATTCACTTCTGAAGATTCCGTTGATTCCCCCGTGACATCATCCACAGAAGTTACAACAAAATAATAATATATATCCGCAAGAGAAGCATTAAATACATATGGAGACGTGGCACCCGTAATTTTTGTACCAACAATCTTTGTAACTCCTGCTAATGTTCTATAATAAAGATTATAAGAATCCGCATCAACCACAGCATCCCAAGTAAGAGTTATCTCTTGTATATCCGTCCCTGAAGCCACAAGATTATCCGGGGCAATAGGCACATCCCCCACAACGGCATTTACTTCCGCTGATTCAGAGCCTTCCTCTATTACATTCTCAGCGGTTATCACATAATAATAAGTATCCCCATCATCCAAACCTGTATGCGCATAAGGAGATGAAGCTCCTGCAATTTTTGTACCATTTAATTTTGTAACCCCCGGAGTTTTAGCCCAATATATATTATAAATTGTGGCCCCCACCACGGAATCCCAACTTACTGTAATCTCTAAAGCATCAGATAACTCAGCTAAAGAATTTAAAGGGGCTGCTATATTTGGTATTCCGTTGACCTCAGCCGATACCGAACTTTCTCCGTCTTCATCCTCGGAGCAAATTACATAATAATAAGTTTGACCCGGTACTCTCGAAGTATGATCGTATGGTGAGGTAACACCTGTTATCTTTGTACCTGTGATTTTAGTCACACTCGGAGATTCACTCCAATAAACATTATATGTGTCCGCCCCCAAAGCTGCATCCCAAGTAAGAGTTATCTTCTCTATTCCTGGGGTGGCCACAACATTTTCAGGAAAAGCAGGATACGGGCTACTATTATACTCCGAAGATTCATCCCCCTCTCCGTAAACATTTTCAGATACTAATACATAATAATAAGTTAAATCGGGATCTAGATCTATATGAGCATATGGAGATGATATATCCGAAATTTCATTACCTGTTAATTTTGAAACCCCTGGAGAATTCAACCAATACAAATTAGTTTGATCGGCTTCACCATCCTCTGTAAAAGTAACAGTATTTAATTCCTCCCCGGAAATAATTGAAATACTAGTAGGGGGATCTGGTGTACCAGGTAAAGGGGCTCCGGATTCAATTTCAGATTGAACACTCTCGGCATAACCATCCGAGGTCAAAGCGTAGATATAATTTATCCCCGCCGTTAATGGAGTATGTGAATAAGGAGAAGTTACTCCCGTTATCTTTGTACCCTCAGTTTTAAGATCCTTATAATAAACTAGATTATCCCATGTGGTTAATCCTGGATCTTCAGTGGGATCAATTATATTCTCAAGAGCAGCTACAAATAAATTAGAGGATCTCGATGAAAAATCCAATGTGGCATGTAATACCCAAGAAGATCCATTATAATAATATGTTGCGAGAATATTCCCAACCCGTGTGATCTTAAATTTTGTAGGTCTTGAAGCAGGAGCCGTGCTTGTAGTCGTTATAGATCCATTTAAATTGAATTTTGTAATGACCCTATGTGGATCTGAGGTCTCCCAATAATATATTTTTACCCAATCATCCCCAGGAGAATAGGTATCATATATAGCAAAGGTAGCGAACGGACCGAAATTTGAGGTTTCAGCAACATAATCCGTTAAATCAACACTTAAGGAGAAATCCCCGGCAGGTAGATCCGTTTTCCGTATTAAATGAGCCCCAGGGGTAGATAATGAAGTTGTATCAAGAACTAATTCTCCGGTATCAATCTCAATGGTCTCCGAACCATTATCCTTATATTGATCCCAATCACTAAGATCCCCACCAAATAACTCATCATAATATTCATATAGCATCCAATACAAATTATAGGATTCGGCACCCTCAGCAGCATCCCAAGTAATATCATTCTTTATAACACCTGGTGTTACCCCCACATTTGTTGGGGGGTCATATACCACGGGAGCTCCGAAAACCTCATCGGATTCCAAACTTTCTCCATAAGAGTTTAAAGCGGTTAAATTGTATATATACTCATCAGTATCTCCCGTTATGTGGTCGTATGGGGATGATGTTATTCCAGTTATTTTAGTACATGTTCCCGGAGAGGTTATTATTAGGTTATCTAACGTTATAGATCCGCCTCTTAATGTATTATCACCTATACCTAGTTGCATAGATCCAACTAAATTTGCTCTTGTACTAAAATCCCTTTGACCTATTAAATACCATACACCGCTAACGTAATAATAACAATAAATCACATTATTAGATCTTATTGATTTAAATTTTGTAGGAAATGAAGCAGGATAATAAGCACTACCATTAACCAGCACTCCGTCTACTTTACTCTGCATATACGCTATATATGAACTAGCGCCAGTTTGTTGGCATGTTATTTGTATTAAATCAGTCCCCCATGTGAGATCTATAAAATTTCTAAAAAAGAATGAAATTCCTTTTGTTGTATTATCAGGATTGTAAGATATTACATCAACAACACATTCATAATCTCCATTGGGTAATTCGTCATCATGTTCAATATTAACATACCCATCTACACCGTCAGGTATATCTAATACAACATGTCCGCTTGATATTGTCGCAGTTTCACCAACATCGGCTTTAGTTATTGACCAATCATCTAAATTATCAAAAGTTTCGGTTAATGAATCACCTAAGAAGTCTTTTACAGACGGTTTTATTTCAAAATTATCGAAATCTACATAACCACCACGAAGAGATTGATCAAAAGCATTAAATACTACAGTTGTCACATTTGATATTCTTGATCCAAAATCTCGTGAATGAAGTAATGTCCACTCGTTTACATTAGACAGATATTCAAATATTATTGTTTGGTCAGTGGATCATACTCTTATTTTTGTTGGTAAATAAGATAATACAATACTGTTAACACTTGATGCAGATGAATTTAATCTAGACTGACTGTTAATTGTGTAAGATGTTGCGCCACTTTGTCTAATCCAATTTGTTATTCCATCAGCAGCCGTTCCATAATCCCATCCTCCATCTGTAAACCTAAATTCAAAATCAAACCCATTCGTTGTATTATCTGGGGTATAATTTGAAACATCAACAGTATACATATTATTAGTGTCAAATGTTATGCCCTCCTTAAATTTGGCACTCGCATATCCATCTAAACTATCCACAATATCAAGTCTCATCTTACCCGCAGAAACAATAACCGTACCATTTGATTCTAATTTGTCAAATCTAGAGTCCCCCACAAAATATTCATTCTTAACCTTAGCTTTCGTCCAATAAAGATTATAACTTGTTGCATCCGCTGGCTCAGAAAATGTTAATGTATTTTTAAAAATTCCAGGATCGCATATTATATTTGATGGAGTTAATGGGATGAATAATTCCGATGCATCAGCTTTATAAATTGTAGATCCACGATTTACATATAAATCTGTATCCGATATACATATAGAATTTATATCGGATACAGAACCTATGAGATTCATATCTATCCATGATTCAGCATCCAAACTGATACATACTCCAATACTCTTTATCGCTGCTACATAGTAATTCCCTACCTTTATTATCTCATTTACCTCATTACCCGCAGCAGAACCTATATGAACCTCAGTCCAAGAACTTCCACCATTAGTCGATTTCCATACCGTTGAGTAAAGAGAAGTGTTTTTTCCACCAGCGAGGATTACATCTCCATCAACATAAATAGTGTATGTATTTAGTACATTTGGCAAGGGAGCTAATTGTGTCCAAGTTCCACTTCCTGAAATAGTTCTAAATATTTCTCCAACATCGGTTGAACAATAAATATAAGACCCATATTTTACAAATTGATTGGCGTTAGCACTCGCAGTTGAAAAAGTATGATCGGTTGTCCATGAGGCACCATCATTAGTCGATTTAAATATATGAGATGTTGAATTTTGCTCCCCCATGTATAATGTAGAATTATCTATGTCATAATATATCCCGTTTGGAGTAGTTCCAGCGGCATTAGTTAAATCAGTCCAATTTGTACCTTGATTTATAGTTTTTCCTGCACTACATCCTGAAGGGCTTGTTCCCTTATAACATACAAATAGTGTATCATTAGTTTTGTATGTTATACCATATGTTCTATGTGCTATAGAAACTAACGATTGAGAAGTCCAAGATGTGCCACTATCAATTGATTTATTTACATATCCGTATGGAGTAACATTATCATCACCAACTATGTAAATATATCCATTTGGGGTGGAAATTATTCTACCCACTCTATTTATATTACTTAACGCTCCACAGGTTGTCCAATTTAATAATGGCATTTACTATGATCTCCTTTTCAATTTATATGTTTGTACAAATTGAATATGCATCTCCTGATTCAAAAATATCGTCATCCAAAGCTAATTGAGTAGCACTATCCACTGTTAATACCTCAGTTCTGGTTTCATCCGTAGTATTTAATACAATATCTCCCACTTGAACTCCAAATGAGTATCCCTCCCCGGATACGAAAATATCATCATCCAGAGTGATCTGGGTTACACTATCAATAGCTGTCACTCTTGCATTTGTGGAATCCGTCGTATTATAAACAATATCTCCTACACGTATACCCACCTCATATCCCTCCCCGGATACAAAAATATCCGAAGTTAGAGTAAGTTGGATTTCACTATCCACAGTTACAACCCTGGCCGTCGTATTATCCGTCGTATTATATACCAAATCCCCCGCTGTAACTCCATCCGTGGAAAATGTAGCCGTTGAATCAATCAATTTATCGGCAGTAGTTAAAGTTGTTGTCCCACTCACTTGAAACATAGCCGTTGAATCAATCAATTTATCGGCAGTAGTACCATCCGCAGTGCCGTTAATTTGAAATTTAGTTGTTGAATCAATCAATTTATTGGTAGCCGCACTATCCGTGACCCCAAATTGAACTTGTTTAACATACCCCTCATTCGTTGGAGTGGATGTGACAAAAGTTGTGGTATCCGAAGTAACAGTTAAATCAAGATGAACTAATTTTAAATACTCATTATACTCCAAACTCTTATCCGATACAGGTCTCTCTACATAAATCCGATTAACCCCCTCAATTTCTGAAACTTGATCTACTATTCTTCCTATATAAAATGATGTACCTAATAACCAACTATTAGCATCCACAATAAGACCTACTTGGGTTCTTATATATGATTCAGTTGTTCCCTCATCTACAACTACAGTGAGTTTCATATCAATACCCACCAAATCAGGGTCAGTTAATTGGATTTCCTCCCCCACCATTTTGAAATCCACTAAATAACTCAACACATTGTTAACCTCGTTATCCGACATTAGATGTTCATCATCAAATAAATACGATAATCGTATTGTACAACACTCTCCATCCACTTTCGTATACTGAGAAGATATCAAATCCCCCACATAAGATTGTAAAATAAAGGTATGATCTAAGCCTGTAACCATCCTTCTCCGAGTAGTGTAATATCCTGAGGGTAAAATGGATAATTTTTTTAGCGAATCCCCGGCATACCCTGGGGATAGTACCTCTACTTCAAGAACATCGGCATTAATATTCAAATCAATATCCAAAGGATCTACCACATACACCCCAAGAGCCCCTAAGGTTGATATATAGTTAAATACCACCTCATCATTAGCTAGAATTCTCCTACCAAGAGTCCCGTCTCCAAAAATCAAAAGAACTCCATCATAGTGGGTTCTAAGCATTACAGTTGTACCCACAAGATCCTCAGCATAATCCACTAAGGTAATAGGAGAATCATTTATCAATAATTCTAGAGTATCATCATCATTGTTATTATCAATATTTGAACCATCTATCTTTAATATAACAAAATCCTCGGTACTTGTGGAAGTCCAAGAAGTTGTATTCCAATCCCCCACAACCACATCTATATAATTTATTCCAGCGGATATTGTTTGTGAATTCAATAAAGATATATTTCTATCATTTGTATAGTTCCCTAAGGCATCCGTTCTATCCCAATATACCGAGGCATCTACATCTAATTTTAATCTCAATCTTGGGGTACTCTTCCTATTAACCTTATACCCTAAAGTATTACATAAACCTATGGCACTTGAAGTTAATTTCCTAGTTGTAATATAAGATTCTCTTCTAGCCCCCAAGGAGTGATATGATAATAGTGCTCCGATACCGGATAATAATTCAATCTCAGTCATACCAGCACTAGAATCGTAAAAATCTCTCCACACTTCATATTCAGGTTTACTTTGAACATACTCCATTAAATCTGTTTTAATAGCCTCTGGAGATATTGAACTTGGATCTATAATTGTTATCATATTTGAATTCCTTCTAGGGTCTTATCAGTTCACCATGATACTCTAATTCATCTTCGATACCACTTATCTTAAAAATTAGGAGTATATCATATCTATTACCCTCATAAACAGGGATAACTTGGGATTGACTATAATTTATACCTACTCTACTATCCCACTTTAGGATAGCCTCTATAACAGAATCATATATTTTAGCCACTGTGGTCTCATCCATAGGATCAAATAATAGAGCTTCTATATCCGTGGCAAAAGGCATATTAAAGAGTCTGGTGCGTGTAGGAGTTGACAATATATTATCAATAGATTGATATATTGCATCCACCCCTGTC
>Ga0307380_10012034_pt1 | contig 10796 bp, 11 predicted proteins | sample UN3MG_FD_202239 | JGI IMG/M metagenome (GOLD analysis project Ga0307380, IMG submission 202239) | Soil microbial communities from Risofladan, Vaasa, Finland - UN-3 | ecosystem: Environmental > Terrestrial > Soil > Coastal area > Acid sulfate soil | place: Finland: Risofladan, Vaasa | collected... | reverse complement strand
TGACTGAGCGGGCTGTCGAAGACCATGCCCGTGACGGCGGGCTGCATCCGGGTCGCCTCACTCGCCATTGCCGGGGTCCCGCCCTTCAACGGGTTCTTCTCGAAGATGATCATCGTCATCGCCGTGGTGTGGGCCGGTCATTACTGGCTGGCGGCGGCGGCACTGCTGGTCAGCTTCGTGACACTGCTGACGTTCGTCAAGGTTCAGCGCTGTGTGGTGCAGGGAGAGCCCACGGGGTCCACGGCCGACGCCCGTGAGGTCCCGGCGAGCATGACACTCCCGATGATTGTGCTGACGGTGATCTGCATGGTGGCCGGTGTGATCACGGTGTTCTATGCCCCGTTCAGGGCCGCCCTGTTTGATCCCGCCGCCGACGCCATGATGGACAAGGGCAACGCGTATATTCAGAAGTTTGAGCTTCCGGAGCAGCCATGAAAAGGTTCAGTGAAGCCGCGGCCAAGAAGATCGTCGACGCCATCCTGGTGTTCCTGCTCTGGCTCCTCATCACCTGGTCACTCCAGTGGCAGGACGTCCTGGTCGGGGTCGTCTTTACGGTGCTGGTCAGTTTCCTGGCCGGGAACATCCTGCCGATGAGACCGTCACGGCTCATCGACCCGAGGAGACTCTTCTGGCTTCTGGTCTATATCCCTTACTTCCTGTACTACTGTGTGAAGGCGAACCTGGATGTGGCGTACCGTGTGCTGCACCCGGAGATGCCGATCCGACCGGGCATCGTGAAGGTGAGGACCGGACTCAAGACCGACCTCGCGAAGACCTTCCTGGCCAATTCCATCACGCTGACGCCCGGAACGCTTACGGTGGACATCGTCGACCAGGACTTCTACGTCCACTGGATCTACATCAAGGGGGAGGACGTTGAAGAGCATACCCGGATCATCATCGACAAGTTCGAACCGCTCTTGAGGAAGATATTCGAATGACCTTCCTTGACCTGACCCTGGCGGTGCTGGTGGTGTCGAGCTTCCTGTGTCTCTATCGGATTGCGAAGGGACCGACGGCGCCGGACCGCACCGTGGCCATCGACATCCTGGGGACCCTCCTCGTGGGGTTCTGCTGTGTGTTCGCCATTCTCCACAAGCAGGACTGGTTCATGAACATCGCGATTGTCTGGGCGATGATGAGTTTCATCGGAACGATCGCCCTGGCCAAATACCTCCAAGGCAGGTTCTACGATGAGTGAACTCCTGGCTTACATCGTCATCACCGTCGGACTGGCGTTCGACGTGTTCGGGACGGTGGGACTGGTGCGTCTGCCCGACATCTACAACCGTGTGCAGGCCGCCACGAAGTGCGTGACGCTCGGGACCTGTTTCATCCTCCTGGGGGTCGCCATCTACGCGTTCGGTCACGGTCTCGGTGCCATGTGTGTCAAGGCCCTCCTCTGTGCGGCTTTTGTGCTTCTGACCTCCCCCGTGGGTGCACATGCCGTGGCCCGAGGGGCTCACGTCAGTGGCGTTCAGCTCTGGGAGGGGAGCGTCATGGACAAATACAAGGACGATTTCGGCCAGCCCGAGAAAGAGCTGGACGATCACGAGAGGTAGTTCATGAAGAAACCGAAGCTGAGAGAAGTGGTGGAGGCCGTCAAGGCGATCTTCACCGGTCCGTATACGCCCAAGGAGTTCATCACGCCGCCCGAGAACCTTCGGGCACGCGCCAGGTTCTCCGAGGAAGACTGCATCGGCTGCGGTGCGTGTGTCGAGGTGTGTCCCGCGAACTGCATCCTCCTCGAGGACGACCTGGAGCACGACCCTCCCGTCCGCCGACTCACCGTCCGCAGTGAGCAGTGCATCGTCTGCGGACAGTGCGAGCGATACTGCACCACCGACAAGGGCATCCAGCTGACCCCCGAGTACGATCTGGCCACCTTTGAGCCGCATCAGCCCATCGACACCGTGGAGAAGGAACTGATGCTGTGTGAGCGGTGTGGCGAGGTCATCGGGTGTGTCGATCACCTCAAGTGGATCGCCCGGAAGATCGGTCCCAAGACCTACGCGAGTCCGTCACTCCTGGCGGCCATGGACCCGCAGCACCGTTCGGGCGGGGCCAAGTCTCAGAAGGGCGCCTCAGACGACCGGAGCGATCTCATGCGGGCCCTCTGCACCTCCTGTCGACGCCAGGTCCTCGCCGCCGAGGTCTGGGGGTAGGTCCGCCTGCATTTCACCGCGTGTATGTCCTTGCCTGCATCTCCCGACCGGCGGCCAAGACTGTCATTCTGAGTCCCGATTCTTGCCCGCCTCGGGCGGGCATCGGGACGAAGAATCTGGCCTCGGAGCCCGGCAAGAGGTCCGGTTTCTGCCCTGACTTCAAGATCACAGGGAGCGTCGGAGCCAGATCCTTCGACTCCCCCGACACGTCGGGGTCGCTCAGGATGACACTCAGGGCTCGGCATCCGCTCGCCCGATTTTTGTTGCCTCCCCCCGGGCCGGTTCTTAGGATTCGTCTTTCACGGGTCAGTGAGGGCGGTCTCGGAGCGACGCGATGGCGGCATCGTGGAAAACGGCACTGATGAACCATCTCAGGGAGCCCGCGGCCATCGTCGGCATCGGGAACCCGCAGTCCGGTGACGACGCGGTGGGGCCGGAGGTGATTCGACTCCTGCACGGACGCACCCGTGCCGTGCTTTTCGACTGTCAGACCGCCCCGGAGAACTTCATCGGTCCCATCGCCAACGCCTCACCCGCTTCCATACTGCTTGTCGACGCGGTCCCGACCGGCTCAACGTCCGGCACCGTCGGCGTCTTCGCCCTCGAATGCATGCACGAGACCACGTTCCACACGCACGCCTCGACGCCGGCACTTTTTCTGGACATGGTGGTCGAGCGCACCGGCGCCCAGTGCTGCATGCTGGGCGTGCAGCCCGGGAACGTCGGCCTCGGCGTCCCGATGACGCCCGAGGTGACCGCCGCCGCACGTGACATCGCCGACTGCATCGCGACCTGTCTGCCGCCCCTGGAGGAGCCCAAGTGAACGGTCTGCCCATCCACACCCTGTGGGACGTCTGGCAAAACGCCGTCCGGAAGTGGCCCCGCAAGACCGCCGTCGTCTGGCAGGACCGCCGCTACAGCTACGCCGAACTCGACATCGCCGTCGCTCGGCTCGCCACGCGTCTCGCCCGGGACTTCGGTCTCGCCAAAGGGGACCGTCTCGCCATCGCCGCACCCAACTGTCTCGAGTTCTATCTCACCTACTGGGCGGCGATGCGGCTTGGGGTGGCGCTGGTGCCCGTCAACACCCGTCTCAATCCCGACACGATGGCCTTCATCATCGAGCAGGCCGAAGCCCGCGTGCTGGTGGTTCACAAGGACCTCGCCGAGACGATCGGCGGCATCCGGGACGGGCTCGGCTCCGTGGAAGCGCTCATCACGATCGATCACGAATCGTCCGGCGCGCAGGCCTTCCAGTCGCTGCTCGAGCCCGTCGAATCACCCGTTGCGCCGTGCGATTCCCTCGCCTCGGACGACCTCGCCGTCATTGTCTACACCTCCGGGACCACCGGCGTCCCCAAGGGACCGGTCATCACCCACGGCAATCTCCTCTACAACATCAAGAACACCATCATCCCGCACTCGTTCCGGCACGAGGACGTGCACATGCTGGTGGTGCCGCTCTTTCACTGCACCGGACTCAACAGCATCATCACCACCAGCGCCTACCTCGGAAGCACCGTGGTCATCGTGCCCTATCCGAACGTCAAGGAGCTGGTGTCCCTCGTCGAGCGTCACGGCGTGACCACGTTCCTGGGGGTGCCCACGCTCTTTCATTTCGTCACGGCGATGAAGGACCTGGGGAAGCACGACCTGTCGAGTCTCAGGCTGATTGCGTATTCGGGTTCGCCCATGCCGGCGGGGACCATCCGACGTCTGAGGGAGAAGTTCCCGGGGGTGTGGCTGCACAACTTCTTCGGCCTCACCGAGACCGTCTCCATCACGCACGTCCTGGCCGACTGCGACGCCGACTCGCGTCCCGATTCCATCGGAAAGCTCCTCCCGGACGTGGGACAGAAGATCGTCGACGAGGAGGGCAACGAGGTGCCGCCCGGCACGGTGGGCGAGCTGTGCTTCCACCGCTCCGAGATCATCCGTGAGTACTGGAAGCGCCCGGGACTGCTCGAGGGGTCGATGGTGGGGGACTGGTTCCGGTGCGGCGACTTCGCGGTGGTGGACGAGGAGGGCTACGTCTATCTCAAGGGACGAAAAAAGGACATGATCATCGTGGGCGGCGAAAACGTCTACGCCCTCGAAGTGGAAAACGTGCTGCTGGGCCACGAGAAGGTGCTGGAGGCGGCGGTCGTGGGCATCGAGGCGACCGGCGCCCGGGCCTACCTGGGCGAACTGGTCAAGGCGGTCGTGGTCAAGCGTGACCCCTCACTCACCGAAGGGGAACTCAAACGCTTCTGCTCCGGGAAGCTCAGCAGCTATCAGATCCCGCAGGTCGTCGAGTTCCGTGAGACGCTCCCACGCACCCCCTCCGGCAAGGTGATGAAGAGCGAGCTGAAGTGACCTACCCCCGGAGCGCCCCCGAGGTGAGCCCGCGGATGATGTGCTTCTGTGCGAAGACGTACACGAGGAGCATCGGCAGGATGGAGATGCTGAGCGCCGCGCACGTCAGCGGCACGTCGCGACCGTACTCCGTCGAGAATTCCCACATGCCGAGCGGAATGGTGGCGAGTGCTTTCGTGTTGATGAGCGTCAAGGCGAAGATGAACTCGTTCCAGAGCGTAACGAAGTTGAAGATGACGACCACCGCGACGGCCGGTCGGGCCAGGGGCAGCATCACGTGCCAGAAGACGCCGGCCGCACTGCACCCGTCGATGCGCGCCGCTTCCTCCAGCTCCGTCGGCACCCCCTCGAAAAACCCCCGCAGAATGAAAATGCTCACCGGCAGGGAAAACGCCACGTAGCTCATCACCAGCGCCGAACGGGTGTCGGCCAGGTGCAGGGAACCGAAGATCTTCAGCAGCGGTATCAACACGATGTGAACCGGGATCATCATCCCGGCAAGAAACACGTAGAAGAGGAGCGACCTGCCCCGGAACCGTGTCCTCGCGAAGGCAAACCCCGCGAGCGACGCCGCCACCACCGTCAGGAGCACCGCACTCACCGTCACGATGACACTGTTGACGACGTAGCGCCAGAAGCGGTGTTTGTACAGCACCTCGTGGAAGTTTTCCCAGTGCCAGGCGTCGGGAAGTCCCCACTTGTCACGGCTGACCTCGGTGCGCGTCTTCAGCCCGCACGTGAACATCCAGAAGACCGGGTAGAGGGCGACCACGACGAAGGCCGCGAGCACGAGGTAGAGGACGGATTGACGGAGGACTCGGCCGGTCATGGATGCACCTCCGTGACGGCCGGCCTGCGGTGCCACCGGAAACACATGACGGCCACGACGACGAGCATGGAGATGAGAAAACCGGCGACGGCCACGGCGCTTCCGTAGCCGATGGTCTGCTGGTCGATGCCGATCTTGAACATGTACGTGGTCATCAGCTCGGTGACGTGTTCGGGCGGGCCGCCGCCCGTCATCACGTAGACCAGGTCGAAATACTTGAGCGACCCGACGATGCTGAGCACCGCCGAGATGCGGACCACCGGCGCGAGCGAGGGAAGCGTGATGTGACGGAAGAGCTGCCGGGCGTTTGCGCCGTCGATGCGCGCGGCTTCATAAAGCTCCTCCGGGATCGTCTCGATGCCGGCAATGAAAAGCACCATGTGAAACGGAACGTACCGCCACGAGATGGTCAGGATGACCGAGAGAAGTGCGAAGCGCGGATCGCCCAGAAACCCGTCCGCTGGCGACGGAAGTCCAAGCCACGCAAGCAGTTGCGTCAGGAGCCCCGCGCTGGTCGCGGGCAGAAGAATCTGACGCCACACGAGCGCGATCACCACCGTGGGCAGCACCATCGGGGTGAAGTAGACCGTGCGGAAAAATCCCCGCGCAAACACGCGACCGCTCAGGAGCGCCGCCAGAAAAAGCGCCACCGGAAGCTGAATCACCAGCGAGAGCACCACGAGCGCGACGTTGTGCGAGAGCGCCTTCCAGAACACGCCGTCATTGACGAGCCTGGCATAGTTCTCCAGTCCGACGAATCGTGCGGGCGCCGCGGCGTGCGTGGGCCAGTCGAAGAGGCTCACGTAGAAGGACTGTGCGATGGGGAGTGCGACGAAGGACAGGTAGAACGCGAGCGCGGGGACGAGGAACAGCCACACGGTTCTGGGCCGGGCGTAACGGTTCATCAGGGCGAATCGCTCTTGGGCTTGGCGGCAATCTCCCGGGCGAGGGTTTCCATCTCTCGGGCCGCCTCCTCCGGCGTGATCGTGCCGGCAATCAGCGACTGCGTGGTGGACTTGTGCATTTCACTGAGACGGGGTCCGAGGTACTGGTCGTAGTAGAGCTGGATTTCCGGCGCGGCGAACAGCAGACGCGCCGCCTTCAGGACCGTCTCGTCGAGCATCCCGTCGACCGCTTCCTGCTTGAGGGCCGGGATGCGTCCGGTCTTGGCCCACTTCATGGCCGAGGCCTCACTGATGAGTTCCCTGAGAAGCGCGAAGGCCTCCTTGGGGTAGGCCGAGCGTGAGGAGACGGCGTAGGCGGCGTTGATCCCCCCGACGATGGTGCCGGCGTTGCCGCGTCCGTCGGCGACGGTCGGAAACGCGAAGCAGTCGAGTGTCTTGAGCAGTTCGGGGGCGTCACTCCGGATGTCCGCCAGGAACCAGGTTCCCATGAGCATCATGGCGGCCTTCCCGTTGATGAAGAGGTCACGGGCGTCGTCGTAGGAGAGCACGTTGACGCCGTCGTTGAAGGCCCGCAGGTTCACAAGCTCCTGGAGTTTCCGTCCGGCTTCGATGAAGCTCGGGTGCTCGAACGTGTCGCCCGGGGCACGACGTGCCGCGTCCGCGAACGGACGGGTCCCGCCCATCCGCGTCGAGAGATAGATGAAGTAGAACGCCCCCGGCCACTTGTCCTTGTTCCCCAGGGCGATGGGGGCGACACCGGCACGTCTCAGCTTCACGCAGACGGACTTCAGCTCGTCGAACGTCGCCGGCGGTGCGATCCCGTGCTTCTCGAAGATGCTGCGGTTGTACCACATGACCACGACGGCCACGTCCGTCGGGACGGCGTAGACCTTGTCGTCAAAGGTGGCGAAGTCGAGTGCCGCCGGGAGGATGCGTTTCGTCAGGTTGTCGGCCTCAACCGCTTTTGTCAGGTCGGCCACCTCGCCTTCCCTGACGAACGCCTCCAGTCTCCCGCCTCCCCAGGTGTGGAAGACGTCGGGGACGGCTGCGGACGCCATGGCCTGTGAGAGCTTCTGCTTGAAGGGGTCGTTCTTGAACGCGGAGACCTGGACGGCCACGTCGGTGTGCTCGCTCTCGAAGCGTCCGACGGCGTCCGCCGTGGCTTCCCTCGTCACGGATGACGTCTGGATGTGCCAGAAGGTGATCTGTTTCGTCCGGGCGGTGGTCACCCGTCCACGGTTGTCGCAGGCGGTCAAGGCGGTAAGGGCGGCCAGCAGGACGACCGCAGCGGTCCGGACGAGGCGTCTCATGTTCGTCTCCTATCGTTCGACCCTGACGTCGGCCCAGGCACTGCTGCCGTGAAGCCACAGGGCACCGCCGGTCGCCTCCACGGAAAGCGTCAGCTTCTGCACGCCGCGGATGTCGAGGTCGATTCCGGCCGAGGCACGCTTCAGCCGGTCCACCTTCTCGACGTGAAGCACGCGGTCGTCGCCGCGCACCACGAACCTGATCCGCTCCTTCTCGACGCGTGCTCCCGAGAGGGGCTCCTCGGGCTCGGTGGTGAAGCCGACGACCGCCGAAAGCCGCTTGAACCTGCCTTCGAGCGGGAACTCGATGCGACTGGGACATCGCACCCCGAGGCCCCGTTCGTAGGTTTTCGCGCCGATGACGATGGGGTTTCCCCGGAAGCTGCGGTCGAATCCCACCGCACCGCGCATCTGACTGATGATGGTGGGCTGCAGCTCGGAGAGGTACAGCGTGTCGACGTCGGGCGGCTGGACGTGAGCCGGGAACCCCTGCACCTTCACGCGGGCCCCGGCGGCTTCGGTCGGCCTCCAGGACCGTCCCCGTGCGAACGACCAGTCCGTCCCGAAGAACCCCACGAGCGGATAGGTCTCCGGGTTGACGGTGGTCCGGTCGAACACACAGTAGTCGAACCACTTCCGCTGGTCGTGGACGCCCCAGTTGAACCAGTTCCCGAAGCGCGTGTAGACCTGGTAGAGTCCTGCCGGGGACACGGACGAGAACACCGCCGTCATCCGGCCGGGGGCGTTCGGGGTCGGGCAGCAGAAGATCGTCCCGACGTCCTTTCCCGTGAACCGCTCCTCGCCCACCACGACGCCGTCGTCCGTCACCTGGATGGGCATCCGGTCGAGTGCTTTCCTCATCAGCGTCTTCGCCCCGGGTCGACCGAAGAAGACGATGTTCCTGCCGGTGAGCATCTCTTCGGTCACCGCACCGTCGGAGATGACCCTGGGCTTCGTCCCGAACCGACGGAACCATTCGGCGACGAACCGCCAGGCCTCGGCTTCCGCCGACTTGAACCATTTCTCGTCGCGACTGCCCACGGCGACGGTGAAGGGGGCCAGGAGCACGTCCTGCACCGGACCTTCGAGTCCCTTGACCTTTCGGGGTGTGTCGTCGGGGGGCCAGTCGTCGACGCGCCGCCAGGAGCCGTCCGGCTGTCTCGCGAAGCAGATCACGCCGCCGGCCGGTGGGACGTTGAGCGGCATCGTCTGTCCGTCCAGCTTCAGCACGGTACCGGCTCTCGCCGCCGACGGCATGTCGTCGGGATGGAGGCTGAATCCGAGGACGTTGTGCGTCCGGATCTCGAACTCCGCGTCGTCGAGCTTCACGTCGAGCGTGGCGGGGGTGCGCACGTCGGCCATCTGGAGGACGGTGGTGTAGTAGGAGCGTGCGCGGCGGAGGTCGCGTGTTTCGAAGTGGTATGCGGAGGGGACGCCGAGCCGCGGTCGGGAGGCCAGCCAGGCCAGCTGCTCGGGGACGACGTGTTTCGGGAAGTCCCCGTGCCGACCGACCAGGAACTCACGGTACTCCACGGGGGCCCCAAGGGCCCGGAGTCTCGCGACGGCCTCGCGGGCGTGCTCCACCGGAACCACGCCGTCCCCCGCCGCGTGCACCACGTAGACCGGGGTGTGTGCGAGGTTGCCCAGGTAGGTGACGGGGCTGTCGGAGGCGAGGAGGTAATCCCGGAGGTCACGGTGCTGTCCGTCGAGGTGACGGTTCCAGCCCCAGCACGCTTCCCATGCCCGGAAGTCACAGTTGCCGGCGCGCGGCCCCACGCCCGTGAAGAGACGCGGGTGGTGGACGGCGAGGTTCCATGCCCCGGTTCCGCCCATGGACGTCCCGGCGACGAACACACGGTCCTCGTCGATCCGGTAGTCCTTGGTCACCTCATCGATGGTGCGGAGGACGTCTTCTTCGCCGATCCACATGAAATCGGTCGCCCCGCGGCCCTGTGGCGACAGCACGATCGCCCCCGTGTACTCCGGTGCCGGGTGGCCCTGAAAGGGCGTGAACCACCGGTGACCGTGCAGGTGCACGACGAGAGGGAAGGGCCGGTCCCCGTCATAGCTCTCGGGAACGTAGACCGAATACGACTGGAGTGAATCATCGATCTCACTGACGTACGCCTTGAGGAATGCCCCGCGCTTCACGCCGATGACGTCGTTGTCCCCCTGGAGTCCCTGGAGGTCCTCGACCAGGAGAGTCACGCCCTTCCGATAGGGCCGGACGGATTTGCCCGCGTTACGGGCGCTCTCCATCTGGTAGCGCAGGAAGCGGGACTGTGCCAGCAGCGTCGCCGCGCTCCGGTCGTAGTCGGACGACCCGGTGAAGACGAGCGGGGACAGCGTCGCGTCCACCTTGTTCAGTGCCGCCGTCATGTGCCGGCAGCCCAGCCATTCCCGCACTCGACATCCCAGGTACGCCGTCACCAGGAGTGCCAGAAGGATCAGGACGGCGAGAATGGCCTTGAGCATGACGGTTTCCATGGGTCGACGCCTGCACGGGAGCTTTTCGGGAATGATGGGTTGGACGGGTTTCAAAGTCAAGCCCAAAAACGGGTTAGGTCGTCCGGGACCGTGCCGCCGCAGGGGATCCCCTACTTGTAGGCCGGGATGATGATCCCGCGCATGATCGTCTTCTGGGCGAAGATGAACACCAGCAGCGTCGGAATGGAGGCCAGCACGGTCGCCGCCATCGTCACGTACTGCGGGGCGAACTGCTGAAGCTGGAAGATATAGACCATCAGCGTCCACATCCGGTCACTCTGACAGACCACCAGTGCCCAGATGTAGGACCCGTAGATCGCGGTGAACGTCTGGAGCGCCATCACGGCGAAGATGGGCTTCGACAGCGGGAACGCCACCTGCCAGAACATCCGCAGCTCGGAGGCCCCGTCGATCTTCCCGGCCTCGAACAGCTCTTCCGGCAGCGAGTCGAAGAACCCCTTCAAGAGGAAGATGGCGTATCCGCTGGCCATGCGGGGGAGGATGAGCGCGGCGAAGGTGTTCAACAGGCTGACGCTGCCGATCTCCTCGATGCCGAACATGCGCCCGATGAGGGGCGTAAGATAGAGACCCGCAATGACGGCCGAGCCAAACCCGACGGGAACGGCGATCCACTTCTTCCGACCCTTCGATATGCGCAGGACGATGATCGCCACGATGGCGCCGACGACGAGCCCGACAAGCCACGTCCACAGCGGGAAACGCCTGAGGAGCAGGAAGTTCGGAATCA
>Ga0307380_10012033_pt1 | contig 10797 bp, 10 predicted proteins | sample UN3MG_FD_202239 | JGI IMG/M metagenome (GOLD analysis project Ga0307380, IMG submission 202239) | Soil microbial communities from Risofladan, Vaasa, Finland - UN-3 | ecosystem: Environmental > Terrestrial > Soil > Coastal area > Acid sulfate soil | place: Finland: Risofladan, Vaasa | collected... | reverse complement strand
GCGGGGGCAGAATGGTCGGTTCCATGGTCTGCGGGTGGAGTAGCGGGGGCAGCGGCTCAGGTAAATCAGCCTGGATGTTATACCATTGGGTCGGCATATCCTTTTCATCGAGAATAAACTTTGTTCGCTCCACTTTGTCCTCCTACAGTTTTTAGTTGATATAAAATGCTTTCCCCACAACCCTTACGGGGCAGCTCGAAAAATACCGTGATTTAGTAACAATAGTCTATGATAGCATAATCTTTCCCTGATTTCCTCCCCTTTCCCTCTAGTGATGTTGATTTAGCGCCTGGCGCAGGCTCAAGACCACAGATTTCAGAGAGGACAGGCTGGCATCCTCAGTAATCAGCTCGAGCAGGCGGCTGCCCACGATGACACCGTCGGCTATCCTGGCTACCCGCCCGGCCTGCTCCGGATTGGACACCCCAAAGCCGACACAGAGCGGTTTTAGTGTCTTCTGCCGGACACGCCGGACAAAGTCCTCTAACTCAGAGGGCAGGGTCTGCCGGGCGCCGGTAACGCCGGTAAGGGACACCAGGTATATAAACCCCTGGGACTTCTCCGCCACCAGGGCGATGCGCGCCTCGGTGCTGGTGGGTGTCAGGAGGTATATCAGGTCGAGGCCGTGCTTTTTGGCGCTTACCTCCAGCTCTTCACCTTCTTCCGGGGGCAAATCGGGAATTATCAGGCCGTCTACCCCGGCCCGGGCCGAAGCCTGACAGAAAGCCTCCAGCCCGAAGCTGAGTATCGGGTTATAGTAACTCATGAAGACCAGGGGCGTGGCTATCTCCTGATGCAGCTTGTGGGCAATCTCCAGGCAGTCTCGCGGGCTGATACCCCCTTTCAGCGCCTGATAGCTTGCCCTCTGGATGGTGGCCCCGTCAGCCAGGGGGTCGGAGAAGGGGATGCCCAGCTCAATGATATCACAGCCGCTATCAGCCAGAACTGCGGCTGCCTCGCCGGTTGCCTCCCGGCTGGGGTAGCCCGCGGTAAGGTAGGCAATCAGTGCCTTACGCCCCGGCTTAAAAACAGATGCCACCCGGCTCATAACTCCACCCCTAATCTTTTGGCGACAATGTCTAAGTCCTTGTCTCCCCGCCCGGAGAGATTGACCACGATAAGCTGCTCCGGCGGCAGTCCGGCGGCCAGTTCGGCGGCGTAGTAGACGGCGTGGGCTGATTCCAGCGCCGGAATTATCCCCTCGGTATGACACAGGAGCTGGAAGCCTTCCAGTGCCTGGTCGTCGGTCACCGCCACATAGGTAGCCCGCCCGGTCTCCTGATAGTAGCTGTGCTCCGGCCCTACCCCGGGGTAGTCCAGCCCCGGAGCCAGGCTGTGGGTCTCCAGTATCTGCCCGTCTTTATCCTGGAGCAGCTGCGACTTGGTGCCGTGAAGGACACCGGTCCTGCCGGTAACCAGCGATGCCGAATGGTGCCCCGTCTTTAGCCCCCGCCCGGCGGCTTCAACCCCGATGAATTTCACCTCTCTATCGCTGAAGAAGGGGTGAAACAAGCCGATGGCGTTACTGCCGCCGCCAACACAGGCTACGAGGTAGTCAGGCAGGCGGTGATAAGCGGTCATGACCTGCTCCTTCGTCTCCCTGCCGATTACCGCCTGAAAGTCGCGGACAATCACAGGGTAGGGGTGGGGCCCGACTACCGAGCCCAGCAGGTAGTAGGTATTTTCAACGTTGGTTACCCAGTCCCGAATCGCCTCGTTGATGGCATCCTTCAGGGTGCGGCTGCCTGAGCCTACGGAGCGCACCTCGGCCCCCAGTAGCTTCATGCGGAAGACATTGGAAGACTGGCGCCTGATGTCTTCTTCGCCCATATAGACGATACACTCAAGGTCCAGCATAGCGCAGGCGGTAGCCGCCGCGACCCCGTGCTGGCCCGCCCCGGTCTCGGCAATTATTCGAGTTTTGCCCATGCGCTTTGCCAGCAGCCCCTGACCCATGGCATTGTTAATCTTGTGTGCCCCGGTGTGGGCCAGGTCTTCCCGCTTGAGCAGGATGGCGGCTCCGCCGGTTCTGGCTGAGAGCCGCTCCGCCGCATAAAGCGGGGTAGGCCGCCCGATATAATCCCGGCAGAGCTGCTCAAATTCCTGCTGGAACTCCGGCTCAGCCTGCGCCTCACTATAAGCTTGTTCCAGTTCAGAAAGAGCCGGCATCAGCGTTTCGGGGACGAATTTCCCTCCGAACTGCCCGAAGTAGCCGCGCTCGTTGGGTAGCTTTATATTTTTAGCTGGCATCAGCTCTCCTTACGGCTTCAATGAAAGCCTTAATCCTGACGGTACTCTTGACTCTGTCTACCTCGACACCGGAGGAGACATCCACCCCCCACGGGGCCGCCGTTTTAATAGCCTCGCCCACGTTCTCCGGGGTGAGACCGCCGGCGATGATTAGCGGGAACTCCCGGGCTACCTCGCCGGCCAGGCCCCAGTCGAAGGTTATGCCCGTACCACCATACCTGTCCCCGAGCCTGGAGTCAAGGAGGTAGCGGTGCTCCTGCTGGGACAGGGCCTGGCTACCCTGAGCCAAGCGGTCTCTAACTTCCTCAGGGCTCTGCCCGGCTTCTATGTGGACGACCTTAATCAGGGGCCGGTCTATCATCTGGCAGTAGGCCCAGGTCTCAGTCCCGCTTAGCTGCACCCAGTCCAGGTTACAGGCTCGGGCAATCCGGTTTACCGCCGGGGCGGGCATATTGACGAAAACGCCGACCACCTCCACCGGCTCGTGTTGTTCCCTGAGGGCACCGACTATCTCCTGCGCCTGGGCCACCGTCACCTGCCTCGGGCTGGGAGCCATGACCAGCCCGATAAAGTCAGCCCCGGCGCGACTCGCCCCCAGGGCGTGAGCCTTCTCCTTAATACCGCATATCTTAACCCGCGTCATTTTTTTGCCTTTTCACCCTGACTTCGTTTGTCCGCCCATATTTCGGCCTTCCGTACGACTTCGTTTCTAATTATGAAGTCATCCTAAAAGCTCTCATATCTTGTTTTGCCTTGAAGTCAGCTTAAAAGCTCTCGTATCTTAGCCGAAATGTCACCGGCGGTTACCAGAGCCTCGCCGATGAGGACGGCGTTAATCCCCCACAGTTTCAGCTTCTTTATGTCCTCGCGGCTCCGGATACCGCTCTCGCTGACCACAATCTGCCCTCTGGGCATCAGAGGGCGCAGTCGGCGGCTGGTGTTGATATCAACCTCAAAGGTCCTCAAGTCCCGGTTATTAATACCGATAATCTCGGCGCCACCGGCCAGCGCCCGGTCGGCCTCAGACTCGTTGTGAATTTCAACCAGACACTTCAGGCCGAGGCTGTGGCTCAGGGACAGAAACTGGCTGAGCTGCTCCTGGCTCAGGATAGCCACGATCAGGAGCAGGGCGTCGGCGCCGCAGGCCGCTGTCTCGTGTATCTGGTAAGGGTCAAAGATAAAATCTTTACGCAGTAGAGGCAGCTTGACCGCCTCTCTGATGGCGGTGAGGTGGCCGAGGCTGCCGCCGAAGTAGTTCTCCTCGGTGAGCACGGAGATAGCCGCCGCCCCACCCTGAGCATACCCTGTCGCCAGGGCCACGGGGTCGAAGTCGGGGCAGAGAATACCGCGCGACGGCGATGCCCTCTTTACCTCGGCAATCAACCTGACCGGTTCACCGCGAAGCGCCGTCGCCAGGTCAAGCGGCGCCCTCCGCTGAGCGATGCGTTCCTTGAGGGTAGCCAGGGGCACAGCCTGCTTTCGCTGCTTAACTTCGTCTCTCTTACGGGTGATAATCTTATGAAGCATGTCTCCGACCTATCCGGGCGTCTTCTTTAGACTCTGACTCAATGTTACCAGAGCGCTCAGCTTTTCTAAAGCCCCGCCGCCGTCAATTACCTCTTCGGCGAGGCGGGCCCCCTCTCTCAAGTCCTCAGCCTTGCCGCCGACGACCAGGGCTGCGGCGGCATTCATGGCGACCACGTCCCGTTTTGCGCCCCGCTCCCCGCCCAGGATGCGGCGCAGGACTTGGGCGTTATGCTGCGGGGTGCCTCCCCGGATTTCGCTAAGCCCGGCTTCCTTAAAGCCGAATTCCTGCGGCGAGACTTCATACGGAGGTAAAACGCCGCTTTCCCCGACTTCCCAGACCACTGATTTAGCGCCGATTGAGATTTCGTCCAGTCCGTCGCAGCCGTGCACTACCAGGGCGCGTCTCGTGCCCAGGTGGAGGAGGGCCTGGGCTACCTTTGCCCCCAGCTCCGGGGTGGGCACGCCGATAACCTGAAACTCGGCCCGGGCCGGGTTGGTCAGGGGGCCCAGGATGTTAAACACGGTGCGGATACCAATCTCGCGGCGGGGGGCAGCGGCAAACCGCATCGCCGGGTGAAAGACTGGAGCCAGCATAAAGCCGATACCCACCTTTGCGATACACTCGGCAACCGCCTCAGGGCCGAGGTCGGTCTTAACCCCCAGGGCTTCGAGGACATCGGCGCTGCCGCAGCGGCTGCTCATGGCCCGGTTGCCGTGCTTGGCTACCCTTAAACCGGCTCCGGCCGCCACCAGGGCTACCGCCGTGGAGATGTTAAAGGTCTGGGAGTTATCACCGCCCATGCCGCAGGTGTCAACTAGCGGCGGGTCTACCTTCACCGGAACCGCCTTAGCCCGCATGACGCTGGCCAGCCCGCTAATCTCGGCAACGGTCTCCCCCTTGAACCGGAGCGCGGTGATGAAGGCGGCAATCTGAGCCGGACTTGCCTCCCCGCTCATCACCTCCTCCATAACCTGCGCCGCCTCGGTAGAGCTGAGCGAGCTACCGTTAACGACCTTCTCAATGGCTTCTTTAATCATGATATCCTTCGCGGTTGAGAAAATTCCTGAGTAAATCCTTACCCACCCCGGTCATGATGGACTCCGGGTGAAACTGGACGCCCTCCACGGGAAACTCACGGTGCCTTAGCCCCATAATAATACCATTTTCCGTGCGGGCGCTTATCTCAAGGCAGTCGGGTAGGCCGTCAGGCATGACCGCCAGTGAGTGATAGCGGATGGCGGGGAAGGGGCTCTTAAGCCCGGCAAAAACCCCCCTGCCGTCGTGGTGGATGAGTGAAGACTTACCGTGCATAATCTCGCCGGCGCGGCTCACTCTGGCTCCATAGGCGTAGCCGAGGCACTGGTGTCCCAGGCAGACGCCGAGAATGGGAATCCGGCTGCCAAAGCGGCGGATGACGTCGTTAGCGATACCGGCCTCCTCCGGGGTGCCCGGCCCGGGCGAGATGACAATGCGCTCCGGTGAGCGCGCCTCAATCTCGGCGAGGCTCACCCGGTCGTTGCGGGCTACCCAGACCTCTTCTCCCAGCTCGCTCAGGTACTGAAAGAGGTTATAGGTAAAGCTATCGTAGTTATCAATGAGCAGCAGCACGACTGGCTACCTCCGCCTGTTCTATAGCTGTAAAAAGTGCCTGGGCTTTACTCAGGCACTCGTGGTATTCACGCTCCGGGACGCTGTCGGCGACAATACCGGCCCCCGCCTGGACATAGGCAACGCCATCCTTGATGACGCTGGTGCGGATGGTGATGGCGGTATCCATGTTGCCCGAGAAGCCGAAATAGCCCACCGCCCCGGCATAGGGGCCTCTCTTGTCCGGTTCCAGCTCGGCGATAATCTCCATAGCCCGAATCTTGGGCGCCCCGGAGACGGTCCCGGCTGGAAAGCAGCTACGCAGGGCATCGAACTGGGAGAGCCCCGCCTTGAGCCGGCCTTGAACATGGGATACCAGGTGCATCACATGAGAATAGCGCTCGATTTCCATGAGTTGACTTACGTTAACCGTACCCGGCTCACTGACCCGCCCGATGTCGTTACGCCCCAGGTCGACTAGCATGATGTGTTCCGCACATTCTTTCTCATCATGCTTGAGCTCCTCGGCCAGGGCAATATCCTGGGCCGGGCTCTTACCCCGGGGCCGGGTGCCGGCGATGGGGTGAGTGGAGACTATGCCGTCCTCCACCCTTACCAGCAGCTCGGGAGAGGAGCCCACGATATGGAAGTCGCCCAGGTGAAGATAGTACATGTAAGGGGAAGGATTGAGGGAGCGCAGCGCCCGGTACAGGGCAAAGGGGTGAGCCTTCACCGGCCTGGCCAGGCGTTGTGACAGAACGGCCTGGATGATATCGCCGGCGTAGATATGCTCTTTAGCCTGAACGACACCGGCTTCGAACTTGGCCCGGGTGAGGTTTGACGAGGCGGGGGATGCCGGAGACCGGGCCGGTGGCGGAGGTGGGGTGGGGACAGGCTGCTTTAGTCTTGCCACCAGGCTGTCAATCTTGCGGGTTGCCTCATGATATGCCGACTCAATATCGCCGTTGAGGTGGGCGTGGGAGACGACCTTAATCTTATGGGTCAGATGGTCGAAGACGAGCAGGTTGTCAGCCAGCATCATGACCGACTCGGGAAGCCCCAGCGGGTCGGGGTCGGGGGAGGGCAGCCTCTCGAAGTAGCGGGCGACCTCATAACCCAGGTAGCCGACCATACCGCCGTGGAAGCGGGGCAGGCCGCTTACGGGCACCAGCTGGAACCGGCTCAGCTCCTTCTCTATCGGCAGCAGGGGGTCAATCGGCTGCTCGGGCCCGGTTTTCAGAATGAGGGAAGGCTCAGTGCCCAGAAAGCTGTAGCGTGCCAGCTGTTCGCCGCCCTCGACACTCTCGAGGAGGAAGGAATAGTCGCCCCGGGCTATCTTGAGGTAGGCAGACACCGGCGTCTCCAGGTCGGCCATAATCTCGCGGCAGACCGGTACCAGGTTACCCTCTTTTGATAGCTCTCTAACCTCGTCCAGAGTGGGCTGATACATTTTGTCTCCCTAAATCAAAAACCCCCGTCCCTTAAAGGGGCGAGAGTTTCACTCCGCGGTGCCACCCTTCTTAGCCGGCTTCATGTAGCAGCATCACCGGCTATCTCTTTTCAGGTACAGAGGACAAGCCCTCGATACCCTGGGGTCTGATAACGCTCCCCTTGCGGCGCAGCCTACTTATTGACATCCCGCCAACTTTCAACCCGCGGCTCCCAAGTCCATTCACCTTCTGCGCCAGCATCGGCTCACACCTTACCCGACTCTCTGCGCCTCGCTGGAAGGCTACTAGTCTTGTTCTCAGCCTTTAGCTATTTAATTAAATTGAATGTAACATAACGTTTGCTGTTTGTCAAACTCTACCCTATTCTGACCTGTACAGACATAGTAGTCAGCTTCAAATTGACTTCACTAGTGGGCGCTGGTAACATTGGGGTGAAATGATAGGTAGCCTTTCCCTGTTTCCCCTGACCGCCGAGGTGAATAGCCGGGGGCACCTCGTCATCGGCGGCTGCGACAGCGCTGAGCTAGCGGCGGAGTTCGGTACGCCGCTCTATATCTTTGACGAGTTCAGCCTGCGCCGTAAGTGCGCTGAGTTCAAGACCGAGTTCGGCGGGCGCTATCCCGGCACCGAGGTTATCTACGCCGCCAAGGCCTTTATAAATACTGCGCTGGCTCGGCTCTTTAATGAGGAGGGGCTGGGGCTGGATGTAGTCTCGGCGGGCGAGCTTCACATCGCCCGGGAGGCTGGATTCCCTCTGGACAGGGTGTACTTCCACGGAAACAACAAATCAGTCGAGGAACTAAAGCTGGCCCTTGAGTGGCGGGTGGGGCGCATCGTGGTGGATAACCTCCCCGAGCTTAGTATGCTTGATGGGCTGGCGGGGGAACGGGGGGCTAAGCCTGATATCCTGCTCCGGCTGTCTCCCGGGGTTGACCCCCATACCCATAGGTATATTGCCACCGGCGTTATTGACAGCAAGTTCGGTTTTCCCATGCTCGGCGCAGAGGAAGCCGTGGCCCGGGCGATAAGCGCCGCCAACCTTAACCTTGTCGGCCTCCACTTTCACATCGGCTCTCTTATCCCCGAGGTTGCGCCTTACGAGCTGGCTATTGAGCGCGTGCTTGACCTTGCCGGCGAGATGAAGAAAAGGCACGGCTTTGAACTCAAGGAGCTGGATATCGGCGGCGGCTTTGCCATTCAGTATACCCGGGATATGCCCGCCCCGTCGGTTTCTACCTATGCTGAGGTTATAACCGCCAGGGTTATCGGTAAGTGCCGGGAGCTTGGCTTAGCACCGCCGCGGCTTATTGTCGAGCCGGGGCGGGCGGTAGTCGGGCAGGCGGGAGTGGCCCTGTACAGGGTGGGGGTGATTAAGGAGATACCCGGCGTCAGGCGTTATGTCTCGGTGGATGGCGGCATGGGGGACAATATCCGCCCGGCTCTTTACGGAGCCAGGTATGAGGCGGTGGTGGCTAACAAGATGAATGAAAAAGAGACCGGGGAGGTTACCATTGCCGGCAAGTTCTGCGAGTCGGGGGATATCCTGATAAGGGACATCAGCCTGCCTCCGCTTGTCACTGGCGATATTATTGCCATACCCGGCAGCGGCGCCTACTGCCTGCCGATGGCGAGTAACTATAACGCCTCGCTCAGGCCGGCGGTGATTATGGTCGGGGGTGGTAAGTCGCATCTCATTAGGCGGAGGGAGACCTTCGCCGACCTGACCCGGTGCGACCTGGTCTAGAGAGGAGTAAACCCAGGGTGTGGGAAACGGTAGGGCAGAACAGGGCTGTTTCCTTGCTCCAGTGCAGCCTGGAGAGACAGGCGCTAGCCCATGCCTATCTCTTCGTCGGGCCGCCTCACGTGGGCAAGATGACACTGGCCCTGGATTTGGCTAAGGCGCTGAACTGTGAGGCGGCGGAGCCTCCCTGCGGGCGGTGTGCCTCCTGCCAGAAGATAGCCTCCGCCAAGCACGCCGATGTCCAGGTTATAGACCTGGCGGGAAGCCGGAATTCAACCGAAGCTAAGCTTCAGACCGAAATCGGTATTGACCAGATTAGGGTCATGCAGCACTCCGCCAGCCTACCGCCGTTTGAGGGCAGGTTTAAGGTGTTCATTATTGACGGGGCTGAGCTCATGTCGCACGAAGCGGCTAACTGCCTGCTCAAGACCCTGGAGGAGCCGGTGGGGCGGGTAATCTTCGTCCTGCTGACCGCCAGCGAGAGATTGCTACCGGCCACGATTATCTCCCGCTGCCAGCGGCTGGAGTTACCACCGCTGAGCGCTGCTGAGATAGGGACGGCGCTCAGTAGTCGCTGTGATGTAGAGACGCCGCGAGCCGACCTGCTGGCCAGGCTGTCAAACGGCTGCCTGGGCTGGGCGCTGTCCGCAGTCCTTGACGATAGCCCGCTTCAGCAGAGGACGGAGAGGCTGGAGAGGCTCCTTAAGGTAACTAGCGGCGACGGCGAGGGGCGTTTTGACTATGCTCTCCAGCTAGCCACTCAGTTCGGCCAGAACCGGGAATCGGTTACCGAGATTCTGGGCTTGTGGCTCAGGTGGTGGCGTGACCTGCTGCTAATCAAGGCTGGCTGCCCCGGTCTCATTACCAATGCCGACCTGGAAGATACGCTTACCAGCCGCGCCGGGGACTACAGCCTGCTAGAGATAAGGGATTTTATCACCAGTATTCAGGCGGCACTAGTGCAGCTCAAGCAGAACGCCAATCCACAGCTCGTGCTGGAGGTGCTGATGCTTAGCCTGCCGAGGAGAGGTGGGTAAGATATGGCTAATATTGTGGGCATACGTTTTAAGAGAGCCGGGAGGGTGTACTACTTTGACCCGGCGGATATTGAACTGGCGGTAAACGACTATGTGGTGGTTAAGACCAGCCGCGGCTTAGAGATGGGACAGGTGGTTATTGCCCCCGAGCAGGTAATGGATAGTGAGCTAGAGGAGCCACTGAAGCCAGTGATACGCAAGGCGGAGGCTGAGGACATTGAACAGGCCCGGGAGCTTGAGGCGAAGAGTGCCGAGGCTCTGGCTGAGTGTGGTCAGTGGATTGATAAGCTGAAGCTACCCATGAAGCTACTGTCTGCGGAATACAATCTCAGCGGCAGCCGGCTTACTGTTTTCTTCAGCGCCGCCGAGAGGGTCGACTTCCGCGAACTGGTCAAGGAGCTGGTCAATCATTTCAAGGTGCGGGTAGAGTTAAGGCAGGTAGGGCCTAGAGATGGAGCCAAGCTGGTCGGCGGCTTTGGTCGCTGTGGCCGCCCGCTGTGTTGCGTCAGCTTTTTGGATGAGTTTGCCCCGGTCTCCATTAAAATGGCTAAGGAGCAGGATTTACCCCTTAACCCCATGAAGATATCGGGCGTCTGCGGGCGTCTCATGTGCTGTCTCGGCTACGAGTCCGAGGTATACCGGGCAATGCGCGACAGATTACCCAGGAAGGGCCAGCAGGTTTCGACCTCTAAGGGACTGGCCTCGGTAGTAGCCGTTAATCCCCTCAAGGAAACGGTAACCGCGGAACTGGAGGGTGGGGCGACCGTAGAATTACCCCTCAGCGAGATAGCCGTTGAAGCCAGCCAGTCCCGTCGGCGGCGGAAGAAGAGCTGAGTCCATAGCCCTCTAACCTTTTTACTGAGGAAGGTATTTCTGCCACCCAAGCTGGTTCTTAAGCTGGTGGGGGATGTAGAAAGGCAGCTTATCGCGCGGGGGTGAGGGACGATGAATTAGCTTCATCCCGGCCTGCTCCGGAGTCCTGCCCGCCTTGTGGCGGTTACAGGGGATACAGGCACTGATCACGTTCTCCCAGGTATGCTCGCCGCCCTGATGGCGGGGAATGACATGGTCTAGGGTGAGCTGTCGGCCTTCTCTGCCGCAGTACTGGCAGATATACTGGTCTCGGCTGAACACCTCAAGGCGAGTCAGTCTTCTCTTTGGCCGGGGACGCTTTATCATGTAGGCCAGGCGGATTACCGAGGG
>Ga0307380_10012031_pt1 | contig 10797 bp, 10 predicted proteins | sample UN3MG_FD_202239 | JGI IMG/M metagenome (GOLD analysis project Ga0307380, IMG submission 202239) | Soil microbial communities from Risofladan, Vaasa, Finland - UN-3 | ecosystem: Environmental > Terrestrial > Soil > Coastal area > Acid sulfate soil | place: Finland: Risofladan, Vaasa | collected... | reverse complement strand
CTCTATCTTTGGAATTCATTTATTTAGTTCTTTCTATAACCTCTACCCCTAAATTTATATAATAAGGATATGTCTTCATCCATTGATATATCCTATGAAAATAAAATACTGTGCATTATTATTCTGGCTTCAAGTAAAAAATACGTTTGCGATTTTCTGCTAGCATCTTCTCATTATACTCTTCGCCACCATCCACATTTTGCGCCATAAAAATTGGCGGTGTAATTCCTCGTGCAAGTAATTCCTCCACAGTCGCAGCCACCATACATTGAAGAACCGCCGTACTTGTAATACCAGAAACTGGACAGAATTTTTGTTTCATACCTTCAGCCTCCAGTATGGCATCACCTGCAACAGCTTTGTTATCCAGTACAACATCTGCGTATTCAAACATATTCTTTCCATCGGGATGACGGGGTTTCACAGATTTGCTGTAGCTCAATCCTGTTACTGCAATGACTTTAATTCCCCGTTTTTTGGCAATTTCCGCAAATTCAATCGGAACTGCATTTCTACCAGACACGGAAACTACAATTAATACGTCACCTTTACGGATAGGAGCATAGTCAAGGGCAATTTCCGCATATCCCTGTAGTCTCTCGATTTTACCGGTTATACCAAGCGGTGTGGTGTGCAATGCTTCTAAACCAGGAATAAAGATGGCATTAATCAATGCAAGGCCGCCTGCACGTAGATAAATATCCTGCATTGTGGTCGCCGAATGCGTGCTGCCCCATGCAAAGATGCGGCCATCTCCTTCAATAGCATCAGCAAGAATGTTCGCAGCAGCTTTGAAATTACCTTCTTCTTCAATCAAGATATTATTTAAGAGATCTATGATTTTTTCAATATATAAATTAGCAAAACTAGACATAAAACACTCCTTTCAATATTTATTTATAATACACTTCTTTCCCTAAAATGAATGTCTTCTCCACATTAAAATCTTCATTTAGGATAATCACATCTGCATCAGCGCCGGGTTTTAAAACACCGCGCTGATCCTGCCATCCCATTGCTTCCGCAGGTACTGATGTTGCCATTGGTAATACATCATTCAATGGCATGCCCGTAAACTTTATCATATTTTTTATGGCTTTATCGAGGGTCAAGGTACTACCGGATAATCCTCCCATCGGGGTGCGCGCAATACCGTCCTTTACGGTAAACTGTTGGTCATACTTATCGTAATATCCATCCGGCAAGCCTGCCCCTCGAATACAATCTGTGATAAGAATAATCTTAGAAATTCCTTTGGCTCTAACAGAAAGTTTTATCATTGCAGAATGGACGTGTACACCATCAGCGATAATTTGAGCGTAGATTCGTTCATCCATTAAAACACCCCCCGCTGTTCCAGGTTCACGATGATGCAATCCTAGCATCCCGTTAAAAACATGGGTGGCTTGATTAAGCCCATGATCAGCTGCTTCAACAACCTGTTCATAACTGGCACCACTATGGCCAATTGAAAATTTAACGCCCTGGTTTACAGTTTTGTCGATAAACTCTAAAGCACCTGGATTCTCTGGTGCTATAGTCACCAAACGAACAATGCCTGAATCAAGCCATTTTCTATATTCCAAAGGATCAGGCATTCTAATTAATTCTTTAATTTGTGCTCCACGGTGCTCTACATTCAGATATGGCCCTTCAACATGAACACCTAGATGCCTCGCACCGTCTTCAGGTTGCGGGCAATTTGCTACGTTGTCTATGGCTTTCATCATCAGCTCGGGTGTGAAAGTCCCTATTGTTGGTAAATAGGAGGTTACACCATGAGCAGCAAAAAACCTTCCAAGTGTATGTATAGCATCCCAGGTACCATCCACAGCATCTTTCCCTAATGCTCCATGAGCATGGATATCGATCAAACCTGGAACGACCCACTTACCAGTTGCATCCACGACTTTATCATTATTGCCAGGTGTATAGCTATTCGGGATAATATCACAAATAATCTGATCTTCAATGACTAGCGTTTTATATAATATTCTATTATCTGGTAAAAATACTTTTCCACCTTTAATATATAACTTCATACAATAAACCTCTATTCATTATGTAAGCTAAAATATTTTGAACCTAGCGATCTAAATTTAAGGTTGTTTCCAGTCTTGAGGGAAGTCCCTCCAAATAAGATGTACCGAATCACCTCCTTTTCAATTTACCGAATGAACCTAAATGGCTTTATGTACTCTTCACCACATAGATCGGCCAAGTACTTCAGACCCGTTCCCATAGGCTCTGCCATTTCAACCGGACCGCCAAGAGCTTCAAACACGTGACCGGAAATGTATCCGGAAGCATCGGAGGCCATGAAAACAATTATGGGTTTCAGATCATTAAATTTTCCGAGCCTTCCCAGTGGAATCTTGCTGCACATGTGCCGTACCCACATTTCATTCTTGTGAAGGGATTCACCCATAGGAGTTGGGAACCAGCCCGGACACAATGCATTTACCCGAATGCCCAGGTGTCCCCACTCACACGCCAAGGCCTTCGTAAGGTGGATCACTGCAGCTTTGCTCGCGTAGTATGGGCTGTTAGGCACCAGGTCAACTACTTCCCCGTAACCCGATGATATGTTGATAATATTCCCTTTTACCCCCTTTTCTATCATTTGCTTCCCTACCGCTTTCGAGCACAAGAAGACACTAGTGAGGTTCACCTTCAGCACGTGCTCCCACTCTTCAAGGTTCAACTCGATGGTCGGCTTGCTGAGGACGATTCCCGCGTTGTTGACGATCACGTCAATTCGGCCAAAACGGTCATCTGCCTTTGCTACCATATTTGTAACGTCATCTTCAGATGTGACGTCTACCTTTAGGGGCAGCACTTCTCTTCCTGTTTTCTCGTAAATGGTTTCAGCAACTTCCTGCAGTTTAGAAACTTGCTTATCTGTGACAATCACCAGATCCGCTCCGGCTTCCGCAAGAGCTTCACTAAAGACAACACCAAGACCCTGTGCAGCACCGGTCACTATGCACACTTTCCCGTCAAGTCTAAAATTTTCGAGTATTTGCATACCGCTTTCCTCCTGTATATAAAATGTTAAGTTACCAAAAGTCCATGGACGCATACTTCGGTCATGGTCTCAGAATGATCTTAAGAACGGGCTCCACCTTCTCTATTGCGGCTTCAAAGGCTATTTTGATGTTGTCTAAGGGTAATACACGAGTTATGAGTGGCTTAAGGTTAACCTTACCTTGCTGAACAAGCTGTATAGCCGTCTCAAAGTCGCCGCAATATATCGCAGAGCCCTTCATTGTTAACTCATTAAATATTAAATCCATTATACAATATCTAACGATCGGCTCTTCATATATGCCTATTAAAATTATATCTCCCCCTTTGCGCGTTACTTTTATTGCTTGCCCTAAAACCTCATTATTTCCAACGACCTCAAATGACACATCAGCGCCTATACCTCCGGTGATTTCCAAAACCTCCGTTACAACGTTCTTCTCCTGCGAATTTACTGTAACGTCTGCTCCAAGTCTCTTCGCCAGTTCAAGTCTCCAATCCACCAAATCGACTACGATTACCTTTGACGCCCTTTTATTTTTTAACACTTGCGAGACAAGATTTCCTACTGTCCCTGCCCCAAATACGACCGCAACTTCTCCACCTTTAATACCACATCTTCTTACGCTATGCACAGCAACTGCAAGAGGCTCTATTAGGGCCCCTTCTTCGTACGAAACGTTTTCCGGGATTTTGTGTAACCATTTCTCATTAACAGATACATATTCTGCAAACGCCCCGTTGATCTGACATCCAATTAAACCCCCTTGTGTACAGCGATTGTATTCACCTTTTTGACAAAAATAGCAATCTCCACATGGCACAACTGGCTCTACACAGACCCTATCGCCAACGCTCGCGCCTTTTACATCCCTGCCGCTCTCTACGACATCGCCAGAGAATTCGTGACCAAGTATAATTGGAAGTTTTATATCCGGGGATAAACCTTTATAGGCATGGAGATCAGATCCGCAAATTCCGCATGCCTTTACCTCAATCAAAACTTCATTGGGTCCCACCTTTGGGTCGTCCATATTTACTATATCGAACACTCCAGTTTCACGAAGAATTGCAACCTGCATATTACCACCTCCTAAATCCTGAAATAATCCTTTCCCATTCCATTCCCGGATACGGGTTCTAAGTATACTTGCCGTATTCCTGTAACGCTTCCCACATGGTCATGATATTCTCAGGTGGCACATCGGGCTGAATGTTATGTACCGCGGCAAAGACGAAACCACCTCCTGGCGCCAAATCCTCAATCCTTCTCTTTACTTCGTCTCTCACTTCTTCTGGTGTCCCACGGGACAATACGTGTTGGGTGTCAACTCCGCCGCCCCAAAACGTTAGATCCTGACCAAACTCCTTTTTTAACTGCTTCGTATCCATCCCAGTTGCACTTACTTGCACTGGGTTTAATATATCGACTCCTATCTCAATTAAGTCAGGGATAAGTTCTTTAATCGCTCCGCAGGAATGGAAAAGTGTGAAAATCGATCCCTTCGCGTTCTTACGGATGTAACGTAATAACTCACGGTGAAGAGGTTTGATCATACTCCGATACAGTTTAGGGCTTATCATCAGTCGCTCTTGTGTACCAATGTCGTCTCCTAGGGCGACTACATCAACTAAATTGCTCATTTCTTGAAGCATAAGTTCCCAATACTGCAATTTATATTTTAAAATTTTGTCTAACAATCGTTTTGCTAAATTCGGCTGGGAAACCATATCGATCATGAAATCTTCGTGCCCTCTGATCGCATAAGCATGTTCAAGAACACCTCCATCAGGTCCTGCCAATACCACCACCAGCCCTCTCTCCCGATAGATCTTCGCTTTTTTTTTGAACACATCAATTTCATCGCAGCCGGGCATTTTGGGAGTATTTAATTTGTCCACTTCGGCAGCGTTTATCCTTCCGGGCAAGGGATGCTGTCTCATATCGTAATACAGTCCCTTTATCTTAGGTTTAACCCATTTAATCCCCCAATCATTAATGAAAAAAAAGTATTCTCCTTCTTCTCTTCGCTCACGTAGCAATTTTGCTGAAGCAAACACTCCAAAATCCAGTCCCCTAAAGTCAACTTTTAGTCGCTGTAAAACGTCTTCGTCTATTAATGCCTTTTGGAAGATTATGTCTTCGGTCACGACTTGCCTATCTTCTCTCCAATGCCGCAACAAGTTACGATAAGCATTTATATGTATCCCTGCGTTAGGTGCTCCTCCTAAATCGAAAGGCACGTGATCGGGCTCACGATGTTGTAGTGTTGCCAGCACTCGCTCACGGCTGTTCATTTTTGCCTCCTTAAGAAATTATTAAAAAACAATGCACTTTTTATCTTTTAAATGACACCACGACCGAGATTAACATTTCCGACACATAGCGGTTTCCACGCTCGTATTCCTCGGAAACGATGTCTATGGCCGGGATCGACGTCATTGTAATAAAACAAAATAATTTACATCCAGGCAAGGTTCTGGAGTTTATCAAGTGTCTCTATATATATCGTAAAAATTTTTTCGTATTTTTTATGAGCGGCTTTGTCAGGTTTCACTATGTCTTTTATTTTGATACATTTGTTTACAGCATCCTCAGAATCTCTGTAGAGACCTATCCCAATTCCGCCTAATAATCCGGCCCCAAACGATGCATCCTCAAATGCAGGGATTTCTACTTCAATACCTAACACATCTGTTAAAATCTCTCTCCAGAGAAGGCTCTTCATTCCTCCCCCTACTGCTCTGACAGATTTGATCGCCGGATTTATTTCTTCAAACACTTTGAAACATTCCTTAATTGAAAATGCTATTCCCTCGAGGATAGCGCGAGTAAAATGCTCTTTTGTGTGTTGGCAGGTTATGCCAATAAAATTCCCCCTTAACTTAGAATCTTCGCGAGGTGTGTGTTCTCCCGACAGGTAAGGGTGGAAAATAAGCCCTTGTGACCCTACAGGGACCTTTTTAGCCATCGCGTCAAATAGTTCATTTGTAGCCCTAGGGTCCTCTTTCCAAAAAGCTTGCTGGAACCATTCCTTAGAAAGACCTGCAGGTGTAACCAAATGTATCATCCACCGGTTAGGCATATGGTGCACTAAAACATAGTATCGCTTTGGCTGATCCGAAGGCACTTTGTCTATTATCATGAACAGCGCGCCACAAGTACCAAGCCTAATCAAACACTGGTTTGGATATATTACTCCAGCTGCAAGGTTGTCTGCCGCTGCGTCTGAGCAACCAGCAACTATAGGAATTCCTTCTGGGAGGCCTATCTCCATTGCTGTTTTCTTCGTCACTCGACCAACAACTTCTGTTGGTGAAACAGCCTCTGGAAGTTTGCTCTTGTTTATGCCTGCAGCTTCACAGACTTCATCGGACCAAGAAAGGTCTTCCACATTGAAAAGTTGAGTAGCTGATGCGTCGGACCAGTCAGTGACAAACGACTTATTAAGTTTGAACCGAATGTAATCCTTAGGCAAAAGGATCTTGCGGGTTTCTTTCCAAATTCCAGGCTGGTTTTCCTTTACCCAAAGAATTTTGCTAAGTAGCGCTGTCGGGGTAAGCGGGCCGTTAAGCACTATATGCTTTTTTAGATTCTGTTTTAACCAGTTCACTTGTGCGGCGCTTCTTTGATCCATCCAGATAATGGTTGATCTAAGTACTTTGCCCTTCTCGCCAATAAAAATCGGGCTGTTCATCATTCCGTCTATACCGATTGAAACTATATCTCTTTTTTGCAGGTTTGTCTTTGCAAAAATACAATTTATCGTATGCTTAAAGGCTTCATACCAGTCTTCCGGATTTTGTTCAGCCCATCCAGCTTTGGGATAGTAGGTTTCGTATCTTTTGAAGGAGTTGCTGATCACAGTTCCGTTATGGTCAAGAATTGCGGCTTTACAGCCGCTTGTCCCTATATCAACACCAAGCATATATTCAGGCATTTCGATCACCCATTAGAGCTTCTGTGAGTTCCTCTACTGATGTGGCATCTTTCTCGATGTCTTTTACTGCTTCTCCGTTCTTCAAGATCAAGAATCTATCGGCTATACCATATACGTGTTGAAGGTTGTGCGTGATAAAAATTACTGAAATATTTTCTTCTTTGAATTCCTTCACGAAATCTAATACCGTTCGAACCTCTTTGACCGATAAGGCTCTCGTGGGTTCATCTAGAAGGACAAGTTTGGCCTTAAAATACATAGCCCTTCCTATTGCTACACCCTGTTTTTCGCCCCCGGAAAGGCTCCTGACCAGAAGGTCTGGCGATTTAATGAATAGCCCTATGTGGTGTAATATTTTTATACACTCGTTCATTTTTTGTTTGTTGAGGAATCCTGCACGATTAACTGGCTCCCTTCCCATGTAAAAGTTTCTCGCCAAGCTCATTGAATCCACTAGCGCTTGCTCTTGATAAACCGTTTCGATCCCCAGTGCTCTAGCATCGGAGGGAGAATTTATCTTCACCTTTTCTCCTTCGATAAAGATTTCTCCTTCGTTTGGACGATGATAGCCAGACAAAACTTTTATTAGTGTTGATTTCCCAGCACCATTGTCACCTATCAGTCCTATAATTTCACCTCTGTTGACTATGAAACTCACGCCGTTTACCGCGTGGACTTTTCCATACCATTTATGAATGTTCCTTGCCTCCATTAGAGGTAGTTTTTTCATGATTCCCTCCTTCGTTCAAAGAACTTATTTATGATTACAACTGAAACAATAATTATTCCTAGAACTAATTTGTACCAATATGCGCCAATTCCTGACATGATAAGACCATACTCTAAAACGGTGATAACTAGGGCCCCTAGACAAGCTCCTACGATGGTCCCCACACCACCTGAAAGCAAAGTTCCTCCAATCACTGCGGCAGCGATGGCCATTAACTCTATCTCCGATCCTTGTAGAGCGTGAAACCCCCGGATTCGGGTAACTCGCATGACCCCAACAAAGGCAGAAAGCATCCCTACTAACATGAAGCAGATCACCTTTGTCTTATCGGTATTTATGCCCATTGCTCTTGCTGTTTCCTTGTTACCACCTACAGCGTAGACATGATTGCCGAACCAATGGGAATTGAGAATTAACATAAGAATTATAGCGGAAACTATAAACCAGATACTGGGGACTGGAATTACTCCGACATCTCCCACAAGGAAGTTGTAAAAAGCGGGGTGTGTCTCCATTACGCGAAAACCTAACGGTATTCCCGCTGTAATAACATATATTACTCCTCTCCAAGCTATCATTGTGCCTAATGTGACGATGAAGGATGGAAGGCCAAATTTCACCGTGACCAAACCGTTGATGGCTCCCATAGCCATGCCAGCACCCAGAGCTATAACCAATGCCAGAAATGGATTTAACCCAAGTTGATAAAGCTTGGCCACTATTAGAGCACCAATGGCCGACACTGAACCAACAGAGAGATCAAACTCCCCAGAGATCATCAGCAGCGCGACACCAATAACTATAAGGCCCAATTCGGAAACGGCAACAGATATTATATCTATAACCGCTGGGGAAACAAATTTACCTTCAGAGGTAAAGAAAAAAAGTATAAACATGCCAACTGATACCCCAAAAATTATTATTTCCCTGACTGTGCTAAGTCTCCTAAGTATTCCGATATTTCTTGCCTTTCCAGAACTTCGTTCTTTCATTCTCTCACCTTCCCGAGAAAGTAATCAACTCTGAAGTCTATTCCAATAACAACTCAGTCTAAGAAGAATTAGACTAACCCTAACTTGTTGGTAAAAAAACAGGACAGGGAGCGGAATTTCCACTCCCTGTCCCCACAAGACCCCAAGGGGTTTATTTTATTCCAAGCTCTACCCAATGCGTGTACTCTTCAATATTGGTTTTGTCTACCATTACCGTAGCAATTGGTAGGTCTCCGACGATAAAGTCGTACTTCGCTCTTAAATAAAGCGTCATACATGCATAAAACCCATAGTTGAAGACCTCGTCCACATTAGCCGCACCGTACCCTGCTTTTATGGCTGCCACTGTCTCGGGCATAAGGTCGAAGCCAGCCCATTTCACCTTTCCTGGTTCATACCCTAAGTCTTGCAAAACCATGCCGCCGGCTGGAGTGGTCAGGCTCCCCAAGCCTATTAAGACCGCCGTATCTGGGTGTGCTAGCAAGTATGCTTTAGTTTTGTCTACAACTACTCCCAAATCTACTCCAACTGCAAAGATATCGGAGGCAATATAGGTGATCCCCGCATCATCTAACGCTCTAAGGAAACCCTGGCGTCGTTGTACCGAATATGGTGCTAGGAATTCCGCGAAGAATGCGATATTGACATCACTTACCAATTTTGCAGCTTTTAATTGCTTAGCAATGTATTTGCCTAGGGTATATCCCTGCTCTTCAATGTCAAAACCCACAAAGGGAACCTCTTCTGGGCCAAACACTGGATCTCGTGAGCTCATTAAAACAATGTCTATTCCTTTCTCAACCGCCAGTTGGACAGAAGGATGGAGACCTTCTGGATCAACGCTGAACACTAATATGCCGTCAACTTTCGCTGCAATCGCTGCATTGACGTAATCTATCGTCTTTGCATGGTCTCCATAAGCGAAAAGTTCGGTCGCCTTTACTCCTAATGCTGCCGCTGCTTCTTTCCACCCACTAACTATTTTTGCATGGAAAGGATCCGCCGGATCTCCGTGATCAATAAATGTAAATTGCAGTCCTTCACCCGGCTTATTTTCTGCTAACACCGGCCCGGTTAGCACTAACGTCACCACCAATAACAATAGTAAGCTAAACCCCAGCAAGAGAAATTTCTTTTTCATTTCTTTTTACCTTCCTTTCGTTTTTTAGAAGTTATTCAAAAACTCGATTTTTTTAGCGATCTGGAATTTCTTTTCTAATTTTGGCTACCACAAGATCACCCGGTAACCTTAGCTTTTCTCCTTCCACACCGCCTCCTGGGCAGGAAGAATACCCCACTTCTTTAAGCGGGATCATACACTGCCTGTAATTCCCTTGTCAAGCTATGCAGTTCACCCCCTTTCGCCATAATTTTGGCATAGATTTTCTTGATGTTGTGTACCAAACAGACTAATTTCCACTCACCGCCTGCCTTAGAAGTCGTCCAAACACTCGTAACAGTTTGGTTTTTTCAAAAAGTTCTAACCATCACTATTTATCATAACCCTTCAAGATCCTATATTACATTAATTGTAAAACAAACCGAAATGGTAAAGTCAAGGGTTCGAATTGCCTCTTTTAAACTAAACTTACAGAAACGCTTCTACCTCATATAATCATTGTGTAATCTAAATTTTTAGGTCTATCTGGATCTAGATTCTCCCTAATTGTTTTTATGTAAGCCAATATCTGGAATACAGGAACATTTATAAATGACTTAATAATTTCAAATTTAAAATTTGAGTCAGAAAGTAGATAATTTATATCCTTACTATCGACAATACTAATATCTTTCCTACCTACTAGCAAAACTTTAGATCCAAGGTTTAAAATTTCCTTAATGATTTCTTCATTTTTAAACAGATTTTTACTCCAAGTTAAAACTAAACAAAGACTTTCTTTAGTTATTAAAGATTTAGGTCCATGATTAATTTCATGTAAGTGATAAGAGTAAGAAGGCACTTGAGACATCTCTTTCATTTTTAAATCAGCTTCAACAGCTAAACCATAGTTAAATCCACTTCCCAAGACGAAATAAGAGCTAAAACTGTTATTATTCAAATAGTTCTCAATATCAGTATACAGCCTAGAAATATTCTCATTTAAAT
>Ga0307380_10012030_pt1 | contig 10797 bp, 8 predicted proteins | sample UN3MG_FD_202239 | JGI IMG/M metagenome (GOLD analysis project Ga0307380, IMG submission 202239) | Soil microbial communities from Risofladan, Vaasa, Finland - UN-3 | ecosystem: Environmental > Terrestrial > Soil > Coastal area > Acid sulfate soil | place: Finland: Risofladan, Vaasa | collected... | reverse complement strand
ATTCGCTGGGCAACGACATCCCGGCCCTGGTGGATATGGTGGATGGGGATACGGCCTGTCTGATAGTGCAGAATCCCGACTTTTTGGGGCGCATTCTCGACCTCAGCGGCCTGGCCGAGCGGGTCCATGCCCACAAGGCTCTGCTGGTGGTGGCTTGCGACCCGATCTCGCTGGGCATGCTCAAGCCTCCCGGCGACTATGACGCGGATATCGCCCTGGGCGAGGGCCAACCCTTGGGTAATGCCATCAGTTACGGGGGCCCCTATATTGGCTTCTTTACCTGCAAGAAACGGTACGTGCGACGGATGGCGGGAAGACTGGTCGGCCAGACCGTGGACGCTGAGGGCAAGAGAGGCTTTGTGCTGACCCTGGCCACGCGCGAGCAGCACATCCGCCGGGAGCGGGCCACGTCCAACATCTGCACCAATCAGGCCCTTAATGCCCTGGCCGCCGCCGTGTACCTGGCGGCGATGGGCAAGTCTGGCCTGGCCCAGGTGGCTCGTCTCTGCTATCACAAGGCCCACTATGCCGCGAATGCCATCGCCCTGCTGGACGGGTACGACGTGGATCTGGCGGTGCCCTTTTTCAGGGAGTTCGTGGTGCGCTGCCCGATCCCTGTTGCCGACCTGAACCAGGATCTCTACGAGTCTTACGGCATCCTGGGCGGCTACGATCTGGGGCAGGTCTACCCCGAGCTCGAGGATCACATGCTGATCTCCGTGACCGAGATGAACACCCGGCAAGAGATCGATGAATTGGTCGAGGCGCTGGAGGGAATCGTCCGATGACTGAGCCGATCATCTACGAGTTGAGCGCCCCTGGACGACGTGCGGTTTCCTTGCCAGTGTTGGATGTGGCACCCAGCGACCTGCCACCCACGATGCTGTTGCGCGACGGCCTGGACCTTCCCGAGGTGAGCGAACTCGACTTGGTGCGGCACTACGTGCACCTGTCGCAACTGAACCACGGCGTGGATGTTGGCTTCTACCCTCTGGGTTCCTGCACCATGAAGTACAGCCCCAAGGTGAACGAGGACGCCAGCCGCTTGTCGGGCTTTGCCGCCACCCATCCCTATCAGCCAGAGGAGTCGGTGCAGGGGAACCTGCGACTGATGTACGAGCTACAAGAGTTCTTGAAGAGCCTGAGCGGGTTCGATGGGGTCAGCTTGCAGCCAGCGGCAGGTGCGCAGGGGGAACTCACCGGCGTATTGATGATGCGCGCCTATCACCAATCCCGTGGCGATGCCCGGCGGAATGTACTGCTCATCCCCGATTCGGCTCACGGTACCAACCCTGCCTCCACGACCATGGCGGGATTCGAGATGGTGGAGCTCAAGTCGGACGCGCGGGGGAACGTGGCCCTCGACGACCTGGCCGCCCACCTGAGCGACAGGATCGCGGGCATGATGCTCACCAACCCCAACACCCTGGGCCTCTTTGATCAGAACTTGCCGCAGGTCACTCGGCTGGTGCACGAGGCTGGCGGACTGATGTATGGGGATGGGGCCAACTTTAACGCGCTGATGGGCGTGGTCAAGCCGGCCGAGCTGGGGTTTGACCTGATGCACTTTAACCTGCACAAGACTTTCTCCACGCCCCATGGAGGTGGGGGCCCCGGCTCGGGTCCTGTGGGAGCCACGGTCGCGCTGGCCGAGTTCCTCCCCGGGCCCATCGTTGTGTCCGAGACCACCCTTCTTGACGCCGTCACCGGAGAGCGCCTGCCCGAGGACGTCGTGGACGGGGAGCAAGACATGGGCGTTGAGGGACTATGGTATAGGCTGTGGATGCCCAGGCGTTCCATTGGCCGGGTCAAGTCGTTCTACGGTCACTTTGGCGTGTGCGTCAAAGCCTACACCTACATACGGATGCTGGGCGCAGCCGGGCTCACCGACGTCAGTCGCATGGCCGTCCTCAACGCCAACTACCTCCAGGCCATCCTCAAGGAGGCCTACCCCCTGCCATATGACCGGGTGTGCATGCACGAGTTCGTTCTGGAGGGGAGGGTCGAAGGCGCCCCTGACGTGCGCGCGCTGGATATCTGCAAGCGTCTCATCGACTTTGGCATCCACCCGCCCACCAACTACTTCCCACTCATCGTGCCTGAGGCGCTGATGATCGAGCCCACCGAGACCGAGAGCAAGCAGACCCTGGATCACTTTGCCGAGACCATGATCCGCATCGCGCAGGAGGCCCGCGAGAACCCACAGCTCTTGCACGATGCGCCGGTCAACGCGCCTGTCAGACGCCTGGACGAGGTGAGGGCTGCCCGCAGGCTGGTGCTGAGGTGGGAGGGGTAGGCATGATTTCACTCACGCCCCTTCCTCATTCAGAGGCTGCTGCAAAAAGGGCTGGTGATGTAGGGGCGGGGTGACCCCGCCCCTGCAAAAAGCAAATAACTGGAATACAGCCTATATCACAGCAGCGCTGTTGCGGGGGCAAACGCACGTTGTCCGAATTCTGCAACAGTCTCTGCACGGCTAGGAGCTGGGGGGAAGGGTTCTGGGCAGCCTGGGCTGTGCGAGGAACACCGTATGTCTGAACCCTCATCTGCCACGCTCTACCTGGTAGCCACGCCCATCGGCAACCTGGGCGACATCACCTTGCGCGCCTTGGAGACGCTGCGCGAGGTGGACGTCGTGGCCAGCGAAGACACCCGCAAGACTGGCCGCCTGCTCAAGCACTTCGGCATCCAGAAGCCTCAGCTTTCCTTCCACGAATATAACCAGGAACAGGCTGGCCAGAGGATCCTGAGGCTGCTGGAGAAGGGCAAGTCGGTGGCCCTGGTGAGTAACGCGGGCACCCCCGGCATCTCGGACCCGGGCTTCTCCCTGGTGCGGCTGGCCATCGAGCGAGGCGTGGCGGTGACCATGGTGCCCGGCCCCAGCGCCCTGATCGTGGCCCTGGTCGTCTCGGGGCTGCCCTCTCACAGTTTCACCTTCCGTGGCTACCCCCCGCGAAAGTCTGGCGCTCGGCGCCGCTTCTACGCCGCCGACAAGGACTGCCCCCACACCCTGATCTACTATGAGAGCCCGCACCGCCTGTTGGCCTCCCTCGGCGATGGCCTGGCGGTCTTTGGGGACAGGCGTGCCGCCCTTGCCAACGAGCTGACTAAGCTGCACGAAGGGGTGACGCGGGGGAGACTATCGGAGCTGATGGCGGCCCTGGGCGAGACCGGGACGAGAGGAGAGTACGTGCTGGTGATCGCGGGGGCGGAGGGCAAGCGAAGATAGGTTCGACCGGCTGGTGACAGCGCAGGATAACCATTCAGGAGCGGGAACCCATGCAAAACTACCTTCAGCCTGAAGCCGATGGTCTCCGCATGGGTGACTCAGGACGTTGGGTGGCTGTCAAGCTGGACTACCTGCGGCGCTACTTGAATGCGTTCACAACTGCCATGCGCGATCACTGGCCAGCAATGCACTACATTGACCTCTTCTCGGGTTCTGGGAAGTGCCGAGACCGAAACACCGAGAACGTGCATCTCGGCTCTCCGCTGATCGCCATTACGGCCACCCATCCCTTCACCCACTACTGCTTCGTTGACAAGGATGCAAAATACATCGCCGCACTTAGAGAGCGCTGTCGGGCTTCACCCGTTGGCCACCGGGTGGAGTGCATTGCCGCGGATGCAAACCAGGCCGCGCATACCGTAGTCGATCGAATCCGAGCTTTGCAGCCACGGGGTGGCGGGTCGCTCAATCTGGCCTTTCTCGACCCTGCCGGTCTGCAATTGCACTGGGACACCGTGACTGTCCTCTCACGGATCCGAAGGGTGGATCTGATCATATACTATCCGCACTTGGGTCTCAACCTAAACATGAAGAAAGCTGTGAGTAGTCCGGGCGAGACCGCGGTGGACCGCTTCTTCGGCAGTGCAGAGTGGCGCAGCATATACGAGGATTGGGAAAGAAAAGGGCGTCCCAAGGGCCTTCACAGGTCGCTGATAGACCTGTATAAGCGAAAACTGATGCTTCTGGGCTACAGTGAGGTGCTGAGGGGCAGTGATCTCAGGGACGAACCTCTGATTCGCAGTAGCAGGACGAGAGCTCCGCTGTACTATCTGCTCTTCGCCAGCAAGCATCCTTTGGGCCATCAGTTCTGGCGATCTGTTATTCGGAAGGACGTCCATGGCCAGATGCGCATGCTGCTTGACGGGACTGGAACGTATGTGCTATGATCCAGAAGGATAGAGATTGGGTGCATGCTAAGCCGCGATAGCTGGCTCCCATGAAAGGAGCATAGAGATGGCTGCCCAGTCGCAGATCGAGTGGACAGAATCCACCTGGAATCCGGTGACGGGCTGCAGCAAGGTTAGCCCCGGCTGCAAACACTGCTATGCAGAGCGGATGGCCCGCAGGCTGAAGGCCATGGGCCACCCCAACTACAGAGAGGGGTTCAAAGTCTGCATTCACGAGCACATGTTGGATCTCCCTCTCAGTTGGCGGAAACCACAGATGATCTTTGTCAATTCAATGGGTGACCTCTTTCACGCCGACGTACCGCTCCAGTACATCCAGAGAGTTTTCGACGTGATGCACCGGGCGTCATGTCATACGTTTCAGGTGCTGACGAAGCGATCGGAAAGACTGCTCAAACTTGGGCGACAGCTTCCCTGGCCCGGCAATGTCTGGGCTGGGGTGAGTGTCGAAGACGACGACTATGTATCTCGCGTCGAGCATTTGAGACAGACTGCGGCCCAGGTCAAGTTCCTGTCGCTGGAACCCCTGCTCGGCCCTCTGGCGAGACTGAACTTGACCGGGATCCAATGGGTCATCGTTGGCGGTGAGTCAGGCCCGGGGGCACGTCCAATGGACCCGCAGTGGGTCATGGATATTCGAGATCAATGCCTTGCCGCGGGTGTGCCTTTCTTCTTCAAGCAATGGGGCGGCTTCAACAAGAAGCGCAATGGGCGTCTCCTCGATGGGCGCACCTGGGATGAGATGCCCCTGATCCCGAGCTTGCCGAACGGTGGAAACATGGCCTGCATTTCCTGATTGTTTACACTTGCTGCAGGCCTCCCTCGCCGACTGGTCTTTGCCTACTCGAGGGATTCGGTCGGCACAGGCCGGAAAAGTGTGGTATAATAGGGTACCAGTGGTCCCCAGGACGCCGGGGAAGCGCTAGTTCATGCTTCTGCGTGTCCGGAGCAACGAGGCCAGTGTTGTGCCAGCAGAGGGAGTTGGCGCTCACCGCGGAGGAGGTACATCGCCATGGCAGATGCCCCCAGAGAGCCCACCGGGCAAGAACCAAGGTTGCTTGATTTGGTGAACTGCCCCAAGTGTGGCACAAGCAATCCCGCCGGCACCAGGTATTGCCATAGCTGCGGTGCCAGCATGGCAGGCACGAGGGCAGGGAAGCCTGCGCCGGCTGCTGAGAAGAAGGGGTTCTTCAGCAGGCTGTTCGGGAAGCGTGCGTGATTGGTCCCCTCACAGATCTCTTTGTGCAGCCGGAACATTGGACCCAACCGACGCAACGCAGAACTAGCCGGCTAGACTTTTGTTCCTTTCACCGCCCATTCGCCGGGCCATGCGTGTTGACGGTGGCCTTTCCCCGTTTGCGCCCAAGACCGTTGGCGTACGATCCTGGAATCTCATCTGCTGTTGGGTTCAGGGGCGCCGTGGCAGCGGACTCGATCGGTCGCGGATGAATCCGCCCGTTTGTCACAAATTGCCTCAGTAGTGGGCGGATGAGTCAGCCTGATTCCTCCTTTCCCTGCCCAGAGATATTTCGCCCTTTTTGTCGCCTCCGGGTACAGGGGGAGACCTGGAAGCGCGCCCGCGGCAGCAGGTATGTCAGGCCACGTCGCACCTGGAATGGGATCCGAGCCCCAGACAGTTCCACTCGCCTCCTGAGATAGCCCCAGCTAATCGATCCTCAGCACTACCAGTACCAGCGTGTCGATCTGGCCCTACCTCGCGTCCTCCTAGCTACTCTTCCGAGGCCCAGCCAGCGGGGTTGTCAGGGTCTTCTCTTTCCAAACGGGACGGATTGCTGCGGATATACTCGCGAATGACCCGCACTTTTCGCTCGTTGCGAAGATTCGATCATGGTAATCGCGCTGCCAGACAGCCAACCCTGCTGCGCCACGGACTGCGTTGATGCGCCTGGCACTGGCCGACTTGAAGCCGGCAATCAGCGATCCCAGGGATCTTGGCCTGAGGAAGAGATGTCCTGTCGGAGGGGCGCACCGCTGTCTGCCCCTACACCTAAAGACACGTTCAACACCCTGAGAACTTTGGGATTTGTCAGCGCGCACAGGTTCACATACAATAGTAGGTGGGAGCTGGTTGTGCGGCGGAGAGCCTCACGTGCGAGATAGGCCGCGCTCAGCGGCGTCTGAGGTCGCCCGGACCAGCAAATCATTCCTGGCAGCAATCTCGTCAGGCGAAGCGATGGACTCTCATGGTCATAGCGTCTGCGGGCGGGGCGCAGTCTGTATCAGCTGTGTTCCATGAGGGGAGGGGAAGGGACAGTGACAGGAGCGGAGAGCCTTCCGGACCCCGAAGGGGTCAACACGCAGACCATCCTCGTTGTCGATGACCGCGAGGAGGTGCGTGAGCTTGCCGCACGTATGTTGCAGCGTGTCGGCTACGCGACTCTGAAAGCAGGCAACGGCGAGAAGGCACTGGCCCTGTTCCGGCAGCACCGCAGGCGAATAGGTCTGGTGCTGACCGACGTGCGCATGCCAGGCATGAGCGGATTCGAGCTGGTCAAGCGCATCCGCGAGGAGGGCGGTGACCTCCCCGTGCTCTACATGTCAGGCTATCTGTCGATGGCGCCAGCCATCCAATACGGGCCCGAAAAGCTGGACCTGGACCTCGGCTTCCTCCAGAAGCCTTTCGCTCCGAAGACACTTCAAGAGAAAGTGCAGCGATTGCTCGCCGCCACGCCAGTCGCGCGCTAGCCCGTCGGCCCCTCCACAATCCCTATCTCCTCCTCGGTCAATTCATACAGCTCGTAGACCAGGCGATCGATCTGGCGGTCGGTGGCGTCGATCTGGCGCTGGAGGGTGGTCTTGGCCGTGGGGGTTCGGGCGGCGGCCAGTTGCTCGTGCAGGGCCAGCATCCGCTCCACCAGGGCCACCATGCGGTCGTGGCGGAGGACGTCACGGGTCGGTGAACAGGAGTTTGGCGGGGTCCTTCACGGGACGCGCCCAGCCGAACTTCTCGGCGAAAGCGGCATCTAGGACATCTGTCATTCGGAAGAGGAACAGCTCAATGTGGCGAAGCGTAGCGTACGGTATGTTGATAAGGTCTCCTGCGGAGATTGCTGCTTCCGGGTAGTCAGCAAGGAACGCAGCGCTGACTCTTCCTGCTGAATGTACGAGTAGATGCCTGACTTGTGCGAGATCCTCTAGGAAATCACGGGGGTCGTCACGCTTCTTTCCAAGGAACACAAGGGTTTGCCCCTTAAATGCAGAAGTGAATCTCCGCTTTGGCAGCTGGACTTGCAGGTCCTGGTGCATACTATCGAGTCTGCCGGGCCAACGCTTTCCGTAAATGGTCTGCAGTGTCCTAGACTCCGGATCGCCTTCGCCGAGCTGGGAGTAGGCGTCGCAGACCACATCCGCGATGTATGCCTCGAAACTGCCGTAGAGCGCCAGGAAGACCTGGTTGGCTAGTTGCTGTCGCAATGTCGGGGATCGCGAACGCAGGAGTCCATATGGTGCCGCACGCCTTGTTCCATCCTCCTCAGTGATCCTTATCGGAGTATCGGGGGATAGATGTTCTCGCTGTGCCCAGGCGTCAAATGCCTTCCGTCCCTCTTGGATGAACGTGGAAGCTATCGTGTAGAAGAGGTCAATCTCATTTGCTCGTTTGAAGAACTCCTGCCTCGGGCCGGAGCATGGTCTTGGGCTCAACACCCAGCCTACGTCCGCTAAGTAGCGCTCGAACGGCTCGGATTCGGCTTTGCCGTGTGACGGCTCGCTCATGTGGTTTCTCCTTGCATTGAGCGATTTGCGTGCTCGTGCTTTCCTTATCCATCTTGGGATCACCCACCGCTCTCTTCGACGATCCCTATCTCCTCCTCGGTCAACCCGTATAGCTCGTACACTAGCCCGTCGATCTGGCGGTCGGTGGCGGCGATCTGGCGCTGGAGGGTGGTCTTGGCCGTGGGGGTTCGGGCGGCGGCCAGTTGCTCGTGCAGGGCCAGCATCCGCTCGACCAGGGCCACCATGCGGTCGTGGCGGGCCACGTCGGCGGGGTCGGAGAAGTCGATGGTGCGGATGGGGAGTTCCTCGATGTACTGGCGGTTATACGCATAGTACCCCCCGCGAAATGGCGTGCTAATACACTTCAGATACGTGTCAAGCAGCCGTGAGTTCAGTAGTCCTGCGAGATAGTGGTAGGCGACCCGGAGGTCCGGGTTGATCGTGATGCCATATCCCCCTCCGCCTCCTCCTCCGCTCCCCACGAAGTAGTAGAAGCCGTTCTCGTCAAAAGTGAAACTCGCGGAAGAGGCAATGCTGGGCGTAAGTATCTTCTGGTGGTGCATCTCGCTAAGGTTCTGCGACCGACCAAAAGCGTACCAGCGCTCGTGTTTCCATTTCCCGCCTTCCCGCGATTCGAGCAGCTTGCGGTTCGCGAGCAGATAGTCCCAGACACATGGGTAGTGCGCCGACAGTTCTGTGCTGGGCATCAGCAACGCCTTGCCTTCGATCATCTTGTACGGGAACAGGATCGATCGAGTGACAGTGCTAATGTGGTAGCGCCGGATGTTCACGGCACCCTTGCAAAGAGGGTGCATAAGTTCCGATTCCAAGCTATGCTCGCTCTGTGTGGCCTTCGACACGTACCTGCCGCGCGCTGCCATCGACAGAACGAACACGGAGTCAGCGCCTGTGATCAGTCCCTGGAAGATCCTGTCCGCCACATGTCTCTCAGGCGCTCGAATAAGTCCGCCCCCGGCCCCACCACGAAGTTCCATTCCTTGCCTGTGATGCGCTTGGCGGCAATGTCCCCCTCAGTGGCTTGCCCGTTTGCACGCCAGGCAGGGAGATCGGACACCTTCTGCACCTGGCACGCATCCGCGCCTGCCTTGTCGAGAAAAAGCAGACACGTGTACGTCGTGGCACCCGAAAACACCTGCTGGTCGCCAAAGTGGACCACGTGGGCCAGGTGTTTCCCCTCGGATAGCAGCCGCCGTAAGGCTTGGCCATATTGGGCGTTGAAGAACTTGTGCGGCAGGATCAAACCAAGCCTGCCATGCCTGTTCAGCAAGCTCAGGCCCTTTTCCACGAACACCACATAGATGTCATAGTTGCCCTTGCTGGCGGAGACGTAGCGCTGCTTGTAGAACTCCACCTCTTTGGGCGCCCATCCCTTCATCCTCTGAATCCGGATATACGGCGGATTCCCGATCACCGCGTCGAAGCCGCCCCCGGCCATGATCTCGGCGAACTCCCCCTCCCAGTCGAAGGCGTTGACGCGATAGATCTCCTCGTCATCAAGGAGGCTCATCTGCTTCCCCTCGTAGAAGTCGCTGCCGATGAGCGAATTGCCACACTTGATGTTGGTGGCCAGGTCGGGCAGGGCGCGCTCGTGGGCGAAGGCCAGTTGCCTGGCCAGGGTCTCTCCGCTTTCCCCCTCCAACACCTTGAGCAGCAGGGAGAGCTTGGTCACCTCCACCGCCTGCGAGTCGATGTCCACGCCATAGATGTTGTTGAGCAGGATGCGCTTGCGCTCGGCGGTGGTCAGCCGCCACTCGCCGCCGCGCCCCTGGAAGAGCCGGGGATTGCGCCGGGCGGCCCACGATTCGGGGTCGTGGGCCACGTACCAATCGCGGTGCCAGTCGAGCAGGCGCTGGTAGGCCCCCAGCAGAAAGGAGCCAGAGCCGCAGGCCGGGTCGAGGATGCGCAGTCTGGCGGCCTGGCGAGGGTTGCTGTCCTTCAGAAGCTCGCCCACGGTGTGCTCGACGATGTAGTCCACGATGTAGGTGGGCGTGTAGTAGACCCCACCCGCCTTCTTGACCTCCGGCTTCTCCTCGACCTTGGCCCGGTGCCCCGGCGTGAGGCGGATCACCTTGCCCAGGAACTGCTCGTACACCTGGCCCAGGATGTCGGCGGGAAGCACCGAGAACTCGTAGGGGCTGTCGGGATAGTAGAGGCTCTTGATGATTCCCTTCAGAAGCGCGTCGTCGATGATCAGACTGGGGGTCAGTTCGTCCGGTTCCTCGGCGCGGCCCTTTTCGTGGCGAAAGTGAAACAGCCCCGAGTTGTAGCGCTCGTCGGCTTGCCGATAGAGGTCGCATAATCGCTCGTATACCTGCCCGCCGTTGAGCAGGGCCAACAGCCGCCCATAGACCTCGATGCCCCGGTCTTCGCAGATGCGCAAAAAGATGGTGCGGTCGATGGTGCGCTGGACGGCATAGTTGAGGTCGCGTGGCGTCAGCGATGGGTTGCGCAGGGCCAGGTTGCGGGCCAGCCCATCCCGCCAGGAGTCGATCTCCTGGAGGAAGGCGGCATCCACCTCGGCAGTGCCCCTCTTGCGCCTGGTAGATTCGGCGTACTTGTCGAAGGAGCCCTTCAGCACCGATTCCTTGGCAAAGATGGAGGCGATCTCGTCCCAGCGCTCGGGGTACTCGGCATAGCCCACGTAGAGGACGCGGGCTTGGGATGCCCTGTCGGTCATCACCGGCCTGACCCGGCAGTCGTAGATGGCGAACTCTTCAAAGTCGGTCAGGATGCTCAGGGGCAGCTTGGCCGACCAGGCGTAGCGGCGGAGCTGGTAGGCCGGGCTGATCTCCTCCTTGACCCTGACCGAGGGCTTTTTCGCCTCTACAAAGAACTTGCGCGCAC
>Ga0307380_10012029_pt1 | contig 10798 bp, 9 predicted proteins | sample UN3MG_FD_202239 | JGI IMG/M metagenome (GOLD analysis project Ga0307380, IMG submission 202239) | Soil microbial communities from Risofladan, Vaasa, Finland - UN-3 | ecosystem: Environmental > Terrestrial > Soil > Coastal area > Acid sulfate soil | place: Finland: Risofladan, Vaasa | collected... | reverse complement strand
GATGTCGGGCAGGTCGACGTGGGAACGGTGGCGGGGGCTCCAGTCTCGGCTGTAGCCGAGGCGGTGCGTCTTGTCGCGGGTCGCTCGCTCGCCGAGCGTTGCTTCCAGTTCCTCGAAAGCCTGGTTTAGGATTTCCTGATCCATCATTCTCCCCTTGTGTTGGCAGAGGTGGTTGCGCAGGGTTTGTATTATACGAGGGCTGGCGGCTGGTGTCAAGGAGAGCGGTGAGTCGACGGCGATGGGTGCATGTTTGCACCGCGTACGGTGTTCAGGTGTAGGCGAATCGACGCGGTGGAGTGGGCGCCGCATGGAACCGGCTGTAGCGGCGATCTCCCGCCCACTCTGGCGGCTGAGAATCGCTTGCTGAGCGGCTGCAAGAATACCATCGAGCATTGTCAACAACTCGTAGTCCGCGCTCTTGCATCAAGTGGCAATTGGCGAATTGTGCTTGCGCGATGCGTCAAAGTGTGTTATAATACGATTTGCGGCTGCCAGGTTCCCCACTATGTCCTCTGCAACGCACATCTGGCAGGCGAAATCGTCCTTGGGGCCGAACGATGCAGATGGACAGTCCCGCGAACCGAGTCTCGAACATCGTCAGATGTTCGTTGTTGCTATCGCCAGTGCATATTGCGTTCTCGAGCCCTGCTCGACCATCGTGGTGCGTTCGCGTCCACGCCCCTAGTGGAGGGGTCGGCCCAGGTCGTGATTTCATCCCACTGAAGTCTTATGTGACAGTTAGAACTGGAGCCAACGAGGTAGGGAGGAAAAGGGTTCAGAAAGGCTGGCCCTTATCCATCACGTGCCAACACGATGCCCATGAGAGATGTATCCCAGACAGAGAGTGGTGAAAGGGCAGAGGGTCGGCATTCGTCAGATTGTCTTTTCCTCAAGTACGAGGACCATGTTCTGCACGAGCTGGAAGAGGCACTGACTCTAGCATGGCATCGAACCGAAATGGAGCGAAGACAAACTCAGCGGGCAAGATCCCCATCACGTTCTCGATCTGTTCATACATGCCATTAGCTATCTCCGATTACCTGAGCTGTCCGGGGTATCGAATGCTTCCGTCTCAAGCAAGCCCCTAGCATGCCGCCGTGGGAGGTCGAAGTCATGACACGACGAGCGTCAGTAGCAGAGGCGCTGGCCTGGATTGCCACACTTGGTCCATGGCTAGCTAGAAGCGCAACAGAGGTCTTGGATGTCGAACCCATTGATTCGCTCATTGAGAAGCGAGGCTATGAGTCTGCCATTGAATCGGTTCTAGGAGGTGCCCAGCGCTGCCAAATCCTTGAGATCCAATGGCGAGGGCTTTTCCGCTGGTTGAACATCTATCTTCTCGCTTGTCGCACGCCTAGTGAAGAAGAGTGTATGCAGCTTTCGCGCGAGTGGGCTGTAATGGAGATCGAGAAGCAGCTATGTGAAATCTTGGAAACTTCGGAAGCCCTTGTGCGGATATTGCACGATGTAGAGTCGTCGAAAGCTTTCTCTTTGCCCGAGTCGTTTCAAATGGTATGCAGAGACTTGTATAGTCGACGGCCCGTCGCTATGTCCACTCTGTGCAAGATCTTGTCGGCCATGGAAGCAGAGGGATCTCAGCAACTCGAGGATCTGCTAAGGGAAGGAGACTGCTGCACACTGGTAGAGATGCAGCAGAGTTGCACACGTCTCGTGCATCTCCGGGAACGAATCGTGGCCCTCGCAGAGGCACGTGCTTGCTGACTCACGATACCCTGACCTCAATGCGGCGGGCCCGAATTATCGGCAGGCCTGTGAAGGATAGTGAGCGCATGTTCCGTGGCAGTCTCAATGCCCTATGGCGTCATGGCTGGCTAGGGATTGTTCGCACCTTCAGCACAACAGAATCGGGACTGTCGGGACATGGTCTTGACAGGCAGGGAATCGCGTCAACAACAAGCACACGTCTTGACATGAGATCGCTATGTCACAGCGCAGGTTCCCATTCCGTAAACACACGATTCGCCTGTGGGATCGTGCTCATGGCCGATTGTGCCAAGTTGGAGGGTGGTCGTTGAGTGAAGGTGGTACTGTTTGATTTGGGTGGCACATTGATCGACGATACACGGATTAGCTGGCGCGAACTTAACCGTATTGGCTTCGCGGGTCTGTGCGACTCTCTGTCCAAGCAAGGCTTCAGCCTACCAAGCACGGATGAGGTCTGTGCCGTCTTGGATGATGTGACGTCCCGGGATTGGGAGTGGTCCCTGGACACTTTGAGGTGTCGGAGCATAAAGTCCTCTGTACTCGAAGGGCTGAGACAGCTTGGATTGCACCAGACGCGTTATGATCTTGAGGAGTGTCTGAGAGCGTTTCATGCGGCGGTTTCGGGTGAGATCAGAATGCTAGATGGAGTACCTTCAGTCTTGGAGCAACTCGTGGAAATCGGCCTTAGAATGGGGCTGGTTTCGAACACCAGTTGGACGAGTAGTATGCACGCTGAGACACTGGAAAGGTTGGGCATCTCTCGCTTCTTCGATTGCATGGTTTTCTCATCTGATGTCGGGGTAATGAAGCCACACCCCCGCATTTTCCTCACAGCGCTAGCACGGGTATCTGCGCTGCCAGGCGATGCAGTCTTTGTGGGCGATAGCTGGCAGGATGATGTGCTTGGCGCTCAGCGCGTGGGTATGCAAGCAGTTCTCGTGAAGTCGGACTGCAAAGCCCTTGTCGAGCCATCGGTCATGCCCTCGGGTGGCGCCATTGCGCAATTGACGCAACTACCTCTCTTGCTGGAAGCTTTGGGGTGAGTCTGCAGGCCCAAGGAAGCCAATACTTGATGGCAGTTCTACGTTGACTTTGGCAGCTCTAGAAAGGAGAAGAGCCAGATGCGGATTGTCGTGATCGGCGGGGGTCCTGCAGGACTGTCGGCAGCCCTAAGCGCGGTTCGAGCTTCCCAATCATGCAAGGTGATGTTGATCACGGAGGACTCCCACCTCGGATACTGTCAATGCGCGACACCACTGTTGTTCTCTCGAGCCCTCTCATCGGTGGCCGAGTCGATTCCCGACGATGTGCAAAGGCTCGAGGGCATGGGCATTGAGACTCGTGTCGCAACACGGGTAGTTAATATTGATGCAGATGCCAAGTCCGTCATCACAGATACCGGGGAGCGACACGAGTTCGACAAGCTCGTATTAGCCATGGGATCTGGGAAGCCCGGAAAGGCGAGCATAGTAGGGGTGCAATCTCAGAATGTCTATCAACTCTGGGGCCTTGAGACAGCTCTAAGGCTACAGGCACGACTGAAGGACGCGGAGAATGTCGTTGTTCTCGGCACGGGATTCATCGCTACAGAGGTCATGTGCTTCGCAGCCCCCCACTATAGGGTTCATGTCATGGATGCCCGAGCAGTCCCGAAGTATCCAACAGCAGCAGTGTCTTCGGAGTTGGCGACGAGATTTAATCAAGACGTGGAGAAGCTGGGCATCAGGTTCCACATGAATGTGGATTGGGCCGACGCTGAGATCCGCGACGATGGAATCTCACTAGGGAGCACGTTTGTGCCCGCAGATATCGTTGTGGATACTGTGGGAGAATCTGAAGACGTATTCTGGTTAGTGCATGATGTCGGAGTGGAACGCGGAGTGACGGGTTTCATACTAGTCAACGAGCGCATGGAAACGACCGTACCCGATATCTACGCAGCAGGCGACTGCTGTGAATACGTGGACTTCCTGGGCTCTCCTGCGCGATCATTCGGGGAACCTAGTGCGCTCCTAGAGGGGATTGTGGCCGGCGCAAACGCCGCGGGTGATCAGGCGACAGTTGATCCATTGGTGATGCCTTCTGTGCTCGCTTCCGACGGCCTTGAACTGGCTTGGGTTGGAATCTCCTCTCGGGAGATGGCTGAGCCTTTCGATATGCAAATCGACTCTGCCTTGGGTACAGGATTCACATGTGCTCCGTACTATCCTGGTTCTGCAGAGGTATGGGCCCACATATTCGCCGAGCGCGGCAGTGGAAGGATAGTTGGCGGTGCCTTCTATGGCAAGACTGGGACCCAAAGTAGGGTTACTCTGCTGGGTATGGCAATCAAGAAGGGACTGACAGTGAGTGAGTTGATGAATCTCGAAACCGCCTTCATGCCTAACGTGTCGGATGTTCCAGAAGCTGTTGTGATGGCGTGCGATAGACTGAGGAGAAAGCTCGCACGTGGGTAGTTCAGTTTCCCAGAATGAACAGGGCTGCTGAACGGACCCCGGTACCGCCTAGCCACTGCACAGGCGGGAATCCCGGGACTGTCACAGACTGATGGGCAGCACGAGGCACGGGCACGGGAAATGAGAAACGAGCAGCTGGATGTTGCATGGGCACTAGTCGGAACCGCGGGCCTGACCCTGACTCGCGGGCTAGGACTGCGGCTTGCCATCACCGGGCCGACCGCTGCGAATGCGCAAGTGACGTGCCTGCGCATGCTTCGCTAGTAGGATTCTCGTACGATGAGAGTTATGTCGATCGGAAACGTGACGGCTGACACGTCATTGTTCGTCAGACGAATCCCGAAGCTGAACCAAGAGGCCTCAGTCTGTTCCAGAGTCGATTCGATCGGCGGATCTGCTGCGGTATGTTCGTCGATGTTCGCTAGTCTTGGGTGGCATTCTCTCATCCTGAGCCGGGTGGGAAATGACGACACAGGAGCACGCGCTACGCGACTACTTGAGGACAGTGGAGTGGATACGTCAAGACTGGTCAGGGTAGATGGGCAGACAGGAAGCTTGTTCATGATCTACGACGAGAGCTTCAACCGATGCGTATACTACGACCCGGGGGCGTGCGCGTTGCGCCCAGAAGACCTGGAGGATCAGGCGATTGAGGAGTCCGATCTGGTCGTTCTGTGCTGCACCTCGATCGAGGTGACATCTCGTGCAGCGCAAATCGCAAAGAGCTTGGGAACCACAGTAGTCCTGAACCCCAGCGGCGTTCTAGTAAACCAACGTGCGCACCTTGTGCAACGTGTCCTGCCAATGGTGGACTTCCTATTCCTGAACCGGGCAGAGCTTACAGAGTATTCGGGGGCATCATCAGTGGAGGCAGCATGTGATTCACTCTGCAAACATGGGCAGTTCCTGTTGGTTGCTACACTTGGTGCAGAGGGATGTTTGGTGTGGGGAGAAGACTTGCGACAAGTGGTGCCGGGTTACGGTGTCGCAGCAAGATACCCATCTGGGGCAGGTGACTGGTTCCTGGCTGCCTTTCTACACACGTTTTGCCGGGTTAGGGACACCTTTCTCGCGGCAGATTTCGCGAACGCGGTTGGAGCTGCAGCGACGCTTGCCGAGCGCAAGCTTGAGCAGCTTCCCACATCGGCGGAAATAGACCTTATCCTGCGCTCCAGGGAAGCCGGTGGCACTCAATCCCGAGCAGAGCAAGACATCGGAGTACGGTGATGGCCGAGAGCACGACTACACAGATATCTGCTTCATGGGACAAGATAGTTGAGAAGATGGAAGCGAGTCTGTCGAGATCGGTGGACGGGCTGGTTGAGGCTCTTCGAAAAACACCTGGAGGAGGAATACTGGCGGGGGATGATCATACAGGTACTCGTATATCCGTTTGGAATACGTGTCAAGTGGTCTGGACGTTGAGATACTTCGATCGTGTCCCGAAGATGCATCCGGACATAAGGAGATCCGTCAGCCATGTGATCGACCAGTCCCAAAAAGACCAAGAAGGGAATCCTAGGGGAGATTGGGTACGTAGTTACGTGTCTGCTTTTGCCATGTTGGCGCTATGTGCGGACAGAATATCTATGGATTCCCCTGTTCTTGAACGAGCCGTAATGACGGCCATGTCTCACCAGGACCAAAGCAATCCAGAGAGGGGGGGCTGGGGATTCGCTGCCGGTGATGGGAGTCGTGTTCGGCCGACGGCGTACATGATCTACGCTCTAGACGAGGTTCTCAGATACACGGACCCTCACTATCCGCTGAGAGAGCAGATAGGTGACTCTGTGAGAAGAGGTGTCAAGTGGCTCCTGCATGCCAGGAGTCCTGACGGCATGTGGGGCCGAAAGACGGTGTTTTCGAGCGACGTATACCAGCCTGGCGCGGCTTTTGAGAAAGGCATAGAAGCCACGGCCTGGGCCCTGCTCGCATCCCTTCGAGTGGCCAATCATTCTGATGGCCCGTACTCTGGTCTGCGGCAGGATTTGGTTGAGGAGCTAGTGCCTGCCCTGACTTGGCTGGCTGGCTTGTCTGCGGACTACATAGCAACCGTCTCTGAGGTCGAAGAGGAGGTGATTGCAGCACCTATTCAATACTACCATCGATATGACTCTCTGGGCTTGGAGATTGCGATTCCCGCATATGTGGAGGCTGCAAGAAACGCTCAACTGCGGAGAAGGGGCTTTGTCTTCGATGCTCAGACATTGAAGGAATGGGTAACTCGGTTGCTGGCAAATGAAAGGGATGGCTACTGGTACGAGAAGTGCTCCGGTGACTATCGTCAAATCTGGGCAGCTGCTCATGCGTTGTTCGCTCTCCAGGCCGTTCAACAATACCATAGCGAGCAGCTGTCATTGAGGGAGGCGACCAAGGCCTATCTTCGGCAGATAGGTGGGCGCATCAAGCGAAGGTTCAGAGTCAGGCGGGTACTGGCTGGGATAGTGTCGCTTGTTGCGGGCGTCATGATACTATTGGCTCTGCCGATTGTCGAGAGCTTTGCGGCGCAGCATGCGAGTTTGATCAGCTCGGCTGCCTTCGTCCTGAGTGCTGTCGGCTTGATACTAGCGCTTCTTCCGGTCAAAGGAACTGGGCTGCCAAAAGCGTGAAGTAGTGAACGGTGTGCCCCAGCCCTAGGTGCTCCACGAACCGTGTTCTGCTCTAGGATGACTCGTCACTCGTTCCGGGGCTCACGTGTCCGAGTGAAGTAAAAGCTGAGTGACGCAGAGGAGCATGATGGAGTCTTCGCATAGTTCTATACTCTCTGCGGTGGCAGATCGGTTTCGTGTCGAAATGACTCATCACCAGACGCGGAAACCGCAGACTGTGTCTGTGCTAGAGAGTACGCCAGAAGGCAACAAGCTGAAGATCGTACTTCCAACGAGGGGGTGTTCCTGGGTATACAAGTCGGGTGGGTGTTCGATGTGCGGCTTCATTGCCCTGTCAGGCTATCCGCGTGAGCCAGTTGACAGTGGACTTCTGGCCGGGCGCTTTCGGACGGAGTTGTCGAAGTACCGTGATATTCGCGATGCCTTTTCATTGTGCGTCTTCACCAATGGGTCTTTCCTAGATGAGAACGAGATTGCCCCTGATGCGAGGCTTGACATCTTACGACAGATTGCAGCTTGTCGCCAGGTAGCGGAGGTTCGATTCGAAACGCGGCCCGAATACGTCACGGAGGATGTACTTGAGGAAATATCAGACGTTTTGCAGGGAAAGCGCCTTCAAATCGCGATCGGTCTAGAGACTGCAAACGACTTCGTGAGGCGCTTTTGCATCAATAAGGGCTTCAGTTATGACGATTTCGATCGAGCTGCCAGGCTGGTCATTGGCCGTGGACAGCTAGTGGTCTATCTTGTTGTCAAGCCATTGTTCCTCAACGAGCTAGAGGCTATTGGTGATGTTGTAGAATCTGCTCGCGCGGTGATGGAGTTCGAGGGCTCTGTCGCGGTGCTGAGTCCAGTCAACATACAACCCTACACGGTCCAGCAATACCTGTGGCGCACGAGGCGATATCGACTTCCGTGGTTGTGGAGTCTAGTAGAGATTGCCAGACAGATTGGGCAGACGGATTCCCCCAGCCATCAAGTGCGTATCTCTGGCTTCAATTCGATTCCTGGTCCTCAAGGGCTGGCACATAATTGTGGTCGCTGTGATCGTCAGATGATAGATGCGCTTCTGCGCTTCGGCGTCGACGATGCTAAGGCGGTGGCTGGACTTGACTGCGAATGCCTGGGCCGGTGGCAGACGGTCATTCGAGAGGCAGAGCAGGATAGCCCACTGGAAGAAAGACTGAGGCAGGCGTACATGCAGCTGATCCAGGAGTTCGACCTTGGCGAGGACATCGCAAACGAGCTGCCACCATTTCAAGCACCTGCGGATGCGCATCCGAGCTATCCTGCAGGGAGCTAAGCCATCCTGTGATGTGATGCAACACGGTGCGTAGCGGATAGGTCCGCAGCAAGGTGGTGGAGAATAGCCGAGTGCTCATTGATTTCGGGGGTGATTGACCATGATGTCTACGAAAGGCGACGAGTCGGACGCGACGGTTTATGTGGGGCGAGACGTACCCGATGACAGTCCGGTCATTCTCATACCGCTTAACCAAGTCGGTATTGAACGTCAGGCCAGGATGATCTCCGTTGAGGATCTTGACAGTTCTCGATCACGACAAAAGGACGTCTACTGTGAGGTCAGTCTTTGCACTGACCTGCATGGCGACAGGCGGGGAATCCATGCATCGAGATTCATCGAGGTTCTGAACGAGGTTTCGACCGGAGTCCACTGCTCCGTGGGCCACTACGCGCTAGCGCTTGCCGATTCACTTCGTGCTACCCAGGCCTGTAGTTATGGAAAGGCCTACGTTCGTGCTTTCTATTTCAGAACTGTACGATCACCGGTGACGAAGCTGTCTACGTACGAGCTGATACACTTGCTGGCCGAAGCTGTAGCTAGGCCAGATTCACAGCATCTGAGGATTGGGCTTAGCATGCCCATCATTACGGCCTGTCCTTGTACGCAAGAATTCTCGCGAGCGGCTGCCGCGTCAGGACTGCTGGACGAAGCGAGCCGCCTACCGGTCGATCACAGTAATGAGGGACGCTGGCTCCCACCTACGCACAGCCAGCGCGGGCTACTCACCGTACTGTTGGACGACGACAAGGCGTCCATTCCAGTCGGAGACTTGCTGGCATTGGCGAAGTCCAGCGTACATGGCGTATATGACCTTCTGAAGAGGCCGGACGAATACGAACTCGTTAAGCAAGCGTTCTCACGACCGCAGTTCTGCGAAGATGTAGCTCGTCAGATGGCCCAGGCCATTTGGGACCACTATGGGAATCAGCTCGCCTCCTCGGCACGTCTGACAGTGGATGTGCTGAGCGAAGAGAGCATCCATCCTCACGTGTTACGTGCCCAGATAGACATGTCGCTGGGCGAGTTTGCAGAGTATCTACGGGCCTCTGCCGGGTAGCCAGAGCCAAGCGAAGCCCTTTCGCTGCTGCACATGCCGACACGCATGCTACGGACAAGCAGAATGCCTTGGAAGCAGACAGACGGCCATAGGTCGCCGGAAGCAGTTTCTGTTGGCGTCCCGAGATCCTCTTCAAAGCGCCGCTCACGTTTCTCATGGGGTATCGGCTATTGACAGTATGCTAAAGCTGTGATACGTTCGATTTGAATGGGTATTGGCTGAGCCATATTGCTGGGCGTGAGATGTGGCTCCTGCCGCCGTCGACGTGATCGTCGGACATTGGAAAGGGGGGTAATCGCGATGGCACACTTGGGTCTGGTCTACACGATAAACGCTGCTCACAGCGGCATGGGGAGCCCGACTCACGGACACTCCTTCAAGATCGAGGTCGTTTTCGAGGGGCCCATAAGAGGCGGCACGGTGGAAGGATTGGATTTCCACGAGATCCGGGATCGGGTCGCCAACGTCATAAACCCATTGGACAAAGGGTACCTCAACGACGTCATAGACAATCCGACTGTTGAAGGGATAGCCTGCCACATCCTTGAGGGGCTCAAGGGACTGCCTGTGTACAGCGCCAAAGTCTGGGAAACCGCCGATCGCTACGCAGAAGTGTTTGCCAGCGATTTAGCCTGAATAGGCTGCGTTGTCAGCCGACAGGGTCGCTGGGGATACGGCGGGTGGCGCGAGTCAAGGCGTCATCCCCGAGTTCCTTGATGGCTTGCGCGAGTCATGACAGTGCCGATGACTCGTCGAGGCTGCACATGCTCGGTGTTGGCAGTGCATGTCTGGCCGACTGACGCAGGGTCTTGCCTGCGACGGGACGTGAAGCGACCTCACTAGGTTCGGAGTCCTATGCTGCGACGGCCGCACCGGTCTGACTAGACTGGCAGGCTCTTCGCATACCTGTCGCCTGCATATTCCGCTCACCTTTTCCCCTGCCCCGCATGTTAGGTACTCTTCTATTTCATAGCCAGACTGTTGGGAAATGAGTGATGAGCATGATCAAGTGCGAGTTGATCGACGGTAACGTTTTCGTTTGCCTTGTGGCTGACTCGCTTCGCTGGCAAGGGTTCACAGACGTCCGGCATCAGGGTGAGGGTCCAGATGGGGGGTCTTGATCTGGTCGCGAGCTACTTCGTTTGGGTCTCCAGAGTCCACAGTTCTTCACATGGGACCTCCAATGCAGGTTCTCGACCAAGGGCGATCGCAGAGCCGCAATTGATGCAGAGGGTCGACTGAAGCCAACAACGGCATACGCAAGTGCCGAGGGAGCCAGTCATTGCGCCCAGGGCTCATGGCGAGTGGTGATTGTCGCTACCAAGAAGACCTGACAAGGCCGACAAGTCGGTTAACGTTTCACAGCACTTGGCCACCAGCTCGGGCTTCCGCGGTAATCGGGTAAAGTCTCGCGCTCGGCAGGCCGAGCAGGGCATTGTGATTCCTGCTTCCGCACCGGCTGGCCGCGTTGTCGTCTTGGCGATCGACGAGCTCTTGTATCTAGATGTGCTTGCAGTCTCAATCCCAGCCACGCCAACCGGAATCCAATCTTCGCAGAAGCAGAAACAACAGACGGTTGCTGTGTCTCGCAAGGCTGCCCCTCGACCTCATACGCCATTGAAAGCTGCGAGAATCGGAACCAGGG
>Ga0307380_10012027_pt1 | contig 10800 bp, 15 predicted proteins | sample UN3MG_FD_202239 | JGI IMG/M metagenome (GOLD analysis project Ga0307380, IMG submission 202239) | Soil microbial communities from Risofladan, Vaasa, Finland - UN-3 | ecosystem: Environmental > Terrestrial > Soil > Coastal area > Acid sulfate soil | place: Finland: Risofladan, Vaasa | collected... | reverse complement strand
TACGTGCCTCTTCAAGCCAAGGCGGAGTGTAGCGCAGCTTGGTAGCGCACCTCGTTCGGGACGAGGGGGTCGCAGGTTCAAATCCTGCCACTCCGACCAATCTTTCCCGGTTTCAATCTAATGACTTAGGCGATCTGACCGGCAACGCAGGTAATCGCACCGCCCCCGTTTACGCCCCCAAATCCCGTCGCAACGAAGACCCACCGCCGAAATGCAAAGCGCCGCCCCGGTCTAGCACGACAGGGAACGGCGCAAGCATCGGATGGAGTGCCGTCCGATGACACGTCCACTCCGCCAACGCGCACGCCGGAATGGCACCCGCAGCATTTTCGCGGGCGACGAGCCGCGCGACCGCGAGCTTGTGGACCACTGGCCGAAGCCGGTGCGGAAGCGACCGAAGATCAGCAAGCGGGAGCGGAAACGCAGCGCCAAAGACCGCGCTAACGAGCGTGCCGCCACCGCATCTTACCAAGCACGATTGGCAGCGTCTTGGGCACTTGTGAGGAAGGAAGACGACTAGAAGAGTGGCGGCCCGCGAGCCAAACGCGGACCGCCTCGCAGCGCATTGAAGGGTTATTGGCATGACCGTGGCGATACGTTGCGATGAAGTGGCTACCACGGGGCAGGACCATAGCCAAGCACCAGCCCAAGGCCGAAGGGTGCGGTCCCCGGTGTCCTCGATCCGGCACCAGAAATAGCAGTCGGCAAGCTGACACGGGAAAGAGCGGTGTCAGTACCCCTAGCGGGGTTTCGTCATAGCCCATCCGGGCAGCGGTCGGCGCGAGCCGACAGCCCGGAGCGGAGGCGGAGCAAGTCGCTAGATCGGGTTCGGGACGGCCCCCTCGCCGGGGGCTATGGCCGTATTGTGTCCGCTGGAACGCCAATAGGGACGACGGGACGAACCGCAAACACCGGGACGGGGCAACGGCGAAGCCGTGCAACGGCCCGCAAGCGAAGGCGCAAGCTGGAAAGCCCGTGAGGGCGAACCAGCCAGACGATGAAACGAGGAAGGGTGCACAGCACCCGGACCGGCAGCGTTGGCGGCGACCGCCCAACGCACGGCATCAGTAAATGGAAGGGCGCGGGGGCAACAAGCACCCCGCCCCAACGAACGGCATCAGTAATGGATGGGTGAAGCCACGATCAGGAATGAAAGGCCAGACCATGAAACAACACGACTTCCGCAGATGATGTTCGACAAGCTGCGCGAGATCACAGGCGACCTGGTACCGCCCGTGTTCGAGGCGTCGGACTATCCCCGCGCCTTGAAGATCGGCATCCGCGACGATCTTGTCGCCCGGTTTCCGCATGTGAAGCCGTGGCGTCTGGCTGGATGGATCGCCCTATGGTGCCGCCGTATCCAGTATCACCGGGCCGTGGCTCGCGGTGGTGTCCGTTTTAATCTGGATGGCAACCCGGCTGGACGTATCACGGAAGCCGAACGGGCCTATGGGCGCGAAATCGTCGCCCGTATGCAGAAGCCCCGGCCCAAGACGGTCGGCAAAGGCGGTCGCCCGATCTTGCAGCTCAAAGGCGCGGCGTGACCTTGTGAACGCTGCTAAGCTATAGAAGTAGTTGGGAGCAAATCAGTGGGAGGGCAAGCCATGACAGAATTTCGCGTTTGCAGGGAGCTTTTGCCGCAGTGCTTTACTGGCGGCTTTCATTTCGCGGGTGATCAAAAATCGCAGGAGGGTGCGGTTGAATACCTTAGATGTCTTGTCGAAAATACCGACGTCTGGCTCGAAGCAGAACAGCACATTCGGGACTACCTTCGATTACAAAACGTGCCGGATAACCAGATCAACAGTGAAATAGAAAGAGCCCGTGAGCGTATTGCGCCATGGTTGCCATGAGTATAGCCGACCCCGGCGCTTGAGCCATGGCCCTTTATCATAGCACGCCCGCAATGCTTGAAATTGGCAGCATAATCCTGCCGGGGAATTGGGGGCGCATCGTCCGTTGCATCGGCGAACGGCACCCTAAGTGGAACCGGGAGCAACTATACGAGACGGTTCGTCAACGACAGCCCAATGCGGCGAATTTGCCTTCGCGCCTCGATGCCAGCTTTACCTGTCCGACTGAGGAAGGGCTTCGCTTCTACCACCAATCCCAACTTGAAAAAGGGAACATTCCAGCAGTGCTGTACGAAGTCGAGAAGGTCGATCCCAACGCCTCGGAGCATCTGACGGAATTCAATCTAGCGATGTTGACGCCGCAAGGGATGACTGATGAGCAAGCTGCCGAGCGTTACTGGCTTGGTGACTTTTGGTTCAACATCGAAGGTCGACCCGGTTTCAGATGTGAAGAGATCCTCACAACGTCTGCAATTCGTATCGTGCGTCGATTGCCAGAGTGATGCTTGGGTCCTTCCACGCGTGGATGCAAAGCGAGTGCGCAGAATATCAAGCAAAGCAAAACCGTTTAGAGGGGGTCAAGTCTCGCAGCCGAAGCGCACGCGGAGATCGCCGCGGCAAGGCGTTGGGGAACCCAAACCCAAGACGGTCGGCAAGAATGGTCGCCCGATCTTGCGGCTCAAGGGCGCGGCGTGCAGCTGTGAATGTTGCTAAGTTGCCGGGGTTGGTAAGAGCCAGCCAGAGATAGAGGAGCGATCTGCTATGCGACTGATGATGAAGTTCATTATTCCGGTTGAGCGCGGCAACGAGACCGCCAAAGACGGAACCCAGATTAAAGCCCTCGAAAGCCTACTGAAGGCGACGAATGCGGAGGCTGCCTACTTCACAATGATCGACGGAGAACGTGGGGGTTACATTTTCTTCGAGGAAGCCGATCAGGCGCAATTGACCCTGCTCAACGAGGCGATCATGGCTGCACTCGACGCAGCCATCGAAATTGTGCCCGTTTTGTCTTTTGACGACCTAAAGCGCGGGCTGCCGAATTAGCGCAGCTACCGCTTTCAAAATGGCTTGAGCAAACCGTCCTTGCCGCATGGGCTGGCAGCGAAGGGCAGACCTTGCGCTTGTGTCCAACGCAGAAGGGGATTGCGGACGCGCGACCGATCCGGCTCTTCTACGCTTTAAGCCGGTGCCGAGCGGTGGTAGTTTTTGCTAGTCTTTTTAGTAACGAAACTTCGGACGCGTACCGCGAGCTTTGACTTCTTGTTGAATACAGGCTTGCAGCAAGTTGTAGCTGCCGTGACCGCCGAAGCGTGCGATCTCGTCGCAGTGCTCACGCGCCTTAATGGGCACCTCAGCCCAATTTGCCTTTAGTCCGTCATAGGCGTTTTGCTCTTGTTCTAGGCATGCGTTGTCGAGGGAAGCCGAATAGCTACCGCCAAAGTTAGCCACTTCCTTGCAGTGAGCCTCTACGTCGTATCGCGGCGGCCCATCTGCGTGAGCCACCACCGGGGAGACAGAAAGCAAAACGGCAATCGTAATAAACCGGCGCATTGTTGCCCTCTGCTGATGCCAAGACCGAATTCATTCAAGGGTGTGCAGCCCCCGTAGAATACGCAAGTACTATCCATTTGTGAGTGGGGACACTTGACTTGGGTCAGTGCTTTGCTTGTTAGCCCGACGAGCAAAGGGCACCGAGTAAATCGGGCGATCGCCTAGATCGCCTTTCCCTCAGCCGGGAGCCTGTGAAAGGCCGACGGTCACCCTTTCCCCATATCACAGGGACGGAAAGGGCGGAGCTATTTCCGGAGTTCAACGCTTGCAAGCGACTTTTAGCGCGGCGCCGTTAGTGGCTTCGATGAACTGAGAACCGCTTGCGCTAGCGTTTTGATCATCGTTTCAAATCCGGGCGGCAGATGCGCATGAAGCATCCACGGTTCCAAACAGACTGGGCCCCAATGAGTTCCGAAGGGCAAGTCCGGTGCATTTTGACGTTTAAGTTCCGCCTCGATCTTGCGTTCATCCGGATAGCCGTCATCGTCGGTATAGCGCGGCTCAAGCTTATAATACATGGCCATGCCCTCAAGTTCGGATGCCGTATAGGGGCGCGTGCGCATCTGCACGTCCCATTCGGCTTTCACAAGCGTTGGCATGCTTTCCCAATGCGGCGCATAATCGACAAAACCGAGGTCGCGAAACTCGATGTAGACCCCTTGGTCTTCTAATCGGCCATCATTAATGCGCAACCGGATGCCGTCTGCGTTGGCAGCCGCAACAAGTTCTTTAGCGACACGCACCGCTGTCGCGGCCCAATCTCCCGGTTGGCCACCAGAGACTTCGACCTCTACGTTGAGCCACAACACCGCACCATCTAGCTTGCGGTGCTTGCTTGCCTCGGTGACGTTGATGCCAAGCACTTCCCCATCAGGCAGTTTCCGGCAATCCTCGGCATGGGCCGCCCCGGGCATCATAAAAAGTAGCAATGCGATGCCGATCACGCATGAGTGGGTCATTTTGGCCTCTATTTCCCGCGGCATCTTTTGCGCCTTGGCTAGCTGTTCGGGTGTCATTTTGGACGCGACGAAGTCACGTTTTTTGACTGCGCCATCATCAGCCCTTTTTGATAGGCGGGCATTTCTTTCGACAGACATTCTCACAGGGGATGCCGTCGTTGTCCCTATCCAAGGCTCCGTAGCCGCATTGCTGGAATAAAAAACATGCCCGTTCGCAAGAGCGAACGCTTTTGCAGTAGGGCCGGACCGGCGGGCAGTTGGCAGCCTCACGTGGCATCGGAATGGGTTGCCCTTGGGGCGGTTGGGTTGGCCTCTGCCCTTCCCGGTATGCCCAAGGGAACTCAAACTTGCCCGCCCAAAGTCCAGCCTTCTGTCGCTCGGCTAGCGCTTCAAGTTCCGTATATTCTTCCGAGTATTTTGTGAAGGCGAAGGCCATTCCGGCCCTGACCATGACCTCGTTCACGTTGGTCATGGATCCGCCTTTGCCAAGTATCCAGCACTCCGCCAATGGTCGCCCATAGACGTCCACGTCCACGCCTCGGGTCTGGCAGTAGAGCTTACCCTTCGAAAGAATGTCTTGAAGTGCCACCGTTGCCTTTGTTCCGCATGGGTATGATTGACCAAAACTATTTTGGCATAACTGGTCGGCTTCGGGCGCATCGATCCCTGCCAATCTTATTTCGGTATCGCCTACTATGATGCTATCGCCGTCTTTTGCCTTACCAATGCCTTCGATCGCTCCGCGTTGTGCGACCTGCGCCAACAACGGCGATATTAGGAAAACGGCGCACGCCGCGAGCGCCCCAAGAGAAACGAGGATCACGTGTGGTGGTTGGGACAAACGCATCGATCTTCTTTCACATTGGGTTCCCCATTTGCGAAGCTCGCCCATGGTTGTCGAACGTACTCGCTGTGGCCCTGACATAAATCAAGAGCACCGAGCCATTGGGCGCGGTCTCCAACGACGCACTCACACGGATCGCCAATCAGATCGCCGACGAGGCGCTACCGCCCGCCGCTTGATGTTTTTGGTGCTATGCTTGTCGTCGGGAGCAAGTGCAATGAGCACATCGCAACGAATAAGCCGTAGATTTTGCCGTATTGGGGCCGCCGTTGTTGCTGTGGCCCTGTTTTCGGTGGCCACGTCTGACGCGGCAATTGGGTACTTTTCCACCGGGAATGATCTTTATCAGGAATGCCAAAGCAAAAGCTCGCAACTAAAAGCCGCTTGCGCCGGGGTCATTGTCGGTGCCTACGAAATGATGGAAGCATTGGGTTACGAATGTATGGGCGAGCGCGTGACCCGCGAGCAGGTCAGGGACGTCGTTTTAAAGTACCTACGCGAGCATCCCGAACATCGGCATGAGCCAGCCGCGGTTAGCATCATAATGGCTATGGAGGCTGCATTTTTTTGCAAGCCGAAGAACTGATACCGCGCCATAGTATCGGTCATCGGCGGCTTTGCATCGGCCTAGGAAAGCCATGCGCAGAGCAGCTCCCATCGAAGCCGAAATCGCCGACCCCATGTTGCCAGCCGCTTGGTGTACTCGAAGGGCTTCCTACCCTTGATCACCGACATAAATTCAGGTTGGCTTCGAGGTCATCTTTGGGACGGATGCAATGAATCGAGTGCGCCCATTGGCGAGGCGATCTTTCACTGGCTAAGTCCGTCTTTGTCAACGGCTTGCTCTTTTACGTCGTCTTGGTGGTCGCGCTCGTTTCCGTCGGGCAAGCGGTAAATTCCGCCGCGTTCCTTTACATCGGCATGACGATCTTTGGAATTTGGTTCGTATGGGCGTTTGTCGGTATCTGTCGTGCCGCATTTAAGAGGCCCAACACGATTTGGGGGCGAGTAACGTCTGTTGCGGCGATAACGCTCGTCCTTTTGGTGGTCGTGCTTAGTATGCGCGACATCGCATTGCTACTCGGATGATGATCGCGATTGGCCTTAAATCCTGTAAGCGGACTTCCTTGGCGGCGAAGATGACGACGATTAAAGGCCGTGGCCAGACCTCGCATCTGAAACACCGCCCGCTCTTGATCGGACCGTGCTTTAGGATGTGGTGTTCGTGCCTTCCGCCTTCATGGATGACGAGCCATGCACAACGCCCTTCGTGGGCGCGTACATGATCGGAAACCGGCTCTTGGCTAAAACATCTTGCGCCTTGTCGTCCAGAGGCTTCCCGACTTGCTTCGAATAGTAGGCCAAAAGATCGACCGCCCACTTGCGCAATTCATCGTCCTTGCGAACGTCGCCCGCAAGGATGCCAAGCGCTACGTCGATCATTTTCACGGCCACGTCGCGACGATGACGACGCCCTTCTAACCACTGACCGACCAGAACGCCGATCAGCCCAACGACCGCCGTAAAAAGCACGCCGAATAAGGCGATCAGCGCGACTGTGATCTCTGTGCCCAAAGCGTTGATGATCTTTTCCAATGGACAGCCCTTCCGCTTCCGACGCCAACACGTTGGCTTCGGGTCCTAGTTATGGCTGACGCATTGCGAGGCCGCCGCCTCGCGAAAAATCATTCGGTTCAAAACCGTTTGGGGGGGTTAAGTCTTGCGGCCCACGCCCCGGTGATAGAATGAACGCATGCGCACTGGTCATAACATCAAGATTGGCATTGCCGAATGGTCCCGCTACCGCGCCACCCCCTAGCATCATAACGACAATCAAGCTGGCAAATATGCTTCCCATCGAAGGTGATTTTCCTTTAGGCCAACATTAGATCAGGCCGTTCGGAGAACGAAATGCCGCATCGCACGGCTAGACCACGAGACCGCTGGTCCGAGGTTCAGGTTAAGGCCTATTTCAGTTGCTGAAATCCAGCTTTACTTTTGCAGGTGGCGGATCCTTGGCGACAACGGCGGGGAAGAGATCAGCCAATCCCCACCAACCATTGATCATCAGCTTTTCGGTAGCACCATAGGTTAGGTAGTAGGGGTCTAGGCGGTGACAGGCCTGATCCTTATTTGCCGGTGACAGGACAGCCACAGCAAGCAGACCGAATATGATGCGGTCGCTAAGCTGAACCTCCCCTTCGCGCCCCACCAAGAGGCGCGTTCGACGCGGCGGGCCGTTGACGTCGCTAAGCAAACTAAAGCCATCTGGTAATTCGTCGCCGTGCCCATGGCAGCAGCGATGCACGGTATAAATCACGTCCGCTATGTCAGGCGCTCCGCAGGATGCCGTCGGCTTCTTAATGATCGCCACGGGAAACCGGGTCTCTTCGATATCGATCCCGGGAGCGCCCATTGGACCCAAGATCGCGTAGTTGTCGCGCAGAAGCCGTGTGTAGCGCGCTCTGTTGCTCATGTTGGGGAGAAGCTTTTTTGCGGTACCGTCGACGGCGTTGCATGCATGCAGCATGGCCGCTTCAAGCTCTTCGCGATTGAAATCGTCGATGGCTAGCCGAACTGACGCTGAAACTTTCACGCCGCCATTCTAGCACTAATCTACATAAGCCCTCAAAAAAGGGACCGTAGAAGTTGGGTCAGAGCACGGGGCCGCTGCTCCGCGAAATGTCACGCTATTTCCAAGTCACCTAAGGGGGGACAGGTTCGCATTTCCAGCAGCGCCGCTATAGGGGCACGCGAAGGCTTTCTGGATCAAGCTGGTTGTGGGGTACCCGGATGTCCGCTCGAGGGGTGCAGCGGACATCATACCCATTCCATGCGAAACAGCCGCACGGTATGGCAGTGGAGTCTGACCATGCTAGACTCCACTAAGTGATTTGAGATCAGCGGCGTGACCCCGCCGACAACGATCAAAGTAGCCAATGACGAAGAACGCCCTAAACTCCAGCTCCGTATCTGACGAACAGGTTGTCGATGCCCCAACACTTGCCCGCATTTGCCGCTTGGACGTGCGGACCATACTCAAACATGCTGAAAACGGGATCGTAGTACGAGCGTCGCGCGGGCGCTTCGCGTTGGAACAGTCTCTTGGCAACCTCATAGATCACTACCGGAAGCGCGCAGCAGGCCGCGAAGCGCGCGATGGCACAGTCGACATCGTCAAGGAGAATGCCGCCCTGCGGGCCTCACAACGCCGCCTGAATGAGATTAAGGCCGCTCAGCTTGAGGGCGATCTGATTTCGCTTCCTGAGGTCAAAGCGGCATGGGACGAGGTTGCGATGCAAGTCAGGCAGCTATTCATGGCCTTTCCTGCGCGCGCCCGGTTCGACTTACCGCACCTCACAGGTGCTGATCAGAAAGTGCTCGATCGTCTTGCGCGCGACATGCTGTTGGAGCTTGCCACACAGGGCGACGTCGTGCTTCCACGCGGCTCCTAGATTGTCAAAAATCCAGTCAAAACGTCCATGGTCATATTGACCATGCGATGAGAGCAAGATATGGTCATGTTGACCATGTTGGAGCTCGATCAATGGCTCGAAAACCGCCTCCGAATGTCCCTACAAGGCTAAAGAGCTTGCAAAGCCGCGACGACTACCTAGCCTTGACAGGCTTGGAGCTCGAAGCGCTCAATTCCATGCGACGTCGTGATCAAGTACCACTTAAACCAGCGGCGGAGTTGACAAATAGGCAAGCGGATGAGCGCGGATGGAGCCCATATTCGGCATTTGCCCTGATCGTCGCGCTTGAACTAGCTGGGATGTATCAAATTTCACGCCAGCGGGCCGCGGAGATTGCCAGCCGGTCGCTCTTGGCGGCCAGTCGCTGGTCGGACATCAGCGCAACCAGCGCTCAACAGGCTGACGGACACAACCCTGATTTCCATGTGTTGTTTGCGTCGATCGCTCTTCCCGGAGTGAGACCGACGAAGAAGCATCCCGATCCGACCATTGCCGTCGGGACGCTTGGCGAAATTGCTGCGGGGTATCCGATGGCGACCGACATCGTGGCCGTTTCCGCGACCCGTTGCGCGGCACTTATGCGCCAACGAGCCGCACGGGCTAAAATTGATTTGAGCGAGTTTTGGGAACACTGATGAAAGAACGCGGTCATCACCATCTTGTCGCATTGCCGATCAACGTCGGCTCGCCGCAACTCGGACCCACCCGAGCTGACGAGCCGCTGACGTTAAAGGAAGCGTGCGCCCGGTTCGGCAATCGTTTCACCCCTTCGACACTGCGGGCCGCCCGAGATCGTGGTGAGATCGCGTTCGAGCGGCTTGGCAATAAAGACTTCGTAACAATCACAGCTATCAACCAGTGGAGGCTGACATGCCGCGTCACCGGAAAGGACCGCACCTCAACATTCGGCCAGCGCGGCGCGACGCGAGCGGCAGGATCACCCATCGCCGTCGATGGGTCATCAAAGACGGATCACGCGAGATTGGCACAGGCTTCGGCCTTGGCGACCGCGAGCAAGCTGAAAGGGCACTCCGAGACTACATCGAAAAAAAATATCAGCCGGAGCGAAGCCGCAGATGTGATACCGCTCAAATCCCGGTCGCGGACGTAATCAACATTTGGCTACGGGACAAAGTGCCCGATCAGGCACGGCCAAAGGAAGCGGCACAAAGGGCGACGATGTTGCTCGCTGGCTTCGATGGCAAGATGCTTAAAGAAATCACCGAAGACGAGTGCAAGCGTTACGCAAGGTCGCGCTCGACAATGGCGGCGGCAAGACGTGAGCTCGAAGACCTACGCGCGGCAATCATCTATCACCACGATAAGGGGTACAGTGCCGAGCGGGTCAAAGTGTGGTTGCCAGAACCCTCACCTCGGCGCGAGCGGTGGTTGGATCGGTCCGAGGCTGCGGCGATGCTTCGGGCACTTTGGCGAGCGAAAGACCCGCTAACAGGACGCCCCATACGCCGTCATGCCGCCCGGTTTTTCTTAGTCGCGCTCTATACCGGATCGCGAGCCGGTGCGGTTTGCGGGGCCGCCATACGCAAGAGCCCCGGCTGTGGCTATGTCGATCTCGAAGCGGGGCTATTCTACCGCAAGCCGCCGAACGCGCGCGAAACGAACAAACGGCAACCGCCAGTCACCTTGCCGGATCGCTTGCTCGCTCACTTACGTCGATGGGAGCGGCTGGGTACCGCGCGGAATTTCGTTGTCGAGTGGAACGGCAAGCCGGTCAAATCAGTACGCAAGGCATGGAAGAGTGCGTGCGAGGAAGCGGGGCTCGGCGAGGACGTTGTACGCCACACGCTAAGACACACTGCCGCAACGTGGCTCGCTCTTAATGGGACCGACACAGGCAAGGCCGCCGATTTTCTAGGTATGAGCGTGGAGACCTTCAACAAGCACTATAGGCATCACCACCCCGACTATCAGCGCGAGGCTGCCGCGAACATTTGTCGTCCGCCCCTGAAACGCCCCCAAATCAAACGAACCGATGCAGAACATTCAGGGGCGATTGGCCTCGAAAAATCGCAGAAACGGAGGGCTTGACCCGATGGTACACCTCGTTCGGGACGAGGGGGTCGCAGGTTCAAATCCTGCCACTCCGACCAGTC
>Ga0307380_10012026_pt1 | contig 10800 bp, 14 predicted proteins | sample UN3MG_FD_202239 | JGI IMG/M metagenome (GOLD analysis project Ga0307380, IMG submission 202239) | Soil microbial communities from Risofladan, Vaasa, Finland - UN-3 | ecosystem: Environmental > Terrestrial > Soil > Coastal area > Acid sulfate soil | place: Finland: Risofladan, Vaasa | collected... | reverse complement strand
GAAGGAATACTCTACTCTACTCTCATAAAAACAGAAAAGAAAAAATTTCTAGTAATCGACAAAGCCTAACCCGGCAGTTACTTTTTTGCTACTTTGAATGTTTTCTAGCTCCTCTAATCGTCCCGGTTTTTCGGTCACACAAAGGAGGGGTGTTTCTAGCTCAGTTCTAGTTGAAGAAAACCGCTAGCTGAACAACTTTTTCTGTCATACTCCCGTTAAGGCACACTAACTTTCTTTTCCAAGTCAGTGTAATGTACATTGCCTTTTGTGAGCAGTTCCAGATTATTATGCAGAGAAATTCATGCTATTGTGGGTGCTGTGAATTGTGTTGAAAGTGAAAAAAAGGAGGAAAGGGGGTTCTTGTGTTTTTGAGGTTTTTAGATTAGGAGTGATATGTCTGCGTCTGCGGCTATGTCCAGGAACACTGTAGCCCCTGCGATTTGGTCTACCTCAGGAATTAGAGTGTCCTTTGTCACTCCGAACATCTCCATGGTGGGGCTGCAGGCATAGATTGTCACGTTTCCCGTCGCCTTCATTCTCTTCAACAGATCATAAAGTGTGGGATACTTCATCTCCTTCAGCTTCGTTTTCAGCATTTCCTCGTATTGCTTGTATGTGGCTGGCAGTCCGGCTTGTTCTAGGGCTCCCTTCTTGAGCATGTTGAGGCCCCAGAAAGTGAAGTATAGATGTACTTCCATGTCCATGGCTGCTGCGGTGGAACCGAGGATGAAGGCACAGTAGAGTTTGTCTATGGTGCCGCTGTGAACAATTAGTGCAAGTTTCTTTTTTTCGGGCATAAAATTTCCAACCTTTCGTCGGTAATATAGAATTGTTATAACACTGTTATAAGCTTTTTGTAGAGGCTATGTGTTGTATGTCAGTTCTGTAAAGCAACATTTTTTCACATTATTCGGCTCCAAGAACCGTGCTGTCTTCTTCGGACTTTGGTTCGCCGCAAAGCTTATAAAATACGTATGAATATATATTCATATGAAGTTTATCTCAACAGATCGGATGAACCACATGAAAAGGAGAGAAAAAAGAAATGATGAGAAACGTTGTTGAAAACAAGAAAAAACAACCTCCATTTCAGCTGTTCTTCCTGAAAAGCGACGAAAACCAAAACGTTGAAGTCACAGAAGCAGACGAGATAGACTTTGAAGAAGTGAAAAGCCGCCTCGAAAGAGGAGAATCCATATTCATAACGCGGAAACGCGAACAGAAAGCAGACATTAACTTCATTGCCTACGAACTAATAAAAGAACCGTGGTACCTTCTTCGAAGCTGAAAGGAAGAAAAAACAAGATGATATTAAGAAACATCGTCAAAATCGACGAAAAGAAATGCAACGGCTGCGGAATATGCATACCCGCCTGCGCCGAAGGAGCACTCCAGATAACAGATGGAAAAGCCAGACTGGTCAAAGACGTATACTGTGACGGTTTAGGAGCATGCCTAGGAAAATGTCCCCAAGACGCCATAACAGTCATACAGAGAGATGCAGAGGAGTTCGACGAGAAAGCAGCAGAAGAACACGTAAAAAGGAACCGATCAGATCTAAAAGCTTCTGTTCCCCCCGCCCCCATGCTATGTCCATCAGCGAAAGCGATGCAATTCGAAAAAGAGCCAACCACAAAACTTGCAGAAAGAAGAGAATCCAGAATTTCCAACTGGCCATACCAACTGAAACTGATGCCGCCCAACGCGCCCTTCCTCAAGAATGCGGATTTGCTGATAGCCGCTGACTGTGTGCCATTTGCTTATGCAGATTTTCATGAGGACCTGCTGAAGAACAGAATCCTTGCCATCGGATGCCCCAAACTTGATGATGTAACTCTCTATAGAAACAAGCTGGCTGAGATATTCCGGACAGCCAACATCAGAAGCGTCACAATAGCCAACATGGAGGTTCCATGCTGTTTTGGGTTACATCGCCTCGTCAAGGAAGCCATGGAGATTTCGGGAAAAACTGTTCCTTTGAGGCAGGAAACAATCAGCATAAAGGGAGAAAAAATATAGAAATCAGTTAACAGGTGAGATGAAAAGAGAAATGACTAGTTCGAATGCAGAATCGTGCCCGGGCATCAAAAAGTTTCTTCGTCCCAAGCCAGAGTATTTTCCGTGTCCCAATTGTGGCGGAAGCGTGGAGATCTGGAGCGACGAGGACACTGGCGTATGTGACATATGCAACAAGGAAGTGAGCAGACCAGAAAAGGAGCCGTCTTGTCTGGATTGGTGCGAGTTCGCAGACAAATGCAGAGAAATAATCAAAAACAAGAAACATTAACAAACAGATTTTCCTCAGGCATGAAAAAGGGTAACAGTGCGGAAACGAAAAACAGGAAAAGTAATGTTTTCAACAATTCTCTGTTATTAGGCTCCTAATATGAGCGGCATTCAGTATAGTGGTTATTTCTTTGCTTCTTTCTTCTTTTGGTAGTCTTTTATGGCTTCATGCAGGGCGTCTGCAGCTAGGTTTGAGCAGTGCATCTTGATGGGGGGAAGACCTCCAAGGTTCTCAGCTACGTTAGCCCGCGTGATTTTCATTGCTTCTTCTATGGTTTTTCCTGTTGCAAGTTCGGTGGTCATGCTGCTTGTGGCTATGGCCGCTCCGCAACCAAAAGTCTTGAATTTAACATCCACCAGCTTGTTGTCTTTCACTTTGATGTACATCGTCATGAGGTCCCCACAAACGGGGTTACCCACGGTTCCAACGCCGTCCGCGTCTGGAATCTCGCCTACGTTTCTGGGGTTCATGAAATGATCCATAACCTTCTCGCTATACATTCACATTCACCTCAAGATTTCCTTTGGAGTTAGGGGCGAAAGCGCCCGCAATCTTTTCACCACGTCTGGTAATACTTCTAGCACGTAATCCACGTCCTCCTCCGAGTTCTGTTTGCCCATGGTGAAGACCAGAGACCCGTGAGCCTCTTCGTGAGCTAAGCCGATAGCCAGCAGCACATGAGAGGGCTCCAATGTTTTTGAAGTGCATGCAGAGCCTGAGGACACTTGAATTCCATGCATGTCCAGACCTAAAATGAGAGACTCGCCCTCTATATAACTAAACCTGAGATTTGCGTTGCTTGGAAGTCTCTTAGTTGGGTGACCATTCAGAAAAGAATGATCAATCGTGTCCAGAACGCCTTTAATCAGCTTGTCCCGCAATACTGTCAAACGTTTGCCCTCAGCATCCATCTCCGCTTGAGCAAATTCAGCTGCCTTTCCCATACCGACTATGCCCGGAATGTTTTCTGTGCCTGAACGTAATCCATTCTCTTGACCGCCGCCCTGAATGGTTGGTTGAATTTTGGTTCCCTGTTTTATGTAGAGGGCTCCCACGCCTTTAGGTCCATACATGTCGTTGGAAGAAATGGATAGGAGGTCTATGTTTTCTTCTTTAACGTTGATGGGCACCTTTCCTGCCGCAGCCACAGCATCCACATGAAAAACAACATTGTGGTCATGGGCTAACTTTCCGATCTCGCTTATCGGCTGGATTGTTCCAATCTCGCCGTTCGCGTTCATGACTGAGATGAGGATGGTTTTTTCGTTTATTGCGGTTTTGAGTTTTTCGAGGTCAACTACTCCCTGTTTGTCCACGGGAACGTAGGTTACTTCGAAGCCCTGCTTCTGAAGGAATTTGCAGATGTTTATCACGGATATGTGCTCGATGGCGGTGGTGATTATGTGGTTTCCTTTCTCCCTGTTACGGTAAGCAACACCTTTAATCGCCAGATTATTGGATTCTGTGCCGCCAGAAGTAAAGATAATCTCTCGAGGTTTCTCTGCAGCCACCAGCTGGGCAACTTTTTCTCTTGAAGCCTCAAGAGCGCTTCTGGCGCTGTTTCCAGAAGAATGTGACGATGAAGGATTTCCGTAGTCCTCCATGAAGTACGGTTTCATGGCTTCGAATACTCTAGAGTCCAGAGGCATTCCAGCCCCGTGGTCCATATACACTTTTCTCAATTGCCACAATACATCCTATTCGACTTTTTTGATGAAAAAATGAAACTGGTCTTTTTCTTTGCGAACCTTTAACAGTTTAAGACCGAGCCTCTTGACCAGACGCGGTATGTCCTCCTCAGACGCTGGATCGTCCGCAATTACCTCCAGAACTTCGCCTACAGCCAGTTTGTCGATCTCTTGTCTGGTCCTAAAGACGGGTTCAGGACAGAAAAGACCCACGCAGTCAAGGTTTCTGTCAGGTTTAGTTTGGTCACCCAATTACAAACCTCCAACAGACAAAAATTTTCATACATAACCTAAATAGTTTCCCCTCTATTTAATTATAACTATGTTATACACTTGACTGAAGAAACAAAACACAAAGAAGGCTCGTGGGCGCCCCCAATACACCCAACAAAACAGCTTTTTCTCAAATATCCTCTGGTGGAGGCGGGATAAGCCCCTTCTTCATCAGCAAATCAGTTGATTCCCGAGCATTCTTAATGATGCGAGTCGCCCTATCCCAGAGTTCTTGTCTGCTCGGCTTGACTCTAGCAACTCCCTCCTTGATGGATTCCAAGGCGCAAGCCACAGCCTCTCTGGGGAAGACCTCCCACTCGTCCATCCTCGGCACTATATCGTCCTCGTGGATACCCCTTTCCTCCGCAAACTTAGCCAGTTCAGTGGCTGCGGCTATGCACATGTCGTCAGTGATAGTCTTTGCTTTCACGTCTAGAACTCCCCTGAAGATGGCTGGGAAACCCAAAGAATTGTTTATTTGATTAGCGAAGTCTGAGCGACCCGTGGCTACAATCTTTGCTCCCGCCTCCTTCGCCTCCCAAGGCCATATCTCGGGAATAGGATTCGCACACGCAAAAACTATCGAATCAGTCGCCATGCTACTGACCCAAGGCTTCTTGATTGTACCCGGACCCGGTTTGGCAGCGGCAATACAGACATCTGCACCCTTTAACGCCTCAGCCGCATCCCCAGTCTTTCCTTCACTGTTAGTCTCGAGACAGAAATTCCATTTCCAAGGATTCTCATCCTTTTCAGCTTCCACATCATTTCTGTTTGGATGAAGAATTCCTTCCCGGTCCACCATTATGATGTTGCCGGCTTTAACCCCTGTTCTCATGAGGACTAGAGCCGTTCGTGTATTAGCGGCTCCCACGCCCAGCATAGCTATCTTTGCTTGGCTCATACTTTTTCCAACCAGCTTCAGAGCATTAATGAGTCCAGCTAAGATGACTGTGGCTGTTCCCTGTTGGTCGTCGTGCCAGACCGGAATGTTGAGCGCTTCTCTGGCACGGTTCAACACATGGAAGCATTTGGGTTTGGCTATATCCTCCAGATTTATGCCTCCGAATGTAGGTTCCAGCCACTTACATGCGGTGACTAAGTCATCTTGGTTTTTGGTTGCCAAACAGATGGGAAAAGCATCCACTCCACCCAAATACTTGAAGAGCAAAGCTTTTCCCTCCATAACAGGCAGGGCAGCTTCTGGACCTATGTCGCCCAAGCCTAGAACTCGTGTTCCATCACTCACTATAGCCACGTAGTTCCATCGGCTCGTGTGAGTGAAGACCAGTTCGGGGTCATCTTTTATGGCTTTGCAGGAGGCAGCCACGCCCGGAGTGTACCATATTGCGAAGTCCTGTGAACCTCGTATAACACATTTTGGCATAACCTGAACTTTGCCTTCGTAGAAGGGATGATAAGCTAACGCCAGCTTGGCTGGTTTCTTTGCTTTCTCAAGAAGTTCGTCTACGGTTAATTTTTTGGTCATGTATTTTGGTGTTGGAGTTATTGGATTTAAGGCTTGTTAAAGGATTTCCGTTAGTATATATAGATGACATTATTGCCGCCATGACGTGCTTACGGTCAAATGTAACATTGGATAAAGCAAAGCTTAAGAAAGAGTGCGACAAAGGTATCATACCGGGCTAGAAAAAATATTCTGGCAAATGTTTTTAGCTCGAATGTAGCGGGGTGGGGTAGCCAGGTGAACCCGCTGGGCTCATAACCCAGAGATCGGTTGTTCAAATCAACTCCCCGCTACCAACTAACATTCCCAAAAAAAGCATTTTTTACGTTTATTTTAGCTATAGAACATCTATGCCGATGACAACAGAGTGCTGGTTTTAAATAGCACCTTATGATATATATCATAATAAGCCAAAAATGGTGTATTGTAATATGAAAGAAAGCATATTACTAAAAAAGCTCAGAAGGGATAACACAGAATTTGTAACTTCTACAGAGCTTAAGAACTATTGCAGACAAATGAATCTGCATTACAGATCGGCAATCGGGCACTTTGTTTCACGTGGGCACCTGACAAGAATTTTCAAAGGAATATTCTACGTCAAATCCCTAGATGAACTCAAGTTGGGAAAAGCCAAGTACAATTATCTCGAACTCGTTGCCAAAGGATTAGAATTGAAGGGCATAAAGAACTGGTATTTCGGACTGTACACCGCTCTCAAACTCAATAACATGACGCACGAGCATTTCGCAATAGAATATGTAGTCAGCGACAAGGTATTCCGTGCCAAGCCAATAAGGATAGCTGGCTATAAGTTCAGATTTGTGAAGCTCAAGCCTTCACTCTTCACATTTGGCATAATCAAGAATGGGCTGAGATACTCTGACCCTGAAAAAACAATCTTGGATTTCAGTTATAGGTGGAGATACAACGGAATCCCAAAAGAAAAAATAGCTATCAATGTCTCGGAATGGAGCAAGAACCTATCAAAACTAAAGGTCAGAAAATATTCTAAGTATTACCCTAAAACCGTCCAAGACATAATTGGCGAGTTGGTCGGATGAAAAAAGACTTTGCTAACGAAGTTGGCAGAATCCACAAAATTGAAAGAACAGACATGATAGAGAAAGACCTCATCCTCCACCAGATATTGTTTGACCTCTCAAAAAGCGGGTTCTTTTCTGAGAACTTCATCTTCAAGGGTGGAACATGCCTCATAAAACATTACCTTGGATACTATCGGTTTTCAGAGGATATAGATTTCACTTGGAAAGATCAGACAATCTTCGAGGGCAAGTCCCAAAAGGAAATCCGACGGTACCTGTCCAAGATTATTGACGATATTGGAGAGCTTTTCGAGGAAATATCAGCCAAGCGAGGCATTGAATTTAGATGTAAAAAACACAACAAGAAATTCGTGGAACTGGGCGGTGGAAATAAATTCTGCACATTCAAAATCTGGTACAGGTCTGAGGTGCTCAATCGCCAAAGCTTCATGAAAGTCCAGATAAATTTTGTTGAAAAACTATTTTTTGCCCCTCAAAATGCAGAACTGAAATCAATGCTATCAGGGCATGATGAAGAATTGAGCTTGCTGTTTCCAGAGTATGAGTAATACATGCAGAAAATACCCTTTCAGATATATGACATTCGAGAAATCCTCACTGAGAAGATTCGTTCAATACTAACACGACAGGGAATCAAGGCACGCGACTTCCTTGATGTTTACCTCATCTCCAAAAAACAACAAATCGAACTGGAAGACATGTACGATCCAATCGTCAGCAAAACACAGTTCATGCTTGATTTATACAAGAAATACAGGGAGAACTTAGAAGCGAAAAAAGATTTAGTGACATCTCAACCGTTCAGATGGGGCGAAGAAAAAGGACTACTGCTACAACAAATAGATGAAAAAGAGTTCTTCAAATTCCTAGAAAAGCTCAAGCCATTTCTAAAGAGAGTCATTAAAGGAGTGACTGGATAAACAAGAAGCCTTTGTTTGTTTACCTTTTCGACTATTTTAGCAAAAAAATAACCTAAATATGTTAATTAGAACCGGTGGTTCAAACGGTTATGTAAAGCTACTCGCCGCTACCAACTAACACTGAATCGAGGCTATTTACCAAATTTTATGAGGCAGAGGCGTGATTTTTGTACGTGTGTTTTGATTCGGAATTCGAATAGATACTGTTAATAGCAATACATATTATGCGTTCACATCATTTAAATTGAATATATTTGTAAAAACATCTGTTAGGCAAAATGGTGAGCGTAACGGAAGTTAGCTAAAAGTGTCTGACGTGGTTAACGTCGTGGAAAAACGGGAAAACTGGAACGATTTCTTTGCTGAAGTGGTAGATGAGACGCTGAAACAAATTTTCAGAGATGACGGCGCCAAGGTCATTTACGAGTTTTTGGAGAAGCACTCACGTTTGAAGCTGGAAGATGTTGCCGAGAAACCCGAGGTCTTTTCTGCAAGTTTAAAGAGGCTGATGGTTTCAGCAGCGCGAGTGATAGAGCAAATGATTCTCAAGAATTTGTACTCTAGGCTGGGACTGAAATTTGAGGAGAAGAACGGCTACGAATTTTCAGACTACCTAAGAGAGTTGAGGGAGGAATAAATGATTGGACTCCTCTCTAGTAGGGGGCTATTTATCAGTTCTTTCAGTAGTTTTTGCGTTGTTTTTCAGCTACTTGTTTCATCGAGACAGAGATAAACATAAATTAATGTTCCTCCTCGTTTTTGTTTTCAGCGTTTTCATCCGTTTACTGGAGATAATTCCCGGATGGGAAAACTCCCAGCTTCTGCAAAAAATTTGTCGAGCTTCATAACGGTAGCATAACAGTAGAAAGCGAAGAAGGAAAAGGTTCAATTTTCACGGTTAATTTACCTATCGAGAGAAACGGAGGTGTAAAACTTGACTAAAAGCAAAACAAAAATTCTCATAGTGGAAGACGACGAAAACATACGAAAAACCTTGAAGAACATACTTGAGCAGAGTGGATACGAAACCGATGATGCTAAGACTGGACTAGAAGCCGAACAGAAAGCAAAGGCTAAGTTCTACAACTTAGCGTTGTTAGACATCAAGTTGCCGGACATGGAAGGCACCCAGCTACTCGCAAAATTGCACGAGACCACACCAAAGATGGTGAAGATAATGGTCACAGGCTACCCTAGCCTCGAGAACGCCATGGAAGCCCTGAATCAAGGAGCAGACGCTTACGTTACAAAACCTGTTAAACCAGCCAAACTGTTAGCGCTCATAGAAGAAAAACTGGAAGCACAAAACCAAGCTGAGAAGATGACAGAAAACAAAGTCACAGACTGGATAAAAACAAGGGCACGCCAACTGGAACCAGACACATAGAAAGAAGTTTTATCTTCCACCAATCAAGAAGGCAAACAGGCTAAAAATGGGAATATCCTTTTATGTTATCCGAGGCGTAACGGCTTTTTGTTCAGCAGTTAGCTTCCGGAAGACCCCCTTTGATTTGAGAGGAGATGTAAGATGAGTTACGAGGAGAAGTGGAAACTTTTGGCTGACCTCCTGATAGAGCTACAAGAAAGGGGCGAGAAGATCCCGGCAGAAGTCATGAACGACCTACGCTCCGCCAAGACCATAATCCAAGTTCTAAAAGCCGACCCAACACATATAGAAAGCATTTCCAGAATTGACACATACATGAGGAGCATCGAATCCTACGCCATCTTCACCGCAGAAAAACTAGGAACAAAAAACGTGGAAGAGTGGCTAAAGAAACTCAAAGACCCAAAAAGAGTGAAAAAGAAAGAAAAAAGGGAGGAAAATTCCAGAATTACTCCCAGGGTTCCCCGAGACAAGAATTGGATGCGAATCCAAATTTCGGAAGATACTCCCCCTGAAGGCATAAAAAAACTCGTGAAAGAGAGTAAACTTTCGTATAAAATGCAGAAAAATGGGTATATACTCGTTTACGGCAACGGAGAGAATATTAAATCCTTTGTTAAAAGGATGGCGGAACAGTTCCGCGGCTCCAGAAACGAATGAAAACAGCCTCGAAACTTTTGTACTAGATAGTTTAAACCTCTCGTCTAAACACAGCTTATTTATAGAAGGTATTACAGAAAAGTTGTGGAACACAACAGGGTAATTTCCGCATATGCAAAAAACCGAGGGCGAATCAGAGAAAGATGCCTTACATTAAGAAAATTGAGCTCAAAGGCTTCAAGTCCTTCGGTCCCAAAACCGCCACCGTTACGTTAGATAAGGGCTTCACAGCCATCACTGGACCGAACGGAAGCGGAAAAACAAACATTGCAGACGCCGTCCTCTTTGGCTTAGGCGAACTCAGCACTAGAAGAATGCGCGCCGCAAGCCTCTCCAAACTAATATATCACGGTTACCCAGACTTACAAGTCAAAAAAGCGAATACCGCCAAGATTGTTATCCAGTTTGACAACTTTGACAGCCGCCTACCCGTAGACACGAACACGGTAACTATTTCCCGTGAAATCAACAGGGCAGGTCAGAGCACATACCGTCTCAATGGAAGAAGAATCTCAAGAACCCACATCGTTAACATACTTTCCATGGCAGGAATAAGCCCTACAGGACACAACGTTGTTTTGCAAGGAACCATCACACGTATTGCCGAAATTTCTTCTAATGATCGCAGAAAAATGATTTCAGACTTGGTTGGCATAGCCCAATATGATGCCGAGAAGGCTGAGGCGGAAGAGAAACTTCGGGCGGCTGAGATTTCTATCCGGACTGCCATGGGCAGAATAGATGAGGTGCAGAAGAGGGTAGATGATCTGGAAAGAGAACGCAACGAACTGCTTCGTTACATGTTTCTTCAAAAAGAGATCAAACGGTTTGAGGCTATGAAGATTTTCGGTGACATCTTGGAAGTTCAGAGGAAAATAGCTGATGTAACAACAAAGATTGAAGCGGTTCGGAGCAAGGTTGAGAACTCGAGACAGATGAGGGAGCAGTTTAGGTCTCAGCGGCATGAAGTTGAAACAGAATGGAGAAAACTTGGTTCAGAAATGATTGAAGAGCGGGGAACGCGCCTTCTCGAGGTCCAATACAATGTAG
>Ga0307380_10012024_pt1 | contig 10801 bp, 10 predicted proteins | sample UN3MG_FD_202239 | JGI IMG/M metagenome (GOLD analysis project Ga0307380, IMG submission 202239) | Soil microbial communities from Risofladan, Vaasa, Finland - UN-3 | ecosystem: Environmental > Terrestrial > Soil > Coastal area > Acid sulfate soil | place: Finland: Risofladan, Vaasa | collected... | reverse complement strand
AATCACCCATTTAGTCTCTTGACATCTGCAGCGCTTTCATACATGCGAGCGACTTTGGGAGCGAAGCAATCTCTGTCTGTCCGGTGGAGATTGCTTCGTCACTTCGTTCCTCGCAATGACTTATTATTTAATACGTTCGTATTAGTAATGCAACAACCATAGATGTTATCTATAGCAACACCATGCGCCAGGTATTAGTCCCGGACCCGCCATTAAATGAACAAGTGGCAATCATTAAAAGAATCAACGAATGGGCGGCTGAGATTTGCCGGCTTATCAAAATGCTGTCAGAAGCAATCGACTTCCTCAAGGAATACCGCACCGCCCTCATTTCCGCTGCGGTCACTGGCAAAATTGATTTGCGGGGTGAATCATGACTTCCGCTGAGTTTGAGGCTCTAGCGCGCCGGATTATGGGGTCATACTTCGGCACCGAATGGCGGCGCGACGCATTGGGCCGCCTGCCAAAACGTTTCGACATGGTAAGCTTCGACGGTCGAATCGTAGGGGACGCGAAGTATTATCAGCTTGTCAATAGAATCAGCCTTCCGCCCGCCAAATTTGCTACGATCGCCGAACACGTTTGGCTTCTGGAAAAAACGGAAGCTGAGATACGTTTCTTGGTATTTGGCAACCAGATCGAAGTGCCACGACTCTGGCTTGCGATATACGGTCCTTTTGCCAAGGCCGTGCGATTCTTCTTCCTGGATGATAATCGCCCCCTGGAGCAGCTTAGCTGAATCTCAATACGCTCCGCGCGCTCATTTTCGCTGCATTTATGGGAAAGATCGACGTCCGTGATTTTTCCTATACCAAAAGGGCTTGAATAAATATAACATTGCGTATCAATAAAACAAGTTCGTACTGGTCAAGCCCAAGGAGGAAATAATGATGCGGCTGCGAGCAAAAAAAGAATTCTTGGCATTATTAAAAACGGAGCCGCATTTCATTGAAGCTATTCAACTTTGTAGGATACTAAGCGCAATCCAGTATAACAAGATAATTTATGCCTTGCTAATTGAAAAGGGGGATTTCGACACAAATCTCCAGCTTAATCTAGTTATAAATCATGCCGCCGTGCTCTATGAAGGAATCAAGAAGTTTAATACCTTAGCGGATAGGCTAAAAAGCTTGGAATCATACAATAAGAACATTGAAAAAATTGAACAGCTCACAGATAAAGAAAATCCATTTATAAATGATATATTACACAATATTCGCAGGAAAGTTGCCTTTCATTTCGACAAACAAGTCATCACCCGTGAATTGGCGGAATTTATTGATGATTGCATTCGGGAGGACGAAGATATGATCTTCGTGGCAGGGAGTACTGATCAAATAAAGGATATGCGATTTTTATTGGCCGATAGTCTGAATCTTCGATTTATAGTGGGCTTGGTAAAAGGCAAGAATTTATCATATGTAGAAAAATTTGAGATCTTAGCGAAATCACTAATTGAATTATCAGGATCGTTTTGCGATATTCTTGAGGAGATTATACCTGAAATGGTAGAGGACTGTTGCGAACTTGTAGAGCAGGAATGAAAGCTTTCGCACTGGCACGATTGCCCAGCTAAGGCGGTTATCTATAAGGCATAACAGTTCCAACTATAAGAGATAAGCCCGGTACCTTCTGAAGGGCGGCGCGTCGGTCAAAAATATTCATAGGTCCCCATCATATCTCGCCTACCCGCTTTTCCTGCGGAGGTTAACCATCGTTTTCCCACATTCGCAACGGATTGATTCAGCTGCATTACGTTCTGGGGACACACGAAGATACTCTCCACAATCCACGCACATAAACGCGCGTAAGAGGTCCTGGAACGCTTTCGCTACAGGCGCAAAGTCCTCTTTGCCCAGGTTATCCCAGGAGTTATAGTGTATCGCGACGTTTACTTGCCACTGCTCAGCTTTTGAGGCCATCGCCAGCTTGGCAAATTCGGCCTCGCGGGTGCCAAGCTGTTCGATTATCTCCTTTTGGTTCCAGGAATTAGCAGCATCCTTAGCTTGGCGATAAAGAGTACGCATGCGAACGATCGCTGGGGGAAGGAGCTCGCCAACTTGATATTGACCATCGCCACGATATTCAACTTCGGCGCGCAACCTTTGGCATAATTCAGCAAACTCGTACTCAAGATAATACCTGAGGAGTGAGGCGGCTGCACGCACGTCGTTTTCTTTCCGGTAGTCTTCGATCTCACCCCATACATCCCGCGCATCCCATCGTGTAGGCCCGTGGTCGACGCTCCACTTCCTGAAGTGTACCGCTGATTTTCCACCAATAATCCCTTCGGTTTTCAGGTGACGCAGCCAGACTGGATCATGTGTGGTAATTATGAATTGAGTGTTTGGAAATTCCTCCTTCAAAAGGGAACAGAACTCGCGGCGATGGCCCGTATCCACCGACATGAGGACGTCATCAAGCACCGCCAAAGTAAAGTTCTCTCCTTGGAGATGCTTCATCAATGCTAGGTATAAACATACGCCCATGCTGTCTTGATGACCTTCACTGTGATAAGCACCGGGCGGAAAAAAGCCACGGCCGTAGAAGTCAACATCAAAGCCGAGCTTTCCTAACGATGGAATGAGTTTGGCCCTAAACTTTTCTTCGTCTTCGCGGTTAAGGAAGCTATAAAGCAAAGAAAAGTCATTTTCCACACTTGCATAGATCCCTGCTAGAACCTTATCGCTGGAGGCAGCATAAATATCGGAAACTTGCCGTGCCCTTTGGGCTTGCTCCCTTGCGGTTTTGTTTTTCCGCATAACATCGCGCCAAGTCTCAAGTCTCTCTTGCGCCACCACAAGCCAATCCCTTGCTGCGTCCAGCTTTGTTGGCTCGGGGAGGGCTGCAACCACTTGCTCAAGCTCTTTTATAGCATCCAGGACAGTCTGCGGAATCTTGAGTATGTTTTCAAGTGCAGTTATCGTCTCATTAAACGGAAGCAGCGCTGTTAGCCTCTCGACCGCTTTCCTACAAAAAGTGCTGCATTCGTGGGCAGTCTTCATAGCCAAATGAGGAGTTGTAAGTGCGCCGTAACCAGCCAGGGTATCCATTGAAGCTTTCACTTTGCGGAGGACTATGATAAGCGGAGCGAGCTTTTTTTCTGCTGCCTCGCGTTTGATGGACACCTCTTTCAAGTGGTCGAGCTTGGCCTTAATGTGCATCTTTAGTTTGTCGAGTTCCCATGGAATATCGCAGAAAGGACAGGTTCCAGCCTCTGCGAGTTCTAGCCCGGACATGAAAAAAGCCTCCCGTTTCATGCTTTTTTTTATCACCGGATCCTCAGCGAGCGCAGTGAGATCAGATATCACTTCAGCAATATGCCTTGCTGTATCTTTGCTGTCAATATCCGCAAGAGTCTCGAGGGTCCCTCGAATATCAGCGATGGCTTGGACCTTGGGGATGCGTTGAGGTTGAGCCGGGGCTGGCGTCGCCATCCCGTCCTTAAGGGATGTTGTCTCAGCCAAGTCTATTAGTGCAGGGAGACCAAGAGTCGCCCGCTGGGCATTTGTGACGGCCAGCACCTTTTCCTTCGCTAGTCCTGAAATCTCAAGTGCACGCAATAAATTATCGGTGGCCTGTTTAACCGCTTCGCTAAGAAGACCGATTTTCTTCTCGCAGGCATTCGCGATTTTCTGCAGAATGCCTCTGACCTGTTCGACTTGTTCGAGGTGCAATAGCGCCTGAACCTCCTCGGCTCGTTTGCCCGGGGTAGCAAGAACGTACCGTATCAGTTCCCGGCGCGAAAGCACAATCTCAGGATGCGCCTCAACCTGTCGAAGAACTTCAATTATTGAGGGCTCGGCTGGAGTCACTTGGGCGGCCCCCGGATTCTTCAAGCTGCGCTCGATGGTTGCGGTCTCACCCAGGCTTGGGATTTTGATCCTTAATTTCACACGCGCGCTATCGGGATCATCCCGCCTGTCTACGTGGGGTCCGTGCTGTTTCAGAGAAACTTCGCCTCTGCCCTCTCCCGAGAGCCGGGACACATTTCCGGTCAGCGCAAACTCCAAAGCGTCAACTACACCGCTCTTCCCCGTGCCATTTGGGCCACAAACAGCAAAACTTTTTTCGTTAAAATCCAAAGTCAAGTCTCGGATTCCGCGAAACTCACTGATTGTGATAGATTCGACCCTGATCATGGTAGCAGCTCCTCAGGGAAGACAGCGTTCTTCAGGGCGCGCTCGGTAAATTTCTTCTCCTCCAAAAGAGCCTTGCGAAGCCGAATGATCAAATCATCTGCCCCCCCGGCTTGCCTAAGTGCCTCAAGGAAAGTCTCGAAGACCAGGGCGGGCACGTCAGATAATCCTTGTACTTTTGGTAACGTCGTCATTGTGTTTGCCTCCGATATAGGCGCTCCCATGTTCCGAGGTCCCAATAATCGGTGTCTTGCCTATTAACCGACAACCACGCTAAGAGCAGCGCCTTACGCAATTGCATTCCTATAACCCTCTAATGCGGTGTTATCTTAAATCCGTAGATATCAGATTGCAAATGATTTGATAAAGGAACGGAATTCAATCAGTCCTAAGTGGGAGCCGAATAACCGCAAAAGGTAAAAGCGAGAAGGCACTGCAGAAGCATCTGGATAAAAATGGCAACACATTTACACAAATGATAGCATTTCTATCCAGAATCGATATTAAGGGATAAGCCGTTATCCTTTAATATGCGGGGGGCTTATTAAATTATCTTCCTTATGCCGAGGGACAGTACCGATGCCCCTGGGGAAAACACCTGCAATTCCCAGGTAAATGTTAATAAGTACCTAGGATTTGTCAAGCTCGCTCCCGCACATCCATATGGTGGCTTATGTGTAATAGTATTGACACTTGTTTAATATTGTATATACTTTTACACATGGTGAAATCCAAAGAACAAGTCGTCATCGAGCTGGCTAAACAAATGGGGACGATCCGCATCAAAGATCTTCTTGAACGGAATATCCATCCGGAGTTTGCCCGGAGGCTGGTCAGGAAGGGGCTTCTTGTTCGTTCAGGTAGGGGGCTGTACGTCCTCGCTGATTCGGAAATCACCGAGTTTCATAATTTCGCCATTATTGGAAAGCGAGTTCCGAAGGGCGTCATTTGCCTGACCTCCGCCCTGCGTTTTCATAACATCGGAACGCAACTGCCTCGGAAGATCTGGCTGGCTCTCAAAAAGGGGAGCGCTCAACCGCACCTTTCCTATCCTCCGGTTTCAATCGTTCGATTCTCCGGACCGTCCTTTTCCGAAGGGATTGATGAACATCAGATAGAGGGAGTCGCGGTCAAAATATATAATCCGGCGAAAAGCGTCGCCGACTGCTTCAAATTCCGAAATCGTATCGGCTTGGAGGCGGCCATCGAAGCCGCCAGGGAATGTCTTCGTGAGAAGAAGGCCACCTCTGACGAGGTCTATTATTATGCCAAGATATGCCGGGTTTGGAACATCATGAAGCCATATATGGAGGCTTTGTTATACAGCTAGAGCGTATGAAAAAAGAAGGAAGGCGATGGACGTCTCAGGAGGCGACTCGGCTCAGCCAGCATTAAGGCGCCCTCACGCCCCGTGGCAATTTTGCCGTCAAAATATAGTAGTCTTCCATATAAGACAAGTATTGCTCCATTATTGACTTCTATAGAAGACAATATAAATAAATCGGGCTCCTCATCACGAGGGCCGCCTGGCCGAAAACCTAGTTTTCTGCGACCTCCAATGGAAATGGTTGCTGGAGAAGCGTGGGTTTGGGACTTGGCCGTCACCATGAAAATCTAACTTGCGATATTCGATTTTCATGGTCGTAGTGAGTCCTTACCCTGGGGTCCAATGGCGGGAAGCCAGCCGTTCCGGTAGTAAGCCGGGGGGCGCATGAGCAAAGTTGAGAAGCCAATTCGGACGCATCCGGATAAAAACGGCCAAACATGTACACAAGTGATGGCATATCTATCCAGAATCGTCATTAAAGGATAAGCCGTTATCCTTTAATAAGCAGGGGGCTTATTTAAGTATCTTCCTTAAGCCGAGAGACAGTCCCGATCCCCCCTGAGGAAAACACTTGCATTTCCTAGGTAAATGTTTATAATTACCTAGGAATTGTCAAATATGGAGAAAAAGCGATTTTCGGGCGAGGTCACGAAGAAGACCCTAAGTCTTCTTAAGAGCCGTGGAATTCTGCGTTCCCGCGATCTCTCCGAAATGGGAATTTCCCGCGAAATCCTGCGTTATCTTTATAAAAAAGGACTCGTCGAGCGGATTGGGCGCGGGCTTTATAGGCTTGTTGGGCAGATGGAGGAGCACCGGACGCTGATCGAAGCTTCCAATCTCGTACCAAAGGGCGTTGTCTGCCTTCTTTCCGCTCTTCGTTTTCATGAAATCGGTACGCAGGAGCCATACGATGTCTGGATGGCTCTCCCCAATAGCGCTTGGCGACCGAGAATCAAGTCTCTCCGCCTGCGATTTGTCTACTCCTCGGGAAAGGCTTTCTCTGACGGCATCGAAGTCCGTGATTTCCCGGGAGGCAGAATCCGCGTCTACAATCCCGCCAAGACGGTGGCCGATGCGTTCAAATTCCGCAACAAGATCGGACTGGACGTGGCGATAGAAGCGCTTCGGGATTGCCTTCGATCTCATAAGGCAACCCGCGATGAGCTATGGCATTATGGCAAGATCTGCCGAGTTCAGAAGGTCATGAAACCCTATATGGAAGCTCTGTCATGACCAAAAAGACGATAACGAACCTCCCAAAGTCGATTCATCAGCGTCTCCTTAACCTCGACCCGGCGAGGACTCACGATTTCACGCCCGTCTTGAGAAGATACGCGTTCGAACGTTGGCTCTATCGACTTGGCAAATCCGACCACGCCGAGAGGTTTGTCGTAAAAGGGGCCATGCTGTTCGTGCTATGGACAGGCGATTTGTCGCGTAAGACAATGGACCTTGATCTCTTGGGAATCGGAAACCTTACGGAAGCCGGGCTTCGGCGAGCCTTCTTGAATATCGGACGGACGAAAGTGGAGCCGGACGGATTGACCTTCGATACGGGCACCATGGTTGTTGGGCCAATCCGCGACGAGGCAGAATACCACGGACTTCGCGCCAAGTTCATGGCCAAATTGGGAAACATCAGGATTCCTCTTCAAGTTGACATCGGTATTGACGACAGCATCTGGCCGGAACCGGATATCGTCCTTTACCCGACGCTACTAGACATGCCGGCGCCTCGTATCAGAGCCTGCCGAAAAGAAACGGCCATAGCCGAAAAGCTCGATGCCATGCTGGAACTTGGGATTTTGAATAGCCGGATGAAAGATTTTTATGACATTTCTGTCTTGGGTGATCTTTTCTCTTTTTACGGGGCAGAGCTTCAGAAAGCTATCCGGTTGTCACTCAAACGAAGAGTGCTGAGAGCGCTTCCAGAGATGCCGGTTGCCTTTACTAATGAGTTCGCCCAAGATAAAGATAAGAACGTCCAATGGGGAGCGTTTCTGCGCAGGATGGGGAAGAACTCGGTAGCCCTACCGCTCCGGCAAGTCGTGATAAAGATTAGCAACTTCCTCCTTCCTGTCCTTCAAGCGCTTATTGCAGGAACAGAATTCAACGAGGTGTGGGAACCCGGGGGGCCGTGGCGGCCTCAGGAGAAAGACCATGAGGGTTGAAGTCTCCGAGCGAAGCTTCGAGAAGACGATCGAATGCGGGTTGCTTCGGTACGGGCCGGATGCCTGCGCTGGAGAGATGGTCGGTGTGCGCGAGACAGCACCGCCTTACGGAGAATCCCCGCCCGGAGGATATCGAAAGCGGCCGCCTGAAGAATACGACCAGTCGCTATGCCTCATTCCGCGCGACGTCATCGACTTTATTATCGCGACGCAGCCGAAGGAATGGGAAAGGCTCAAGCAGCATTATGGCGCCTCGGCTAAAGAACAATTCCTCAAGCGCCTCTCCCGGGAGATCGGGCGGCGCGGCGCGCTCGACGTCCTCCGCAACGGAATCAAGGACTCGGGCTGTAAGTTCAAGCCGGCTTTCTTCCGGCCGGCGAGCGGGCTGAATGAAGAAATCAAGCGGCTGCACGCGGCGAACCTCTTTTCCGTCGTCCGGCAACTCCGGTACAGCGAGAAGAGCGCTCAGACTCTCGACATGGTTCTCTTCCTTAACGGCATCCCGATTTTCACCGCCGAGCTCAAGAACCCGCTCACCGGCCAGACGGTCGAGGACGCCATCAGGCAATATAAGACCGGCCGCGATCCCCGCGAGCCGCTCCTCACTTATGGGCGTTGTCTGGCTCATTTCGCCGTGGACCCGGAGCTTGTCTATGTGGCGACGGAACTCGCCGGACCGAAGACTCGATTCCTACCCTTCAATCAGGGGAAGTTCGGCGGAGCGGGAAATCCGCCGGTTCCGCCGACACAGAAGGGCTATCCCACCGCCTATCTGTGGGAAAAGATCTGGTCCCGCGACAGCGTGCTCGACCTCATCCGCCAGTTTATCCACGAAATCGAAGAAGAGGACGAGCGCGGCCGCAAGACCGGAAAGCGATCCCTGATCTTCCCCCGGTATCAGCAGCTTGATGCCGTTCGGCACCTGGTCGCCCATGCCCGCCGATATGGCGCCGGCGAGCGCTATCTCGTGCAGCATTCGGCAGGCTCCGGCAAGAGCTTCACCATCGCCTGGCTCGCCCATCGGCTCTCGACGCTCCATGACAACGAGGATAAACGGGTTTTCGACTCGATCGTGGTCGTCACCGACCGGCGCATCCTCGACCGGCAGCTTCAGACGACCATGCGCCAGTTCGAGCAGACGCTGGGCGTTGTGGAGAATATCGATACGACGTCCCGCCAGCTCAAACAAGCCCTCGAGTCGGGGAAGACGATCATCGTGACGACCCTCCAGAAGTTCCCGGTCATCGTGAGCGAGATCGGCGAGCTCCCCGGGCACCGCTTTGCCGTCATCGTGGACGAAGCCCACTCTTCGCAGTCGGGCGAAAGCTCGAAGAGCCTCAAGGCCGTTCTGGCCTCGGGAAACCTCGAAGAGGCGGAGAAGGAGGAAGCGGGGGCGCAAACGCCCGAGGAGGAGCTCGAGAACACCATCCTGGCCGAGATGGAGAAGCGCGGCCGCCTGCCCAACCTCTCGATGTTCGCCTTTACGGCGACGCCCAAGGCCAAGACGCTGGAGATCTTCGGAACGAAGCACGCGGACGGGAAGTTCGAGCCGTTTCATCTTTACACCATGCGCCAGGCCATCGAGGAAGTCTTCATCCTCGACGTCCTCAGGAACTACACAACTTATAAGGCTTACTGGCGTCTTCTCAAGAAGATCGAGGACGATCCCCGTTACGATAAGAACAAAGCGGAATACCTGCTCAAGTCGTTCGTGGAGCTCCATCCGCACGCCATCAACGAGAAAGTGCGGATTATGGTCGAGCACTTCGCCGCCCAGGTCCAGAACGAAATCGGCGGAAGGGCCAAAGCGATGATCGTGACCCGGTCGCGCCTGCATGCTGTGCGCTACAAGCTGGCCGTGGACCGATACCTCCGGGAGAAAGGATATCCGTTTAAGGCGTTGGTCGCTTTCTCAGGAACCGTGCCGGACGGGGGACAGACATACACGGAATCGGGGATGAACTCCGTCGGGAAAGAGAGGACTATAGGAGAGCGGCAGACCGCCAAGGAGTTCGAGAAGCCCGAGTATCGTTTCCTCATCTGCGCCAACAAGTTCCAAACCGGCTTCGATCAGCCTCTTTTGCACACGATGTACGTGGACAAAAAGCTCGGCGGGGTAAACGCAGTCCAGACCCTATCCCGGCTGAACCGGATTTATCCGGAGAAACGCGGCACTATAGTGCTGGATTTCGCCAACGAGGCGGATGACATTCAGGCTGCGTTCCAGCCCTATTATGAGACCACTCTCCTGTCCGAGGCGACCGACCCGAACCTGCTTTACGAGATTCAGAGCAGGCTCCTGGCCTTCCCGCTCTTCACCGAATCGGACGTCCATCAATTCGCGAAAGTCTATTTTGATAAGAAGGCCACGCAGGATCAGCTTTATGCTGTTCTCGCCCCCGTGACTACGCGCTTCGCCGGGATTTCGAGCGAAGAAAAACATGATTTTCGCGGGCAACTGACCGATTATGTGCGCCTTTATGCCTTCCTGGCCCAAGTCCTTACTTTCTCCGACGCGGACCTCGAGAAGCTTTACGTCTTCGCGCGCCACCTGCGGCGGCTCGTCCCCGCCGACCCGGATACTTTGCCTCGCGAGGTCCAGCAAAACATCGACATGGAATCCTACCGCATCCAGCAGACTGGAAGCGGCAGCATCACACTAGAACGGAAAGGAGAACAGCTTCAACCGCCAATGACGAAGGAACAATATGGAGAGGCGCAGGAGCTGCTCGAACCGCTTTCCATGATAATTGCCGAGCTGAACGAGCGTTTCGGGCTGAACCTCGGGCCGGAGCACCGGGTGACACTCGGGCAGATCCTGGCCAAACTCGACGACGATGCGGCGCTCGACGCCAGCGCCCGGGTCAACACGCGCGAGAATATCCGTCTGACATTCGACCACAAAGTCGAAGACGTCATCCAGGAAATCGTCGACTCGAACTTCGTGCTCTACAAACGGATCACGGACGACCGGGCCTTCGGGGAAGCGCTCAAGGATTTCCTGTTCGATCATTACTTGCGGGCCCACCGCCAGGCTGAAGAGCTGATCAAGCGCGGCGAATCGAAGACCCTGGAGTTCAAATCGACGCTGCGCTGGAATCTCAGGGAGAACCGGAAAGATGACAAAGTCATAACGCATGCCGTGCTTAAGACTATCGCGGCAT
>Ga0307380_10012023_pt1 | contig 10801 bp, 8 predicted proteins | sample UN3MG_FD_202239 | JGI IMG/M metagenome (GOLD analysis project Ga0307380, IMG submission 202239) | Soil microbial communities from Risofladan, Vaasa, Finland - UN-3 | ecosystem: Environmental > Terrestrial > Soil > Coastal area > Acid sulfate soil | place: Finland: Risofladan, Vaasa | collected... | reverse complement strand
CGCCGAGCTGCCCGAGGAGATCGTCGCTGCCGTCGATCCAGTCGAACTGCCAGAGGCGCTGGAAGGTGCCGGGGTCGATACCGTACAGCGCCGTCGCCGTCTTGCTGCTGCCGGCTTCGACCTGCTGGACCGCCAGCGGTGACACGACCTCCGTCGACGGCACGGCTTCGGCCCGGCGGACCGCCTCGGCGGGTAGCGGCAGGAAATTCGTCCCCGAGATCACGTAGTCGGCACGGACGGTCCGATCGTAGCTGTCGACGAACGAGGTCTTGAGTCCCTGGGCGAAGACGGCCACGAACACGACGACGCCGAGTCCGATCATGAGCGCCGCGGCCGTAGCGGCGGTCCGCTCCGGGTTGCGGCGCGCGTTGTCACGGGCCAGCCGGCCGCTGACCGCCGACACCCGCTGCAGCGGCCAGCCGATCACCCCCGCGACGGGGCGGATGATGTACTTGCTGACCACGGCGACGGCAACGAAGATGAAGATCGCCCCGAAGGCGATCTGCCCGAGGCGCGCAGTCGTGCCGCCGCTGCCGTACATCCCGCCCACGATGCCGAGCGCGCCGAGCACCGCCGCGGCGACGGCGACGTAGGGCATGAACCGGGCGAACCGTGACGGCGGCAGCGACGCGCCTTCCTGCAAGGCGGCGACCGGAGGTACCCGTGTGGCGCGCAGCGCCGGGACGATCGCCGAGAGCAGCGTCACGCCGATGCCGACCGCGAGCGCGACGATCACCGTGCGCGGCTCCATCACGAGACCGCTGCGGGGGATGTCGACCCCGCCGGCCTGGAACAGCGCATTGATCCCGGTCGCCACCCCGAGCCCCGCGAACAGCCCGACCACGGACGCGAGCACGCCCATGACCAGGGCCTCGCCGGTGATGCTCACGAGGACCTGCCTGCGCGAGGCGCCGAGGGCGCGAAGCATGGCGAACTCCCTCCGCCGCTGCGCCACCGTCATCGAGAACGCGTTGAAGATGATGAACGCGCCGACCAGGACAGCGACGCCGCCGAAGCTGAGGAGGACGGGCGTGAGGAACTGCCCGATGGACTCGCTGATCTCTTTGGTCTGATCGGCGGCCGCCTGCTGGCCGGTCTTGACCTCCGCGTAGGCCGGAACGACCTCGCGGATGCGCCCGGCGAGGGTCTCCGGCGACGTGCCCGGCTCAGCCTGCACGTCGATCTCGCTCAGTCTGCCCTCGAGGCCGAACCAGCGCTGCGCGTCGGCCAGCGTCGTGCCCAGCAACAGCGAGCCGCCGAGCGACGAGGCCTGCGCGAACGTGAAGACACCGGAGACGCTCACATCGTAGGCGCCCGTGTCGGTGATGACCTGCAGCGGCGAGCCGACAGACAGGCCCTCGTCGTCGGCGAGCTTCCGCACCACACCTATCTGCCCGTCCGTCGCCGGAGGCGCTCCCTCGACGTAGTCGGTGTTGCTGATGTCGCTCGGCACGACACTGAAGAAAAGCGTCGGTGAACCGCCCGTCTGGACTACCTCGCCATCCACGGCCACGGCTCCCATCCCGGAGACGTACCCGTAGGCGGCCTTGACACCGTCCACGCCGCGGATCTCGTCGGTCAGGCTCTCCGGCAGGGCCTCGCTGGCCCCGCCGAACTGGCTCGTGAACTCCGCCTTGCGCGTGATGGTGACGTCCGTGCCCTTGTAGGCCTCGCTGAAGATCTCGTCGAAACCGCGGTTGATCTGATCGGTGAGCACGAACGTGCCGCTGATCATCGCGACCCCGAGCAGGATCGCGAGCGTCGTCAGCAGAGTGCGCAGCTTGTGCGCGATGAGACTGCGCCAGGCGATGCGGAACATCAGGCGTCCTCGAGTGACTTGATGACGTCGTAGATGTCGTCGCGGCCGAGCCGCCCGCAGTCGTGGGCGATGGCGCCGTCCTTGAGGAAGACGATGCGGTCGGCGTACGTCGCCGCATGGGCGTCGTGGGTGACCATGACGATCGTCTGCCCGAGATCGTCACGCGAATGCCGGAGGAGTTGCAGTACCTCCTCTCCGGTGCGCGAGTCGAGGTTCCCCGTCGGCTCGTCGGCGAACAGGACCGCCGGCCTCGACGCCAGCGCGCGAGCCACGGCCACGCGCTGCTGCTGGCCACCGCTGAGCTCGGCGGGCTTGTGCGTCAGCCGGTCGCCGAGCCCGACCTTCTCGACCAGCTCGTCGACCCAGGCGCCGTCGCCCTTGCGGCCGGCGATCGTCAGCGGCAGCATGATGTTCTCCGCCGCGTTCAGCGTCGGCAGCAGGTTGAAGGTCTGGAAGATGAAGCCGATCTTGTCGCGGCGCAGCTGGGTGAGCGCCCGCTCCTTGAGCGTGGTGATCTCCTGTTCGTCGATCCACACGCTGCCGGCCGTGGGCCTGTCGAGGCCGGCCAGGATGTGCATCAAGGTCGACTTGCCGGAGCCCGACGGACCCATGATGGCCGTGTAGGCGCCGCGCTGCACGTCGATGTCCACCCCGGCCAGTGCGCGGACGAGCGCGTCTCCCTGCCCGTAGTCCCGTTCGACGCCGCGCGCCTGGACGACGGCGTCCGCCATGCCCACCGTGGTCCCGGCTTCGCAGGTCGCCGCCACCGCGGCGTCGGCCTGATCGATCGTCGTGTCGACGTTCTCGCTCACGTGTCCCCCTTGTTGTCCGCCGCCGGTGGCGACACGTGGTGGGCCGTGCCTCCCGGCGCGGCCCACCACGACTTCTGTTCCCTGTTATCCCACGGGGAGGCGCCGGACGGAACCTCGTCCCGACGTTGCCGCCACGGGGTCAAGCCTGTGTCGGTCCGGTCTCGCCGCTTCCCGACGCCGTCTGGCCGCCACTTGCTGGCGGCTCCGCCAGGGGCTCCGCCGTCTCGATCGGCTCGCCGGCGGGTCCTTCGGCCGCCACGATCGCCGTCTGGGCTCCGTCCGCCTCCACAGGCGGAACCTCCGCGCCGGCGACTTCGGTGACGGCCGCGCCGGGCGCGGCGCTCGCATCGCCGGCGGTCATCGCCGGCGACGTCTGCACGATCGGCGTGATGATCGCGGTCTGGGCGGGAGCGGCGGCCGGCGGCGGGTACGCGGCCGCACCGGCCGCCGCGGCGGCGTTGGCCGCAGCCAGAGCCGCTGCCGCTTCGCGCTTGCCGCGCCGCCATTCGGCCAGGCCGAGCGCGGCGGCGCCGGTGCCGAAGACGATCATGACCACCATGAGCGCCGGCCCGGCGACCGGGATCCGCGAGACGACGGTCGTCCCGACGACACCCACGGTCACGGCGAGCATGAGATTCTCCCTGCCGCCGAACCCGGTGAGGACCTTCTGGGCGAGGAACGACGCCACGCCCGTCGTCGCGAAGAAGTAGGCAAGCAGCACGAACAGCCCGTAGGGCAGGACCAGGAGCAAGCCGATCACGCTGATCACGAGCACGAACAGGATAGCCGGAGCGACGATGAAGAAGACGAGCGCGCCCCACCCCAGCGACGCCCAGGGCGTGCGACCAAGGTGCCGCTGCACCGAGCGCAGCTGACTCGGCATCAGCGCGGCCGCCACGAGGGCGAGCACCAGGAAGAACACCGTCTGGACGACCCAGCCCCACAAACTGAGTCCCCACAGCGGATTGTCGAAGAAGCTCCGCGTGAGCCAGCCGGCCGCCGCGCTCCAGTCGATTCCTTCGATGCTCTGGATCTGGCCGACGACCTCGGCGCCCGGCGCCCGCGTCAGCTCGCCGCCGAAAAGGACGAGGGACGAGTCGGCGGCCGAGAGATTGCTCCCCAGAACGGCCGTGGGACCGAGAGTGACGTCGCCGCCGAAGGCCACGGTCGTCGTGCCCACGGTGCCGTTGATGACCACATCGCCGCCGAAGGCGACCACTGCGTCCGTGACCGTGCCGTCAACGAGGATGTCGCCGCCGAACACGACCACCGACGGCATCGTGGCGCCCTCCGGAACGACGACATCGTTGCCGAACTGCACCTCGGAGCCCTGTTGAAGCACGATCGCCCCGGAAGGCGTCGCGGCCGGCTTGGGCGACTTCGTCGCCGCGTGCGCGGGGCCGGCGAGCGTCAGGCCAAGCACGATCACGAGCGCGGCCAGGGCGACCAGCGCCAGCGACGGCCGCAGGATTCTCAGGATTCTGTCATCTCTCATGGTGTCACCTCCGCGAGCCGGTATGGTCAGCTCGTCGTCTGTTCATGTGTCGGGTCTCCGCCGCGCGCCGGCGGCGCCGGCGGCGCGGCGGGCGGCTGCTGCGGAGCCGGCGTCGCGAGAGGCGCCGGCGGCACGGGAGCGGCCGGGGCCTGCGGCGGCGCCGGGACGCCGACCGGCTGGGCGACCGTCGCCGGCGCGGTCGTCGCGGGCGGGAGCGGCGGCTGCGAGCCGCGGAACATCGCCTCGGCCCAGCGTGCGCATACCCAACTCCACGCATTGAGCACGTGCAGCGATACGAAGAACACGAGGATGCCCAGCGGCACCGAGATCACGCTGAACCACAGCGGCGGCACCCAGGTGCCGTTGACGATCGGCACGTCGAGGATAGCGACCACGGGTATCGCCATGAACCAGAAGACCATGGACAAGGCCGTCACCAGCAGCGTGAACGACACGATCCCGAAGGCGAGCTTGGCGAGCAGGTAGAGGAGGTCCTTCCACGTCGCTCCGCTGCCGAAGTGCGCCTTGAGCTTCGCCCAGACGCCCTCGGCCTTCTCCCACTCGCGTGGCGCCGGCGGGACCTCCGCGCCCAGAAGATAACGCGCCTGCACCCGCTCGAACGCGCCGAAGAGCCACCAGGCGCCGGCGACCACGAGCAGGATCGGGACGCCGACCCAGATCACCACCAGGCCGATGCCGAGCGAGAGGCCCGTGGTGAGGAACACGAAGTAGAAGAGACCCAGCGGGAAGGAGAGCCACTGGAACAGGATGCCGAGCCACGTCTGCGGACGTGCGACGACGCCGAAGAACCGGGTGAGCGCCGAGTCGTTCAAGGGGTGACCTCCACAGTCGTCCGCAGCTTGCAGACAAAGCGTAGCGGGAGGCGCGCTCCCGGTCGTCACCCCGCAGCGGGAATCGAGATGGACTCGGAGTGGGATTCGGATGCCGGCCTGCATACCCCTCCGGGGGTAGCCGCGGGCCGGCCGGCGTCAGGTCACTCCGCGGGCCCTTCTCCCGGCCGCACCAGCCCGACCTCGTAGGCGAGGATCACGGCCTGCGAACGGTCGTGCAGGCCGAGCTTCGCGAAGATACGCTTGACGTGCGTCTTGACGGTGCCTTCGCTGAGGAAGAGATGCGCGGCGATGTCGCCGTTGCTCATGCCGCGAGCCACCAGCACAAGAACCTCGCGTTCACGATCGGTCAGGTCGTCGAGCTCGCTGACGTCTCGCGAAGGGCTCATCTCCGCACGCCCGCGGAAGTTCTCGATGAGACGCTGCGTGACGGAGGGAGCCAGCAGCGCCTCACCCTCGGCCACGACGCGGATGCCGGCGACGAGGTCCTCGGCGGGGGTGCGCTTGAGCAGAAAGCCGCTGGCCCCTGCCTTGAGCGCCTCGTAGACGTACTCGTCCAGGTCGAACGTGGTGAGGATGACGACGCGCGAGCTCTCGTCGCGCCCCAGGGCGACGATCTCGCGTGTCGCGTCGATGCCATTCATGACCGGCATCTGCACGTCCATGAGCACGACGTCCGGATCGAGGCGCCGCGTGAGCGCCACCGCCTGAGCGCCGTCGCCGGCCTCACCCACGACCTCGATGTCGTCCTCGGACTCGAGGATCAGCCGAAGGCCCGAGCGCACCAGCTGCTCGTCGTCGGCAAGCACGAGCTTGACGGTCATATCCCCTCCGTTTCCTCAGTGAGTTGCGACGGCGTCGCGCCTCACCCTGACCCATTTTCGTCGGCGATCGGCAGCCGCGCGCGTACGCCGAAGCCGCCTTCAGCGCGCGGTCCCGCCTCGAGCTCTCCCCGGAACGTGGCCACCCGTTCGCGCATGCCCACGAGGCCGCGGCCACCGCCGTCCGCCGCGGACGTGACCCCGCGACCCTCGTCGAGCACCTCGATGGCGAGAGCACGCTCCTCATAGCGCACGTGGACGGTCGCCCGGGTCTTGCCCGCATGCTTGAGCGTGTTCGTCAGCGCCTCCTGGACGATGCGGTAGGCCGTGAGGTCGAGGCTCGCCGGCAGGGGCCGCGCCACGCCCTCGACGATCAGCTCGACGGGCAGCCCCGCCTCGCGCACGTGTCCGCACAGCGTCTCCAGCTGTCCCATGCCGGGCGCGACATCATAGGAGGTGTCCTCCTCACGCGATCGCAGGATGCCGAGCATGCGCTCGATGTCGCCCAACGCCTGCCGGCCGGCGGTCTCGATCGATTCCAGCGCTTCGCGCGCCAGCTGTGGCTTCTTCTCGATGACGCGCTGCGCGGCGCCGGCGTGCAGCACGACGACGTTGAGCGCGTGCCCGACGCTATCGTGCAGTTCACGCGCGAGACGAGCGCGCTCCTCGGCGACGGCCTCGCGGGCGCGGGCTTCGCGGTCCGCCGCGAAGAGCGCGGCCCTGCGCTCCGCCCGCTCGATGCTGCCTCTGTAGATACGGATGACGACGGCGACGACCCAGACGAGCGAGAGTGAAGCCCACGTACTGAGCGCGCTCTGCCAGGAGAGCTCCGGGTAGGTCACAAAGACGACGATCAATCCCAGAGCCACCACGAAGCCCGCCGCCAGAGCGCGCTTCCACTGGTCGAACGCGACGGTCGCGAACGAAGCGATGACTACCGCCCAGAAGGCGGCCTGCGTGAACTCGTAGCCCGCGACTGACTGGGCGCAGAGCAGCGCGACGGCAGCGGACAGACCGGCGAGGGGGGACCACCACAGAAAGGCGATGGTGAGCGCGCTGGCCACGGTCAGGACGATCAGCACCGTGCCGGCGTCGTGGTAAGCGGCCGGCGTCGCGCCACGAGTGAGGAGTTCGACCAGCCCCGCCGCGGTGAGGACGAGCGCCAGGAAGATGCTGAGAGACAGCGGGTCGAGAAGGCGGGGGCGTCGAGGCGCCGGCGGTACTGCACCGGCCGGCGAGGCGAGGATGTCGGCTGGCCGTTCCACGCCCGCAGTATAGACCACGCTCCCGTGCACGGACGGAGCCGCGGGCACGCCGATGGAGACGGCGTGAGAAAAAGATTGGTGGAGGCGGCGGGAATCGAACCCGCGTCCACGGACGCCTTGGCGGAGTCTCTACAGGCTTAGCCGGCGCATTTCATCTCGCTCGCGGCCCCCGCGTCGGCCGGGTGCCGTTCGCCAGCCCCGGTCAGTCTCAGGTGCGCTCGCTCGGAGCAGTGCGACCGCACCCCAGCCCACTTCATGACACCGCGGATCCCGGCCGTGGGCATGCCGGGTGCGATGCGTCACCTAATTACTTAGGCGGCGAGTGCGAGAGAGTTATTCTCGGCAAGTAGTGTGTTCCGGCAGTTTAACGAGGCCACCGGACCTCGGCCTGCTGCTCCCACCTCGGTACAGCCCATGTCGAGACCTGTTCGCCCCCAACTGGGCAGCCTGGTGGCTGCATCTCCGAGTATACCAGTCCCCGGAAACGGCGAAACCGCGGCGCTGCCGCGGTTTCGCCTGCCAATCATCACTCTTCGACGCCGATGTGTGTGCGGTGCACCAACGGCGCCCCGCACGTCGACCCACCTTCGGCGGTCAGTCTTCTACGGCTTGGACCTCACGACGGTCGCGACGCCGGAAGTACATGTTGCGGCAGAGCGGACCCTCGCCGGTGGCGTAGCAGCTCTGCACTGCGATCGAACACTGCGGCAGCGGCTGGCGAGCGACCTTGACCACGCCGAACCCACCCTTGCCACGCTCGATCTCTTGGAACATCTTCAAGTCGATCTCGTGCGGGAACACCTTCTCGATACACCCGAAGAACGTGTCGCCGTCTTCCTTGAACGCGTACAGGAAGCGACAGTTCATGGCGAGACAGGCGGCCGGGTAGACGACCTTCTCGCACTGCGCCGAGCATTCCTGACATTCAAGCTGTTCTTCAGACAAGCTGATCAGCCTCCTAGACAGCACAACGGCCGGCGTTCTGGTGCCGGCCCGCGAGCATAGTAGCACGGGGCTCTCAGACTGAACAGGGTCCTTAACCTCCGCTTAATACTTCTCACACAGGGACAACCTCGCCCCCGTCCGTCGACATTGCGCCCGCCGGCACAAGTTCGCGTTGACAATCCACCGCGGTGATAGTGAAAATAGTCACGTATTGCCGTCGTGGCGTCCGCGGTTGGCGCCGCGACGGTCCACTCGCAAGCCGAAGGAGGTGGCGGACACGTATGGACGCCGTCATGCTCGCCCGCATCCAGTTCGCGTTCACCATCGGCTACCACTTCATCTTCGTCCCCATCAGCATCGGTGTGGGGATGATGGTGGTGTTCGCTGAGCGGCGCTACTACAAGAGCGGGGTCCCGGCCGACAGAGCCGCCTCCAACTTCTGGATCAAGCTGTTCACGGCGACCTTCGCCATCGGCGTGGCCACCGGGATCACCATGGAATTCGCCTTCGGCACCAACTGGGCCAACTACTCGCGCTTCGTCGGCAACATCTTCGGGGCGCCGCTCGCCGCCGAGGGCCTCATCGCCTTCTTCCTCGAGTCGACCTTCCTCGGCATCCTACTGTTCGGCCGCAAGAAGGTCTCCAAACGCTTCTACTACGTCTCCGCCTGGCTGGTCTGGATCGGCTCGCTCCTCTCCGCGCTCTGGATCCTGATCGCCAACTCGTGGATGCAGACGCCCGCCGGCTACAAGATCGAAGGCGGCAAGGCCGTCCTCACGAGCTTCTGGCAGGCGGCGCTCAACCCGTCGACGGCGCCTCGGTACTTCCACACCGTCGCCGCGACCATCATCACCGGCTGCTTCGTGGCCGCGGGCGTGTGCGCGTACTACATGCTCAAGAAGCGGCACCTCCACTTCGCCCGGACGGCCATGCTCTGGGCCGTCTCCGTGGGTCTCCTCGTGTCCCTCGCGATGCCGCTCATCGGCCACTGGGGCGCGCTGGTCGTAGCCGAGCATCAGCCGGTCAAGATGGCCGCCTTCGAGAACATCACCGAGACGCAGAAGAACGCGCCGCTCTACCTCTTCGGCTGGGTGAACGGCGACGGCAGCACGACAGGCGTCAGCATCCCGAGCGGATTGAGCCTCATGCTGGGCCTCGACCCCGAGCACGAGGTCACCGGCCTCGACAGCGTCGCCGCGACCGACCGGCCGCCGGCGCAGCTCACCTTCCAGAGCTACCACCTCATGATCGCGCTCGGCGGGCTCTTCATCCTGGTGTTCGGGCTCGCCCTCCTCATGCACTTCCTGAAGCGCCTCGAGAACGCGCGCTGGATGCATTGGGCACTCATCGCCTGCATCCCGCTGTCGCTGCTCGCCATCAACCTGGGCTGGATGGCGGCCGAGGTCGGGCGTCAGCCGTGGGTCGTCCAAGGCTTGATGCGCACGACCGACGCGGTCTCCCCCTTTGTCTCGGCGGGCGAGATCTGGACCACGCTCGGCCTCTTCGGCCTGATCTACCTGGTGCTGTTCATCGCGTGGATCCGCATCTTCCTCGGCATCATCAAGAAGGGCCCTGAGGACACGGCTGAGATGCTGCAGGCGGAGAAGGGCATCGCACCCTCTCCCGCCGGTGCGGGGAGGTGACGAGATGACCCTTGCCAACATCTGGTTCTTCCTCGTCGCGCTCCTGCTCACCATCTACGTCATCCTCGACGGCTTCGACCTGGGGGCCGGCGTGCTCTACCCGTTCCTCGGCAAGACGGAGGAGGACAAGAGCGTCATCCGCGCCTCGATCGGCCCCATCTGGGACGGCAACGAGGTCTGGCTCCTCACCGGCGCCGGCGCGATCTTCGCCGCCTTCCCGATGGTGTACGCCATGACCTTCAGCGGCTTCTATCTGGCCATCATGCTGGTGCTCTTCGGCCTCATCCTGCGAGCCGTGTCGCTCGAGTTCCGGCACCGTGACTCGAGCTGGAGCGCGGTCTGGGACGGCGCCTTCTTCCTGGGCAGCCTGGTGCCGTCGCTGCTGGTCGGCGTGGCCCTGGGCAACGTCATCCGCGGCGTCCCCATGGATGCGCAGGGCAACTACATCGGGACCTTCGTCGAGCTGCTGAACCCGTACGCGCTTCTCGTCGGGGTCACCGGGCTCTTCCTGATCATCCAGCACGGGGCCGCCTGGCTCGCCGTCAAGTCCGAGGGCGAGCTCCACGGTCGCGCCCTGCGGTACCGTCGCGTGACGTTCTGGGTCTGCGCCGCGCTCGCCGTGGCCACGTCCGCCGCGACGATCCTCACGGTGTCACGCGCGTCCGACAACGTGTTCGGCCGGCCGGCCGGCTGGCTGTTCCTCGCGATCCTCGTCGTCGGCCTGCTCTACGCCTTCTGGCAGATGATGAGGGAGGGCGGCGAGTTCAAGTCGTTCGTGGGCTCTGCCGTCGTCATCATCGGGCTCGCCGGCATCGCCGCGGTGGGGAACTTCCCGGACATGGTCCCGGCCCGCGGCACGCCGGAGATCACGAGCCTCACCGTGGAGCGCGCCGCCTCGGAGCACCTCACCTTGCTGGTGATGCTCATTTTGGCGCTCATCTTCGTCCCCCTCGTGCTCGTTTACACGGCCCTGATCTACAAGACGTTCTGGGGCAAGACGAAGGCGGGCGACGCGGACTACTGAGCAGGCGTGGACTGAATCACGCAGGCGCGCCCGAAGAGGCGGCGGACCGTCCGGTCCGCCGCCTCTTCTTCGCCCACCGCCGCGAACTTGCACGGCCAACCCGTCGCTTTCTGTGCGAACGAACAC
>Ga0307380_10012018_pt1 | contig 10804 bp, 10 predicted proteins | sample UN3MG_FD_202239 | JGI IMG/M metagenome (GOLD analysis project Ga0307380, IMG submission 202239) | Soil microbial communities from Risofladan, Vaasa, Finland - UN-3 | ecosystem: Environmental > Terrestrial > Soil > Coastal area > Acid sulfate soil | place: Finland: Risofladan, Vaasa | collected... | reverse complement strand
AAGAAATTGATCGAGAATGCGATAAAAATATTAAAGCCTGGTGGGATTTTAGTATATTCTACATGTAGCCTTTACGCAGAGGAGGGAGAATACCAAATTTTAGATTTTATAGACTATTTAGAACCTTTAGATTTACCTAATTGGTTTTCTCCGAGTTATAAAGTTGAGGATAATACAATACCTGGTACAGGTAGATTATTTCCATCACTACATCATACTCAAGGATTTTTCATAGGAAAGTTCAAAAAAAAGGAAATATGAATTTATTCATTCTAATTATGAAAAGAATCAGAGGTTGTTATAATGGTAAATACGCCAAGAAAATATATGACAATTGGTGAAATAGATGCAACCGGAGTAAGGGGTCCGCATGAAAAAGAATTAACAGATGTCAGTAAAGCAAAACATCACTTATTTATTAACTTAGAAATGAATAAGTTAAAAGAGATTGTAGAGGAAGTTATTGGAGGAAAAATGGAAAATATAGGTTTTAATGAAGATTGGACAATAACTATTGAAATGTTTCCAGAAGTAAATATTCATATGACTTATTCATACTTTGGAGATGAATTTGGTGATGGAATTGAAGCCGAATTCAAATTTTTCTTTTCAGGTGAGCGAGTTTTTTGGGTACCCGGAGAAGATAGTGCAACATTTATAGATATAATTATGGATATTATCGAAAGAAAAATAAAGGGACAAGAACCTTATGAAAAAAAATATGAGGAAAAAACAGAATTAATGAAAAAAGTTCTACTGCAAAGAAGAGAACCATTTTATTTTCTTAAAGATGTTGATAGAGAGGATTTAGCTGCATTTCTCGGTGCTAAATTTTCAGGCACTAACCTCTCTAAAAATATTGATAGTTATCATGTGGAATTTATTGGTATATTTTTGATAAATCATATCCTTAGGTTTATTACTGTTAGTAATATTGACAAGGATCTACCTGATATTTGCTATATTATGTTCTCACGATATTATACTAAAAATATTGGAAAGTGGGATCATAGAGTAAGATAAAATTTAAAAAAGATATGATTGACAATATAAATTAAATTGCCGTCCAGAGTATTGACCTCCCCTTTTTAGCCGCTCGTGTAATTTTTTTAGAATTTTCTAAATCTGACATTACTTTCCAAATTTGTGAATTGCTTAGTTTAAAGTACCGTCTCAATTCCGGAGTTGTCATTTGAGTACCACTCAATAAATTTGGGATTATTCTTATTATTTCTTCAATAGTATCCTCATCCGAGTCTACAGCAGTTTTTTCTTCATCATCTTCATCATTTGATTCCATTTCTGTAATAATTCGTGAAGCAATTTTATTTAACTGATTAATGTTATTATCGACATTCTGAGGTTTCATGAAAAGACAACAAAGTTCTAAATCTCTTGGAAAAGCAACAATGTAAAATTCATCATATAGGATTGCTCGTGGTTTTTTAACAGAATTATTTCCACCACGAAAAGCTAAATAAAAATTCATCGCAAAGTCATTTAGATTTACTTTGTCATTTATTTTTGAAAATTCCTTTTTCCATTTTAGGAAAGGGCCATCTATCATATCGAAACCTATTAAGGCGGCTCCAAACATTTCACTTTCGGTAAAATTCAATCTTTTAATCTCCTCCTAATTACTATTTTATCTAATTCTTTTTTAATTATACTCATCAATTTAAGCCGTTCTGAAGGATTAATAGCAGTTAATCCATAAGTTTTACAATGAAGTATATCCTCAACACGTTTTACATCCATTCGCCCATCATTTTTTACTAGGTCTTGCTTATTTGCAATCGCAATAATAGGACATTCCTTTCCTACGAATTTACAAGCATAGTTAATAAGTTCCCTTGAACTTAGAACATTTCGAGGAGTTGAGTCAGTCACTATGAAAATAATATCTGAACCTAAAAGGTAATCTTTTGAGTATGCCCTAAGATAACCGCTCTGACCCGCTAGATCCCAAACTCTTAAAAAATAATCTTCAAACTTAACTGTTTTGAGATCTAATCCATGAGTTGGAATGTATAATCGGTCTATCGTCTGTTCAGACAACAGTTTTAACATTGTAGTTTTTCCTACAGCTGGAGCTCCAATGAACGTAATCTTTACAAGCCGGCTTATTTCAGAACTCAACATTTCAATCTATTAAATAATTTGATCTATTAAGAAAGAATGAAATTAAAAAGAATATGAATCTGGATAATATCCAAGTATTACAAGAAGATTATATTTTTATATAAAAATTAATACCAGTCATTACTATTTTTTCCTTAAGAATTCAATATTTTTAGTAATTAATTTTAAAAATAGGTTAGATTTTTAACATTATATACTAATTTTGTTTAGTTAGATATTGAGAATATATAAATTGTGGAAATTAAATGAGTGATAATAAACGTATTAATAAGAATGAAAGGAAGGTACTAGAAGAAATTGAATCAGTTTGCGGAGTCTCATTCAAAAGGGTAAATATGAAATCTTATACGACAGTAGAAAATCTCTTTAATTTTGATGAAGAGGGTTTTATTACAATGCTTGGCTTCGATTTAAAAGAATTAAACTTGGATGATGATAAATTGAAGCTTTTAGGAAATTCTATAAAGAAGTTGACAAATATAGAGAGATTTCTTTTAAAATGCCCCGAGGGTAAAGAAGTACCAGAATGGCTAATGGAGTTAAATTATATTAAAACTTTGGTTTTAACTGATAGTCAATTATCTACGATTCCTGAATATATAAAGGAGTTTAAAAGTCTCAATGCGTTCTATTTAATGGGTAATAGAATATCCAATTTACCTAATTGGTTAACCACATTAAATGACTTGAAAGTGTTCAATTTAAATGACAGAGCTCAGACACTTGATTTAACAAAATCGAATATGGATATCCTGAGGACTCTACATGAAAGAAATGTAAAATTATCTGATCCCACTTTTAAATTGAATGTCATCATGGGAGTTCCTCTTGATCAAATCAAAATAATCAAAGAAATTAGTTGGTATGAAGATGGGATAAATCGAGTTTTTTCTGAAACACTTAATGATATTAATGAGCCTTGGAGAGATCCTCACACTTTTGGTGTATGTCTTCGGATTTTTGACGGTAAAATTTTACAAATGAGTATAAGTGACACTAGTTTAGAGAAACTTCCAGAAAATTTTGGAAACTTGAAAGATCTAAATTTTATTTCTATAATAAAAAATCGATTGACTTCTTTACCAGAATCAATTGGTGAGTTAAAAGATCTAAAGGGTCTTTTATTATCAGGTAATAATTTAACATCACTACCTGATTCGTTTGTGAATTTAATTTCGATCCAACATTTAGATTTAAGTAATAATCACTTAAAAGAGATTCCTACACAATTATGGGCTCTGAATAAATTAACACAATTAAATTTAAATGGAAATCCTTTAAGTAGCGAAGAAAATACTATAATACAAAAAGTTCCCGATTTAATCAGAGAGTACCTGAGAAAAAAAGCAACTATCAGAGTTTTTATTTCTCATGCAGTAGTAGATTTTGAAACCTATCGTATAGGAGATCTTATAAAATATTTGGAAAGGCAAAAAGAAATTTCTGAGGTTTACTTCTGTGAGGAAGATCTAGCAGGAAACATTGATGAATGGATGTTAGATGCTGTGCAAAAATGCCAGTTGTTGTTGTTTATAGCAACTAATAAATCCGTCTTTAATTCTGTGGATTGTGCTAATGAATTACAACTTGCGGACAAATTTTCTATTCCAATTGTACCCATAAAAGGCTACGATGTAGATTGGAAAGATTTAGCAGAAAGAAACCTTTCTCGTGAACTGGGATTAGAATTCGATAAGGATAAGTTTGATATTTTTTGTGAGAATTTATATAAATATATTGAGAATTTTAAGCGAGAAATTGATTTATTGGATAAGCAAACGAGAGAGAAAGGTATTACAGACATTTATGAGCGATTTCGTTTAATATTAGACGAAGTTGTTAGCGATTTAAAAAGAAATATTACCAAAATAGCAGAAAAGATGGATAGTCTTGTAGAAAGAATTACATATCTCGAAAAAAAAATTAATATTTAATTATAAACTTCTTTTGATTTCAAAAAAAAATTATAGTATTTTGGATAAAACCAGGTCATATACTTTTTAAAAGATACTTTTTCATCCATTTAGGCAATAGAAATCCTCCATACCAACATATCGCACTTAAAATTAGGATTAATCTAATAATAATTATCGTTGCTTCACTAAAAGGTACAGATGAGTCCAACAATGCTCCAACTGAAAAAGTAGTATAAGCAATTATTAATAGTTTCCCCTTGAGCTTTACTTCAGGATCTTCAGATTTTAGAGAAAGATTGGCAAATAAAAAGCCCGTAATAACGACAATAGAGATAAACAATATTAAAAACACCATTATAAAAGACTTATAATTTACATCAACGGGCCCATTCAATTCACCTATTAAACTTGGATTTAAAAATAGAAAAGCAAAAAATAAAACCTCAAATATGGTCCCAATTATCGCAAATAGGGAAAGAAACAACTTACGTTTTTCAGAATATAAGAATTCTGTAAAAGCTAATAACCAAAGAACAATCGCTATAGGTATAAAAATATTACCAATTAAAAAATAAACACCTGATTGGAGTCCAATACCATTAATTAATGCTATCAGAAAGGAGAGGCTAGAGGGCCACCATGGTTCAGATATAAAAATCCAGGTTGCACCGACTAAAAAATAAATCTTTTCTTTATATTTAAAGAATCTCGAGAGTATTATAAAACCTATTACTAAAGAGATCGCTACAAAAATAAGAGAAAATATTCCATTTACAGTATCTAAAGGACTTAATGACATATTCTAATTTTGTTTAATTTAATTTGTATAAATAAAAATTAAGAGCTTGGATTATTTAAATTTTGAATTTTTTTAAAAAAATATTGTTAAATGATTTAGAGGGCATATAAAAATATTAAAAATATCAATGAAAATAATGTTGGGGCAATTAAACTTATAGTCAATAGACTTTGAGACACCCTGATACATTCTTTAAGAGTGGTGATTATAGCGTTGAAATATAAGGGATCTCCCCAGATCTTAACATTTTCATAGGAATCTTTATAAAGGAATTCTACTGGTTCTAAATTTTCCTCAGCTTTTTTGATCAATTTTTCTAATTTTTTAAGAATATAGTCTATCTTAATCCTATCTCCAATCGGAGAATAACCTCGATTTGAAAATTGTCTAGCTACTGTATGAGAATCTGATGTGGTAATTTCTGCTCTTTCAATACCTTGATTTTGTAGAAAATTTAAGATATTAGATCGTATTTCTACATAGGCATTGTTTCCATCGAAATGAATTAATACAGTTTTCTGATTTGTGATTGTGTTTTTAAATAAATGAAGTACCATTCCTCCATATCCAATTCCAGCATCTTCAGAAAATTCCTCTAAGTGATCCTTTGCAACACCATATAACTTAGGAGCATATTGGATTTTTTTTACAGTTTCGCTCTCCATATACTTTTTAACAACATCAATTAAATCATGGGCTTCTATAGTATTTTTTTTAATTAAGACTTCATCTCCAATTATGGCATTGTGAGAATCTACAACGATTATGTCCTTATAACCTTTAGAAATAGCAATATTTCTTACATCATTTCCAATTTCTACCTCAATATCATCAGATGGAAGTGGATGTCTTGTTATAAACACAACTGGGACATTTCCAACTTCAGTGCCAATGAGTTTGGCTGAATTAGAAATTTTCCTTGTAAAACCTCTAATTTTTTGAATCCATTCGATTCCTGCGTTATTATTAATTTCATTTATATCTTGTTTAATTCTCTTAATTATTGCTTCAACATATCTATGAGTCGTTAAATTTTGAGTATGATCATTAGTGGTATGATAAACTGTAGTTCCAGGAATATCTTGAAATTCTTTATAAATATGTTCTGGTAAATCTGATGAGCCACAAGTCTTAAAAGGGCCAAAATGAATGTTTGGTATCACAAATAATCCTTTAATTTTTTTTGTGTTGATACTTCGAATTATTAAATATTGTATTTTTACTTCAGATTCTTTTCCAATATCATCAAAATAACGCTCAATAAGCTCATCATTTCCATCTGTCAACATAGAAAGTACAAATGCTCTAATAAATGCGTATCCTCTCATTCCTGTTGCTACTTGGTAGATGTTGCTTACTTTGAATAATCCTCTTCTGTAAGGGATGGCAAAAAATAGGGCGCAAACCGTGAAAACTATCATAGCTCTTATGAAAAAATTAAGATTAAATTGCCCTGAATATAAGCTGTAGGTAAATATCATTGTAAGTGGTTGAATCAATGCCAATATTATATTTCCACTACGTCCAACAGTAGTGAATGAGAAATAAATGACGAAGGCAACAATATAAGAGAGAATAGAACCTAATATGAGAAATACTTCCTGCATGGTAATATTATTTACAAGTATGGCAACAATTTGACCAAGAATAAATGTTATTTCTATTATACCACTGAAAAATGTATTAATTTGAATGGACCATCCAGTCGGAGGTGCTTTTAAAAGTGGTGATTTCTTTGAATAAAATCCCATAGAAAATAAAGCACCAAATCCAGATGTTAAAAGAAAAATAAATGTAAAACGGAAAAAATGAAGAAGATCTAAATAACTCTTTATTAGAAAATAATGCAAAAGTAATGATAATAAACCCAATACAATTGGTATGCCAAAAAAAGTTGAATATGCTGACTTTCTTGATGAAAAGAATTCCATATATGTAATAATACCCGGAATTTGACGACTCTTTTTTTCTTTTACAATCATAACTAAAGATATTGGATAAATTTAAATTGATAACACTTAATTGACAAATTTTCTTCTAATGTAATGAATAATTAATACAAATTTATCTTTATGTAAAAAATTATAATATAATATAAAACAAAACATTCTTTTATAAGGAATATGGAAAAAAAAACACAAGAATTGATACATCTAGCGAATAAGAGGTTTACTGAAGTTCTTTCCGATGGATTTAAATTATTTATTAAAACTTACAAAAGCTTGATAATACCATTAGCCCTCTTTCAGATAATTTTGATTGCTTTAAACGTTTTACTATTAACCGATCTTAATTGGTATATCGATTCACTAAGAGTATCTATTGATGCGATTATGGAGAAATTTATTGAGAACATATCTCTTACGGAGAGTGAATTAAATGAACTAGCTTACTTTCTTTTTATGACTTTAGCTCAATTTTTTCTTCAAAATTTAATAGGAGCAGTAATTATTACTATTGCTATGTGTTCAGTCAGTAATTATGTTTTTAAAATGTATATGCACGAAGATACTAGTCTTTCAAAGTCGTTTAAATCAGCATTTAATAAAAAGATGTTAATTGTAATTTTAATTCTTGGGATCTCTTTACCAATTGGATCTTTTCTATTACTTTTTCCCGCTATCATTATATTTGGATTTTTCATTTTTCTAATTTTCACTTACAATATAGGAGACGGAAAAAATTTAATCTCAGAAGCCCGTTCTATTGCTAAAAAGGCTTTCTGGAAAATAATAGGAATTTTTGTTATTAATGTCCTTTTCATTTTAATAATAGATTCTACTGTTACAGCTATCCTAGATTTTTTTCTAATCAATGACTCAACAATCCCAATTATTAGTAGTTGGTATAATCCTGCAACAAGAAATTTTGGAATGTTAATTCTGTATAATATACTGTACAGTATTGTTGATATAATTTTTGCACCACTATTTATCTGTTTATTAACCGCATTATTTTCTTCTTTAAAGGCAAAAAGAGATTTAAAAATTCAATATCAACAAGGGCATTATCCTCAAAGAGAATTGTATCAAAAATCTTATGAAATTCTAGGGCAAAAACCCATCGATCTTGTTGAAACCGAAGGAACTACAACATCTCCAGATATAAGACTAGATAGTAGATTTTACTGTCCATTTTGTGGAGTTTCAATCAATACTCCAAAGAAATTCTGTCCACGTTGTGGAGAGAATTTGTCCTCGTTGTGGAGTGATTAAAAATGTATATAAATATTGAAAGGAAGTTTGAATTAGAAAAAGAAAGCATTAAGAATCCAATTGTATTAATAGGATGGCCTGGAATTGCATTAGTCGCTAAATTAGCAATCACTTCAATACAAGAATCTTTAAATGCAAAAGAATTTTTGAATATTCAATGTTTTGATTTTCCTCCAAAATCAATCGTAGAAAAAGGGTCATTAGAAATCCCTTCAGCAAAGGTGTATTACAAACCAACTGATAAAGAGGATGGAAATGATTTTTTCATTCTAACCGCAAGTTATCAACCAACAAATCCAGAGGGCGTTTTTGAATTTTCTAAAACGTTTTGTGAAGAAATGGATAAGATAACTGGTAGAAACATAAGAATGTATGTGAGTACTGGTGCTATGATTTCTGATGTTAAACATGATACACCCTTAGTTTATGTATGTGGAACTGACCAAGATTTAGTTCAAACATTTTTAAAAATGGAAAACACTAAACTGTATGAGGGAGGATATATTTCAGGAGCAAATGGTATCCTCCCAGCTTGGGCGGGAGCAAATAACTTTGCTCCAGGAATTTGCTTATTAGCGGAAACTTTACCATTACCAATGATGACATTAGATCCGCGAAGTTCTAAAGCTCTGGTTACGCTGTTAAAAGATTATTTTTCAATAGATATGGACTTTAGTAAACTTAATGAAAAAATACAGGAAATGGAAAATATATTTGAATCCTTTAAAAAACAAGCAGACCAGTTCATGAAACCACCTACTGAGGATAGAGGGCCTGATTCATACTTCCGTTAATTATATGTATAATAAATTCTATTTAATTATAAATTATAAAATAAAGAAAATTACATAATATTTAATTGGAATTCTACTTAATTGATTCAATGTGCTAGATACCAGTATTCTTGAGAGTAATAAAGAAATCAAAGTTAAAATTTCTAACAAATTAAATGGAATTAAAGAACAATCTCGTAATTTTATAAAGGATATTATTACTCTAATTAATAAAGAGGTAGGAGTTAATAAAGTCTTATCAATTTTACTATTTGGAAGCCAAAGAACTAAAAACTCTAAAGATGTAACAATAGTATCTGATTGCGATTTACTGATTATTTTTAAAGACAGAGTCTCAAATCATCATATTAAAGAAATCGAGAAATATTTTATTGCTTTAGAAATTAAACATAATTTTAAAGAATATGATGAAAACTTTTCTAAAAAAGTATTAGGTGTTATTAACCAAACTACTGGTATATTCAGGAGTCACTTTTTAACTAAAAAGAAATATTGGGAAAGTGTTGTCTTTCATAAAATATTTCGCGTAAATAAAGTATTCTCATCAATATTTGCTCCCAGAAAAATAGTACTTGGTAATATTTTGATAAATAGTTCAATCCTTTACGGAGATGATTTAAGAGAAGCCGTGAGGCCAACTATCCAAATTACTTTCCAAGAAATGTTGAGGAGTACTGTCATGAATCTAATGATATCCCTGTTTGCGATAGCAATATCATTCCTTAAAAATTTGAACCCTACCAAATATCAATTAGAAGCAGTAAAATGGGCTTTAAAAGCATCAAATTATTATTGTTATCGAGATTCAGAAGATCTAAAGACTATTACTAAGCGATTTATCTTATTTGAAAAAAATAGATCACAAAAAAAAGCGAGAAGGTTTTTTTCTGATTTTCTTCAATTAAGAAGATCTCCTCATAATGATATGGGTTTTATGATTCGGTGTCCAATTAGACTCATAAAAATTCACATTAAAGCGATATTATTTAAGAAATTGATTAAAAGAAAGGAAGAATTAAGGTTTCCTTCTAAAATTGTTGAACCTATTATTTCTGATCATTCTTTTCCTTTAAGATTTTAATATTGGCATATAAATATAGAGATCTGATAAGTTATTTTTGAAATTTTAAAAATAAAAATATAAATATTTATAAATCTATTTAGAATTGTGCTGTAAAAGAAAATTAAATTTACAATTGCGTAATAAAATAATAAGAATCTATTAAAGAGGAAGAAAATATGGCAGAAGAAGTTGATATACGAGAATTATTCTTTGATATATTAGATATTGTCAAATTCGAGCTAAAATTTTACAGATATAAGGAGTCTCCCATGTTTGAACGTATAGTGAAGACTCGTGTATTCCAACAAAAGCTACAAAAGTTAAAGGATTTTATTAATACATATTTTGATATCATGTACAAAGACGAGGAGAGTCCTATAAATCAAACAGCTCTTCATACTCAACTGGATAATATCGCTAGATTAACTAATTATTATGATGATTTATCAGAATTTTATACTGATCATACAAAAATAATGATAACGAGAGATAAATTACAAGGTTTAGTTGAATATTCTCATGTTGAAGTGTTATTTCTCATATTCACTAATATTCTTGATTGGGAACATTATAAAAGTAGTCTCTTATTTCCTACAGACAAATCTAAAGAAAAAATCTTAAAAGCGTTTCTCAGTAAGCTTGCGAGCTCTGAAATTAAAGATGTAGAAGATATTATTGACTTAGAACAAGCCATTGATAATTTTGTACAGAGTATTGAAGCTTAATTCACAAAGTGATACTCCTTAATTTTAATAACATCTAATTTTTAATTTATAAAAAGAAAATTTATATTAAAACTGGCTCGTTGTATTCATAAGAGTATAAACTTTTTCATTTTCAGACTTCAATTTTTAAAGTCTTTAATATATTTATTG
>Ga0307380_10012009_pt1 | contig 10807 bp, 10 predicted proteins | sample UN3MG_FD_202239 | JGI IMG/M metagenome (GOLD analysis project Ga0307380, IMG submission 202239) | Soil microbial communities from Risofladan, Vaasa, Finland - UN-3 | ecosystem: Environmental > Terrestrial > Soil > Coastal area > Acid sulfate soil | place: Finland: Risofladan, Vaasa | collected... | reverse complement strand
TTAATATATTAACACCATAGGAATATGGCAACATATATATAAAATCTTGTAATGATATATTCTGAATTAACTTATGCTTTACACCAGTTTTATCAATTAAGACGAAATCGGGAACCGGCCATTGTGTCATATGACTATACATTGATAAACATCTGTCGGCCGGATGTCTAACAAACCCCCACCAGAAATAATCTGGTGCCTTGGATTTTATCTGTGATATCCTTTGATGGCCATTACCACCAACAAACTTTTGCACCTCCATACTCATACCAGCGCATTTCGGCACATGTATAAAACCATGCTTAAATTTATGGTTTATCACCAAATAACCCTCACCATAATAGCGAGTTTTATAACCACGCTTGTGCAGCCACTTTAGAAAGATTTTATCCCACTTGCACGGCATGAGGATCCAGAAAATCTATTTCATGAGATTCAGTACACCGGATTCGGTTGCTCCAATGAGAATACCTCCAACCAAACCCGCGGGTGGTCCCAATCATACAACTTTCCGATATAGACACCACATACTTAATCAAAACAACTTCTCCCTGACCCAGACTAAAAGCTTCTATACCAGGATCACCACCACTATTTTGTAAGGCTTCCTCAACCCCATTCAATAGATAGGATCTCGATTCTAACCACATCTCTTGGGCTAACTGGCGAAGCCGAATCAAGTCTTCCTCACCGGTCTGATTACGAAGATCAGTCAGAAGATCATATTTATAGGGTTTGCACCTATCCCAGAGATTCAAATTATCACTCATAATAAACTCCTTATTCCACTTGTACAGCATCTCGGATCCATGACGGAATCATACTACCAGCACGATTCAAAAAATTCATAAAACCACCATCCATAACATAAGTATTTGCGTAATCATCCTCAGATCTCACGCTCCTGCCCATGCTCTGACATAGCTTCAAAGCGCAAAGCCATACGTAGAAGCGAGTGTCTAACTCCACGCGACGTGCCAACTGCTTATCATCAAAAAAATTAGCCCACGGTAACTTACAGATAATCTGGAATCGACTAAGATCCCCTATAAGATCTAATCCTTCATGCATCGCTGGTGCCACAATAATACTACCAGGTGTCATCCCATGAACCTTAAGCATCTGCTCCTTACTTGAGAAATTATTTTGGAACAAAAAACGATCGCGATGAACCGACTTACCCACCAGTAAATCTGCAATTGCAAAATTGTGAGTATGGATAATACCACGATCATCAGGATGCTCCGCGATCACCTCATCTACCTTATCTAATAATCTTGGTCCCCATTCCGGCATCTTCTTCTTTCCACCAGCCAAATTACCAGCACTACGTATATAGATAGGACGATTACTGATAGGGAACCGATTCTTCATACGAAACGCCGCGATATCAGACTTAGCAATACCAAGAGAACCACAAAACACCCCAACATCCAAAATCGTCGCACTCATCATTAGACAACGATTACCATAATCAAGAACATAAGGATAAGATTTGGTGTGGACAAACACTGGTTTTAATTTGACCGTGTTATAATCCTTACCCTTCTCATACTCAGCGATCCACTCTTCCTCCCGCTCCATACAATGTATAAATGTCCGGAGCTTCTTGGCAAGGGATAAATATTCATCCTGACCCTTCACATCCTCCATATCCTTGGCATCCTCAATCAACATTAAGATCTTCGTAATAATATCTGTCTCCTGAAAAAAGATCCAATATTCCTCTGGAGTCTGATACTCCTCGAGCTTTATACCATAACGTTGAAGCCTTTTATCATTCAACGTTATACTAATAAAATTAAGAAGCTGTGGTTCTAATTGATGAGCCTCATCGATGATCAACAACTCACGAGGTCCAAAACGATGGGACATATGCGTTTGATAAAGAAAACTACTGAAATTCATCAAGCAGGTATGAGCATTGATAGCCTTAAAAACCTGCTCATAATAAGGACACGCACTATACTCCATACCTTTAGGTAATGTGGACAAACTACCAAATCCACCAGCTGCCCAAGAGGGAAAACACTGAGGTATCTTATACCTCTTCTGCTTCTTGCGGCAAAAACCATGATTACAATCAACACCCTCATCCTTGATTCTGGCCAAATCGGCTGGTGAAACCGATTTTACATCATACCGATCATAAAAAGTACATGGATAAGTCGCCCGCCCCTTCAGATCAACAATCCGACCACTATCACCGAAATCATTGATAATCTGACTCTGCAAAACCTTTTGAATCGTAAGATAATAAACCGAATTAAAGAAGCGAGATATACCCAAACCGATCGCTGATTTCCCGCTACCAGTCGGTGCCTCAATAATAACACACCTCTTCCCCGACTCGAACGAATCAAGGATAAATTCTAAACAACCCCGCTGACCATCACGAAACTCATCAAATGGAAAAAATTCATCAATCAAAGACCTATCAAACATTATACATTATCCTCCTTCCCTAGAATACATAACCCCTATATTACAAATTATTCACAAAGTATTTTACCCTCATGAAAATCATCATTATCATACCCGCCCGACTCGAATCCACACGAGTCCCCCACAAATTATTATTACCAGGACCAGACAACAAACCACTACTCTATTTCGCCTGGAAACAGGCAATAGAATCATCAGCTAATGAAACATATATCGCCACAGATAACACCGAGGTATATCAAGAGGCAATCAAATTCGGTGCCAAAGTCATAATAACCAAAAGCAACCATATTTGTGGAACTGACCGAATAGCAGAAGCTTACAACCACATAAAGAGAGGTACACACCACGGACATGATATAGACACCGATTATATCATCAACCTACAAGGAGATGAACCCGAAATTCGCAGTGAAGATATTAACCTACTTATTGACCAGTTTAGAAATTGGGGATTCACACATTGGCCAAAAATCACCACATTAGCCGTACCCTTCCATGATTTCTACCAATACTCATTACCACAAAACGTCAAAGTCGTATTTGACAGGCTTAATAAGGCCATCTACTTCAGCCGTGGAAGAATACCCTGGGTCGACATTCAAAATTGGAAAGATAATGAACCAATAGCTTACAAACACATCGGAATCTACGCTTATACACCCAAAATGCTCGAAAAATTCACTAAAACAGAAGTCTCACAACTCGAGCAAATTGAGGGATTAGAACAAATGCGGGCAATTGAAAACCACTGGCCCATCCTCGTTATACCTATAAATGCCCCGAAGAACGACCACATCTGGCCCCTTGGTATCAACACTCGCCACGATTATGATATCTGGCTTTCACGAACACGGATCCCCGACAATATAGGATATTAAAATGAACAAACGAGCAATCACATGGGAACAATGGATTTCATCAGACAAAGGACAGAAATGTGCAAAAACTGCCAAACTCTTCCGCTCACATAATCCAGAACGACATCTAGAAAATAATATGCGTGCAGCATTCTATGCAGGATTCACAGCCGCATTAACACAAACACAGGTACCAAAATGACCAAAATAGCAATACTCGCAGACGTCCACCTCGGAATAAGTAACCGCCAAAAAGATATTCTCTGGGCTTTAAATACAATCAAGAAATATTGTACCAAAGTCAACATTCAAAATATAATCATCCTTGGTGACCTCTTTCACAATCGTCAAAGTCTAGATATTGATGTCCTCTGCGCCGCCTATAATTTCTTCAAAGACACCAAGGAACATGGACAAACCTGGGTCGCCTTCCCTGGCAACCACGATATGTTCCTCAAACATAGTTGGGATATTAATAGCCTAAAACCACTCAGTGAAGTTCTCACTATTATTGACAGCGTTAAAATTCTAAAGATCAACAATTGTAGATTCTGGATACTCCCCTTCATCTACTCGGAGTCATCCTACCTCAAGATCCTACAAAAAATTGAACAACAATATAAAACAGGTGATGTACTACTCACACACATCGGTGTATGTGCTGCCAAACTCAATATCTGCTTCCTACTCCAACAATGGAATCTCATCGATTTAAGCCTCAGTAAATTTCACCGCATTTACGCTGGCCATTTCCACCTTAAACAACAAGTTGGTAATAACCTCTGGTACCCCGGCAGTATAATACCATTCAAATTCGATGAGGGAGACAGTCCACACGGATTTTATATTTATAACACCGAGACCAATGACCATGAATTTATCAATATTTGGGACATCGGTCTCGAAGAATCACCCGCACCCCAATATAAGAATTTACACGGTGATTATCTAGAAGAGAAAAAATCCGAAGATATCCACAACTGTAATATCCGAATCGCCGCCACTAAAGATTATAGCCCCCACGAAAAACAAAAAATCCGTGAACGACTCGTTGAAATGGGTGCAAGATATGTCGTTTTCACCGATATACTCAGAGAAGATGATGACGTCAGATTAGACCCCAACGAAGAAGGAGAAGCTATTAAAATAGAAGATCTCTTCGAGAAATGGTATGATATAGATACCCGCGGAACCAAAGAATTACAAAGAAATCTCGCACTAAAATTAAACCGCGAGATCATCCAAGAAGGCAACGAGATTTACACCCAGCAGAATTAAATAAATTCCTCCCTAATAATTATCAAACCATGATTTTCTGCCACCTCCTTAATAAATAACAACTCTCGAGTCCACTCAATCTGGGGTCTATTTATATCTTCTGATATCAAAGAACCGATAACCACAACAGCCTCAAATCTCGCGACACTACCTACCGTCAAACCCTTATCAATCCCACCCAATAAATAATCACTCAGAGCCTTCTGAATTCCAAAAGTCCCACGCTGTGCAGCCTGTAAAAACCGCATCTTGAGCTTCTTAAAATTTATCGTGCTCAAACCGGACCCAACCATCGATTCTGCGGCCTGAATTACCTGTTGGGCCGCAGCCTCTGGATCACGTTCACAAAGTGCCATCAACTCTTGATAATTATCGTGGATATAACTGGTAGGATTACCAGTCTGTTGGGAAAGATCTGGCATAATTGTCTCCTAATCTTGAGTTATATTATCTTTACCCAAGACCAGCATAATAACCTCTCTCCTTCGCCTGCCCAATAGCCTCCCTCTGAATATTAGTAAGATAAACACCATCTAATTCTCCAGAATCCTCATTTATCACCCGCAGACCCACACTAATCAACAATAACTCCGTCAGTGCCCGCCTGGGATCATCTATACCCACATGACAACAATAAGTACACTCCTTCGTGGTAAGGCACCGCGGCTTCCAGTACCACAGATTACGGATACTATACAGAAGCTTCTTCCAGAATTTCATCAGTGGTTTCTACCTTCTTCTCGGCTTTATAGTATTAGTGATTTCATTATATAATATCTGACCCAGCTTACTCTAGGGTTCAATAAGAGCCACTATCAATGGTTCAATCACAAACCCCTCATACTCAGAATCATTGTGATCCTCTAATAGGTAAACTGCACTCCCATAATGGTTCTCAGATAGGGTACATTCTAACACTTCATAGAAATGTTTCTCTTCTTTATATTGCCGCAGACTGCGTTCATAAATCTCCCACTCTTTTTTGGCGACAGTGGCAAACTTGGGTGAATCTAAAAAATCTTCTGGCTTTCGATCTGGTTTTATTGGTTCTACACCCAGTGAATAATAACCCTGTTCGTGCCTCTCCTTCACTATATGTAGTGCCGCCAATCCAATTTCTTCGGTATTATTGGCACTAAAATATTGCACACCGTGCTTTTCACGACACACAATAACAGCTTTGGGTGGGTTTTCTAAAACCTTGAGTAAGGCAGGTTTAATAATACAAATATCATCATTGATGGGGGTTTCATCTTCACTCTCGAAGTTCTGATACCAAACCCCGGGCATCAGGACCCTGTACCATCGTCCTGCGAGGGGACACCATTGTTGTATATTGAATCGCCGGACATGACGACCACTAGCCGTAGTCATTCCATAGAGCAGTCTAACATAGGATTTAATTTCAATGAACCGGAAACCTTCTATTTGGAATTCAGAAATTAACATTCAAATCATCCTTTACAAAAGTAAACAGGGTTATTCGGGAGTTTACACCCCAAAAGATATCATTTCATACCGAACTTCTAAATAACAATACTCCTGTGGGGATACCACACCAACATTAGGACCCCCACAAATGACTTTGACACATGGAGAGTGTAGGAGAATACTCCCGGGTTCTTCACCCTTCATCCCAATCACTGGATTTACCAAACCACTGGACAGAGATAATCCCATCTTCCTCTTGGAGAATAGTGGGTTCGTCAACGTTTTCCTCGCAGACTTTATATGTCTCGGACTCGCAACCACATACAATTCACCAAAATTAGGTTGTTTGAGGAGCTTATAGTACCAAACTGACCACCAATAAACACCACCCTGGGGGGTAGATTTTTGTGGGTCAAGTCGGTGGTATTTAATAAAGCAAAATGTCCTATGTCCTAGAACTTTTGTTCCTCTTGTCCTCAATACTTTAATAACCCTTGTCCTAGAGCGAGCAGCAATAGTTTAGATCCCGAATGGATTCTTTATGACGGGGTCTTCATTTTGGACCCTGGGAACACTTCCCACAAGACCGTTATGTTGCGCCAGAACTTCCCGGACAGCGGAGCTGTAAAAAGAACTGGGTGTTGTGCGAGACGAGATTATAAGCTCTTTCGTCGGATTTCAAGAATCTGAAACGAGGTTCCCATAAGGGTTTTCCAGGCAACGGGCTGTGTAGTTGATCCAGCACACCTCTTAAAGTGAGAGGTGTTAACAGGATACGTCCTGGTCCTCAATTGAAAAATTTAAAAATCTTGAGTGAAGGATTCTTGATTTCCCAAGTCGTGTAACCCACCAAACTGTTACTACTCATTTGAAACTCTCATTGTTGATTTGAGAATTTCTTCTATTCTCTTTTCAATTGGGAATCCTGAGTATACCCCCAATGGCAAGGCTCAATGCAACATGAACCAACCATTTAATGTATAAGATAACCCAGGTTATGCTCAGGAGGGGGTCAGGTTATCTTAATTGTTGTTGGTAGGCCGCACTCAACCCAAACGGCAACATTATCACCCACCACAGACCGATAGGTAGAATAAAATGATAAAGACTTGGATAATAACAACACTATTCTTTGACATATTATTATTTATAAACACGGATGTTTATAGTCAAGTTGTTTTAATACAATTTATAGAAAATGATGTGCGTATTGATGCCTATGGCAAAGAGGATCAAGCATTGGGGGAAATAAGCTTTAATGATAAAACCCCAGACGACAATCCCACTGTGACATATGAAACGATAGTGGATTTGAAAGTAAGATGTATCAGGAAAGTTGGATTGTATACTGAAGAAGAACGTATTACTTGGCCTTGGAGATATGATGACTTCAATGCTATTTCTTTTTGGGTGAAAGGATATAAAGGGGGATGGATAGAGTTTGATTTATATGAAGAGGGTATTGCCTCTCCATATAAATATAAATTTTATCTTGAGAATAACTGGCAATATAAAGAAGTTCTACTGTCTGAGTTTGTGAATGCCGAGATCCCGGGTCAGACAATCAATATCGCTAATATCAGATTTTTCCAACTGCTCTCCCGCCTAAAAACCAAAGTTTCGTTTGGAGGGGGTATAACTCTCGAAGCCAAGTTGGATTTGCCCCCGCAGAATTACGGCAATATTATAATTAATTCACAACCAAAACAGATACAGATTGCGGCTGGATTTCTTACCCTAAGACATCACAATATATATATCTTGAAAACAGCTAGTGAGAGGAGTTGCAAGACAGCAATATATCTCGCTGAGGAACTTTATGGAAGATTCGGTATAAGATTTGGGGTAATAAAGATATCTAAGTTGCCCACAAATCGTGGTATTGTTATGTCCGTTAACACCGGTCTATCGGTAGACATGACTGATGGCGGATACACCGTCGCAGTGAATAATAAAAGTGTGTGTCTTAAAGGTATAGATGAGGCCGGATTATATTATGCTGCCAACACGTTAATACAAGTAATTAAGGGACCAATAAAAATAACGAAATATCCATCAATTCCAAAAGTATATATTCGAGATTGGCCAGATCTTAAACATAGAGTCTGTCATATTAATTTGGCATGGTGGAGACGCAAGCCAGATATGCAAAGTCTTGATTGGTTCAAGGATTACATCAAGACATCTATCGCCGGGCAGAAAATCAATATGATGGTGTTTGAATCTGTGGATGGATTCGTATTCGAACATAATCCAAAACTTCAAATAAATAAGAATCCGGCGGATTTGATTTGGGATAAAATAAAACAACAAGAGATGGCTGGATTTTGTAGGGAACATTTCATTGAATTTGTTCCTCATATTAGATCTGCTAGTAATATCCACTGGATACCACGAACACAATATCCACACTTTTACGTCAATACGGCGAGCACAAAAGGTGATCCGACTGCTGAGGGATATTATGATGTTCTGCTAGCATGTATCGACGAATTAATAGAAGACACTGGATGTAATTATTTCCATATAGAACATGACGAATGGTGGACTGGTTTGTCTGGATATACTGATAATATATTTAAGCGATGGACGGACGCCGCTGGGGTTGAACACACAATAACGGCACGAGAAGCTTTTCTAAATGATGTGGAAATTCTGTATGCCCATCTGAAAAGCAAGAATATTAAGACAATGATGTATGCTGATATGCTTCTCCAGAGACATAATGGCGATGGAGATGGATTATTCAAAGATCACTATACTATTATATCCCAACTTCCTAAAGATATTATTATGATGAACTGGTCCAATCCAGTTGACACAGCATCCAACCAGATACTGTATGACCACGGTTTCGAAGTTATGTGTGTTGCTAATGGTTTTAGAGCTTGTGTACCAGATAAATTCATGCTCTCTGGGTTTGGTAATCTTGCCTATGGTGCAAGTCATATGATGTCTGGGCTGGTAAATGATAAACATTGTCGCGAGTTTGGTTATACCACATTGCTCCGTTCTGCTGATTATGCCTGGAATATCGGGAATGATCCGGGCACACCATTGGATGAATTTGAAAACACGAGAATGGAAAATATCAGTGCTATCCAATCAATACATCCCAATCCATATGCGGACACGCAGTGCAGCCCAGTTTCACTTGCAAATGCCACCAATACTAATTTGTGTACTGCAACGGGTATCGAGTTAGAACAATATCCTTTGGGCACACAAAGCTTTGGATTTATCCCCACTGAATTGCTTTCTCCTGAAGCGGATAGTTCAATTATTGTGCCATCGGAGGAGGTGGCTATAGAGATTGATGTGTCCCGAAAAGCATCATCTTTGTATTTCGTACATGCTTTCTATACATTACCCGAAAACAGACCAGCACTTTTTCGGCGAGGCAATCAATATCTGTTTGGACCACCAATGATCACCTATACAATGATTTATAACGATGAAACAAGTCAAACACAAAATGCCAATTTTGGGTATAATATACTTGATATTGTTCCCGCGATTTTGAACACACGATTCATGTCACAAGTCCGTTATGTCTGGATGGGGCACACAACAAAAGGGAAAATTGCCTGTCTGTACCAACAAGAATGGGTCAATCCATTTCCACACAAGACGATTAATACTATATCAATCGTCTCTAGATGTCCAGAGTCTACGCCGCTAGTGTTTGCTATAACAGCACGGGACAGTAAAAGTCACTGCCGTCGCTGAAGAAACGACACTGGGCCAGGAATTAATCAAACAGACAAAATATTCACAGAACTCCCTAAATATTCTCAATAATGACAGACTAATGAAAATTAGTTGGACCGCGTTAAGCACCATTACAGCATCACCAACGATTATACTTAGATGGGCTTGGAATATCGAACATCGTTTAGTTCAAGCCACTAATATAACAAGTAGACTGCCGGAACCCGATCCAGAGCCACCCAGATTGGATTCCGGTGGACCAGGCTTCTCAATACTCCCCAAGCCGAATTTGAGGTGGTTTTCCATTACCAATAATGGCGAGTTTGGGCAAGTTGCAACCTTTATTTATATCTTTCATTACGATATAATAATCTTACTTAATATTAATCTTGGTCAGTATTTTAAGATAAAGTTCCTTTGTGGTTAGTTAAGGAGATTTATAATGATTGGTCTCGATACGATTACTTTGCGGAACTTTCTAAGTTGGGGAGATTATAACACCACAATACCGTTGGCCAACCGCGGCCAATGTTTTGTTGCCGGCGAGATAGAAGAATCTGAAGCTGGTGCCGACAGATCTAATGGTGCCGGTAAAAGTTCTGCACTCCAAGCCATCCTCTGGTGTTTATCCGGCAAGACTATGTATAAGAGGAATCCTGGTAATGGGGTTCTTAATAAATTCACCGAGAATGATTGCGTAGTATCCCTACGATTTCAAAACGGATCAGAGCTGAGTAGGATACGGCGTAGGGATGGTAATACCGAACTATTATATTCCAAGAATAGTAAAAGCATTATAAACTGTACACTCTCTACCACATCTAATCAACAGGAGCAACTCGAGAGGGAACTCGGATTTGATTATGATATCTTCTGCGGCTCAGTCTTTTTCAACCAATTCAGTCATCCTTGGATGGAGATGAGTGATCAGACCCGCAAACAAACGATGGAACGAATAATAGGTATAGATAGGTTAAGTATCTATGCTGAAGTAACCAAAAAGAAACGCGACCGAGTCGAGTTAGAACAATCCAAGCTCAAAGCAATAATAGATGGACTACAACTCGTTATCACCAGCCTGG
>Ga0307380_10012007_pt1 | contig 10807 bp, 9 predicted proteins | sample UN3MG_FD_202239 | JGI IMG/M metagenome (GOLD analysis project Ga0307380, IMG submission 202239) | Soil microbial communities from Risofladan, Vaasa, Finland - UN-3 | ecosystem: Environmental > Terrestrial > Soil > Coastal area > Acid sulfate soil | place: Finland: Risofladan, Vaasa | collected... | reverse complement strand
TATGAATGAATAAAGGGATTATTTTCGATATAAAGCGATATGCAATTCATGATGGACCAGGTATACGAACAACAGTTTTTTTGAAAGGTTGTCCGTTGCGCTGTTTATGGTGCCACAATCCAGAAGGCCAGGAAATACACAAAGAAATCCTTCTGCGTCAAGATAGATGTGCTGCAGAATGCGTTATCTGTTTGGATATATGCCCGCAAAAAGCACTTAGAAAGTCCAATGGAGTAATTCAAGTAGATAATTCCAGATGCGATTGTTGCGGCAAGTGTGTCGAAGCCTGTGTTTATGAGGCCCTTGAAATATCTGGCCACGAGGTGACTGTGGAGGAAGTATTAGAGGAGATCGAGAGAGATCGGATATTTTTCGAAGAGTCTGGAGGTGGTGTGACTTTTTCTGGAGGTGATCCTCTAATGCAGCCCGATTTCCTTGACGGGCTACTTAAGGAGTGCAAAAAGAGAAAAATACATATTGTTGTGGATACCTCTGGGTATGCCAGTTTTAAAACAATCGAAAGAATAGCAAAAAATGTGGATATCTTCCTTTATGATATTAAAATTATGGACGATAAAAAGCACAAGCACTACACAAGTGTATCTAATAAAAAAATCCTTGGGAATTTAAGGAAGTTAGTGGAAATAGGAAAACATGTTGTAATCAGGATTCCTCTTGTTCAAGGAATAAACGATGACATCAAAAATATCGAGCAATTGGCCCGGTTTATTAAGAAATTAAAAAAGATAAAGCAAATCAACCTTTTGCCTTACCATAAAGGGGGATGTGCTAAATACAAGCGATTGCAAAGAGAAGATCCATCAGTAGACCTCATGACATCCACGAATGAACAGATGAAAAATGTTAAAGCAATCCTTACGAAATATGGATTTTTTGTGAAAACAGGAGACTAAGTAATGAACCAAAGAATTCAAAAGCTTCGAGGACAGAGTCTTAATGCAAAACCGTATATCACACCTGAGAGAGCACGTCTAATAACAGAATTTTATAAGAGCGATATAGCACAGAGATTTTCAGTCCCGGTAGGAAGAGCTCTTGCGTTTAAATATTTGCTTGAACATAAGGAAATTTGTATCAATGAGGGAGAACTTATTGTTGGAGAACGGGGCCAAGCTCCCAATGCAACTCCAACTTATCCGGAGATAAATGCACACAGCTTGCAAGATCTTGAAATCATTAGCAGCCGGGAGAAAATCTCTTTTGAAGTAAGTGAGGAAACAAAACAAATCTATAAAAAGGAAATCATTCCATTTTGGAGGGGAAAGTCTATCAGAGACCGCCTTTTCAGCGAAATGTCAAAGGAATGGAAAGATGCCTTTGAAGCAGGAGTTTTTACTGAATTTATGGAACAGAGATCCCCAGGTCATACTGTTTTAGATGATAAGATATATAAAAGAGGGTTTCTTGATTTTAAAAAAGATATTCAAAAAAACATGAAAGAATTAGATTTCTTCAATGATCCCTATGCATATGATAAAAAAGAAGAGCTTAAGGCGATGGAAATCTGTGCTGATGCGTTAATACTCTATGCTCAGCTACATGCAAGAAAAGCCAGAGAACTTATCGCAAAGGAAAAGAATCTCAAAAGGATATCAGAGCTGGGAAGGATTGCAGAGATATGCGAGTATGTTCCTGCCCATGCGCCACGTGATTTCTGGGAAGCTCTTCAGTACTACTGGTTTGTTCACCTTGGAGTAATAATCGAATATAATCCTTGGGATTCATTTAATCCTGGCCGACTCGACCAACACCTGTACCCTTTTTATAAAAAAGGACTCGAAGAAGGAACTCTGTCTCGAGAAAAGGCAAAGGAACTTCTACAGGCATTTTGGGTGAAATTTAATAATCAGCCTGCACCTCCGAAAGTTGGAGTTACTGCTGAGGAAAGCGGAACTTATACAGACTTTGCGTTGGTTAATATAGGAGGTATAAAAGCTGACGGTTCTGATGGTGTAAATGAATTATCTTACTTGATATTAGATGTTGTTGAAGAGATGAGGATTCTCCAGCCGAGTTCCATGGTCCAAATAAGCAAGAAAACTCCTGATAGATTATTGAAAAAAGCGATAAAAATCATAAGGACCGGGTTTGGACAGCCCTCGGTCTTCAATACAGATGCGATTGTCCAGGAATTGGTCCGCCAGGGAAAATCTATTGAAGATGCACGTAATGGAGGAACCAGTGGATGTGTGGAGGTAGGTGCTTTTGGAAAAGAATGTTACATCCTTACAGGGTATTTTAATTTAGTAAAGATTTTTGAAATTACATTGAACAATGGTTTAGATCCAAGAACAGGAAAAAAGATTGGTATTTCTACTGGAGCCCCAGCTAAATTTGTATCTTTTGAAGAATTATTCCATGCCTATGAGAAACAAATCAATTATTTTGTGGATATAAAAATAAAGGGGAACAATATAATAGAACGTCTGTATGCAAAGTATCTGCCAGCTCCATTCCTGTCGATTCTAATCGATGACTGTATAAAAAAAGGAAAGGATTACCATGACGGAGGAGCAAGGTACAACACATCCTATATCCAGGGCGTTGGATTGGGAACAATGACAGATGTTTTGACTTCGATTAAATACAATGTTTTTGACAAGAAATATGTTTCTTGGAAAGAACTATTAGATGCAATACGTTCCAATTACAAAAATCATGAGGCACTCAGACAGAGATTTTTGAATAGGACTCCAAAATATGGAAATGATGATGATTATGCTGATAACATCATGAAAATGATTTTTGAAACCTATTACAGAGCTATCAATGGAAGGCCAAATACTAAAGGAGGCCTTCATCGCATAAATCTCTTGCCAACAACGGTTCATATTTATTTTGGTAGAGTCACTGGGGCAACTCCTGATGGCAGAAAAGCAGGAGAGCCTCTTTCCGAGGGTATATCCCCAGTGCAGGGAGCAGACCGCCATGGGCCAACCGCAGTCGTAAAATCAGCAGGGAAGATAGACCATATAAGAACAGGAGGAACACTTCTCAATCAGAAATTCACTCCCAAGCTTCTAGCCAGTGATGAGGGTATAAATAAATTTGCCCATCTGATACGTGCATATTTCAAATTAGACGGCCACCATGTTCAATTTAATGTGGTTAGTGCTGATACTTTAAAAAAAGCTCAGAATAACCCTGAGAAATTCCGAGATCTCATTGTGCGTGTTGCTGGTTTCAGTGATTATTTTGTCAATATTAGCACTGAGCTCCAGAATGAAATCATTAAAAGGACAGAACATGAGGCGTTTTAGAAGGAGTCTTTTCAGGATGAGTTCTATTTGCGTTGGTTTATTAGATAAAGAACGCAAGTGGCAGATATCATGAAAAATAAATATTTGTGTCGGCATAATTTATGAATAATCCAGGTTAACAAAGGAGTCTAAACATGTTTAATGAAAAAATTTATAGGCAGAGAAGAGAACGTTTGAGAAAACAGATTAAATCAGGGATTGCGCTTTTTATTGGGAATGAAGAATCTCCTATGAATTATCAATCGAATCCATATCATTTCAGGCAGGACAGTTCGTTTCTTTACTTTTTTGGTCTTGATTCTTCATCACTTGTGGGAATTATTGATGTAGACGAAGGAAAAGATTTCATATTCGGCGATGATATAAGTATGGAAGATATCATTTGGATGGGAGAGATGCCTTCTCTTAAAGAAAGAGCCCTTCAGGTGGGAGTCAGTCACTCGGCTCCATTAAAAGATTTAAGCGATGTCCTTAAGAAGGTACTCAAAAGAGGAGAAAAAATTCATTATTGTCCTCCTTTTAGGCCGGAAACAGTTTTAAAGATAAGTCAGCTTTTGGGTATTCATCCGGAAATGGTTAAGGATTATTCCTCTGAGGAACTGATTAAAGCTATTGTAGAGCAAAGGTCGGCGAAGATTCCAGAGGAAATAGAAGAAATGGAGAAAGCCCATGAAGTTACTTATGAAATGTATCTTACGGCAATGAAAATGACAGAGCCAGGAAGATATGAAAGGGAACTGGCTGGACAGATGGAAGGGATTTGCCAGGCTGCAGGGTGCTATTTAGCTTTTCCTACAATATTAACAATTAATGGCCAAATCCTGCATAATCATTATCATGGAAACAAACTGCAGGAAGGGAGACTCCTTGTTGTTGACTCTGGCGCAGAATCTTCGATGCATTATGCCTCAGATATTACAAGAACCTTTCCGGTTGGAGGCAAATTCACAAAAAAACAAAAGGACATATATTCCATTATTCTCAGTGCTCAGGAAGCAGCCATTCAAGCCATAAAGCCAGAAATTCCATATAAAGATGTACATCTGATTGCTGTACGAATTATTACACAGGGGTTGAAAGACATTGGACTGATAAAAGGAAATCCAGAGGATGCTGCAAGAGCTGGGGCTCATGCATTATTATTCCCTCATGGGTTAGGTCATATGATTGGTCTTGACGTTCACGATATGGAAAATTTAGGCGAGGATTATATTGGCTATAATCATACAGTTAAAAGAAGCGAGCAGTTTGGCTTGGCTTATTTGCGCCTTGCAAAGAAATTGCAGCCATATTATGTGGTAACTGTGGAACCTGGAATATACTTTATTCCGGCTTTGATTGACAAGTGGATAGCTGAGAAGAAGTTCCAAGAATTCATAGATTATGACAGAGTCAACCAATACAGAGATTTTGGAGGCGTGCGCATCGAGGATGATGTCCTAGTAACAGAAACTGGGTATAAAATTCTTGGCAAGTCCATTCCAAAGGCAATCTCAGAAGTAGAAAATAGTATAGCAAAAGCTTAAATCAGATCCTGTTGTTTATTTAAATAATGTTAAAAGAGGAGATCTTGATACATATGTATTTTGGGAAAAACTCCCCAAAACGTATACTCCGAAAGGAGACATAAAATCCAAAAAATTGTACGGATCCAAAAAATTGGAGGGTTTTGCAATGCATTTTTTTTCATGTTTTGTTAAGTAACTCAAAATAAACAAAATAGAATCTTAACATGAATGGATATTTTGGCACGAAATTTGCTGATATATTAAATGTAATATATTTAATTCCGTTTGGAAAGGAGGTGATAATAATATTGAGGGATTAAAAAAAAATGGTTTATTTTTTAGAGCAAAGATTTTTTTAAAGTAAGAAAATAAGGAGGCTATTTTGAAAAAAGCACGTTTGATTTTTTTCCTTTCTGTTGTTTTGGCTTTTTCCGCCATTCTGAACGGACAGGTTAGCCGACAGGGCGGTGTCGTCAAGGGGATCGTCATCGATCTCAGTGGCGTCCCCATTCCCGGAGTCGAAGTGACCGCCAAGAGCCCCGCGCTGATGGGGGTCATATCGTACGTCACCGATGTGGATGGCGCCTTTCGTCTGATTAACCTGCCCCCCGGAAACTACACGATCACGGCCGCTTTGGGCGGGTTCAATACCGTCAAGCGGACCGACATCATCGTCCAGACCGGCCAGACCTTCATCGTAAATCTGCAGACCGAGATGAGCACCTTGGAAGAGGAAATCACGGTAATCGGAACACCGCCGGTGATCGACCTGCAGTCCAGCAAGATAAGCAATGTGATCACCGTCGAGCTGCTCAGCAACCTGCCCCTCAGCCGCAACATCGGCAACCTCTTCAACATGACCGCCGGCAGCGTGGGCGTCATCGCAAAATACAGCGGCAGCATCCAGGGCTCCAACTCCGGTACGACTGCCTACGAAATCGACGGCGTCAACGGCGAAGATCCCACCACTGGCGGCATGATGATTCAGCCGCAGTACGACAGCGTGGAGGAGATCGAGATCGCCACCGGCGGCCTGCCTGCCCAGGTCGGCGCCACCGGCGGTGCGTTCGTCAGCGTCATCACCAAATCGGGCGGCAACAGCTTCCACGGCCAGGCCCAGGCCTATTACACCGCCGGAAGCCTCTCCCAGAACCTGTTCACCAACGAGGAACTGCAGTCCATGGGCCGCAGCAAACCGGCCCTGCCGATCTACGATCTGGACCTATCGGCCTCGCTCGGCGGTCCGCTCATCAAGGACAAACTCTGGTTCTTCGCCACCATGGCCCGCCAGGGCAATGAGTACATGGGCCCGTTCCAGCCCGTGACCATCCTGGGCACAAATTACGATTCCTACAACAAGGTCTTGACAACCTATGCGCCTTTCATCAAACTGACCACGCAGATCAACAAGAACATGCGTTTCTTCGCCATGTTCAACGGCAACTTCGCCAAGGGCAACACCTACGAGCCGACAGTATTCACCACCTTGGACAGCGTCTTCGATTCGAATTCCAAGCAAACCGCGGCCACCGGCGAACTGAACTGGATGTTAGGACCAAACACCAACGTCAGTATCCGCGGCGCCTACAACAACATGGACTGGTCCCTCTACTCCAAGCCCGAGACGCGTGACAAGGTCGCCTACCAAGACGATTACACCGGCTACAGGTGGAATAGCCATTCAAGCGGTGGCCGCGGCGATTCTGAATGGTATATGATCCGCCGCACCCTCCAGGGATCGGTTCGCCTGACCCACTTCATGGACAACGTGCTGGGCGGCAACCACGAAATCGGCGCCGGAATTGAATACTTATCCATGCTGACCGACAGCGCCTGGGCGCGCGGCAATCCGTTGACCATCCACTACTACAATGGCGATATCTACTACCACCGCGGCATCGGCGATACTAATCCCTCTCTCGGCGACGGCCTGATCAACCTGTCCACCGCGAGTGCCAACGTGGGTGACACCACCCTGGCCCAGGGCGGAAACCGTCTGAGCGGCTACCTGCAGGATTCGTTCACCATCAATAACCGCCTGACCATCAACTTCGGCGCCCGCTTAGATAAGTACTGGGGCGGTTTCAATGGCGGCTCCACCGCCGGCACCGATCCGGACGGCCTTGCTTACAAGGTTGGCCTGGAAATGGCTAAAACGCTCGGTTTCAACCCCTATGCCGCGGACAAGTGGGATGCCTACAAGGAGCCCACCATGGATATAATGGTCATCTCCCCGCGCATCGGCGTCATTTACGACCTGTTCGGCGACAACAAAACTCCGCTCAAAGTCTCCTGGGGCAGGCTTTATGAGGCGATACCGGCCTACCGGTACGAGGGTGGGCTGCCCTTCAACTATTATAACTTTGCGCCCTACAACTGGTTCGACCACAATGGAAACGGCATTCCCGACGATCCCGGCATCGACAGCTATGAGCCGGCCAACGGTTACCAGCAGTTCGTCATGCCCGAAGAGTCCATCATTCGTGACATGGTCGCCGGCAAGGGCGATCCTTATGCCGTGAGCTCCCCTCACTACGACGAAATCCTCGTCTCCCTCAGCCGCGAGGTGGCCAATAACCTCTCCGTCAAGCTGCAATACATCAACAAAGTCGGCTACGGCGATCACGCCGGCGTACAATACTACGATCGGACCAACAAACAGTACTGGTTCTCCCTTGAGGACGCTCCGGCCGGTTATTGGGTGCCTTTCACCACCGTCGTTCCGGCGGTGGGCGAATGGCCGGAGAAAGAGGTTACCGTCTATTTACTCTCGAACAACGCGCCGGAAAAATTCCGGAGACAAATCCGCAACCCGTATTCCAAGAGGTTGTATAACGCCATCGAACTGACCATCGACAAGCGCTACGCCAGCGGCTGGGCGCTGGGCGGATCGGTGACCTACTCGCAGTTGAAGAGCAATAACCCCACCGATCCGAACAGGTTCGTCAACGGATGGGGTTTCGATAGGAACGACATGCCGCTGGCCATCAAGATCTACGGGTCGTTCAAGCTGCCATACCAGTTTATCGGTTCGTTCATTTATATTCACCTGGAGGGTAGTCCGTTAAGCTCATCCAGCGATGTGAGGATCTACGCTCCCGACTCGTGGATTGCGGCCAACAACGTCAATCTCTCCTCGAATGGCGTTTCGGTCTTCCTTGAGCCCAGGGGCACGCACCGCGGTCCGTCGTTCGACAACATCGATTTTCGCCTGGAGAAGGAGTTCAAGCTCAAATTTGGAACCATCTCTTTCTTCACCGACATCTTCAACCTGCTGGGCAACAAGTACGTGAATGTCGGCCAGAACGTGGGCGGTAACTGGCGGCCGGACGGCCCCGGCGTCTCGACCGGAAATCGCACCTACGATTTCAATTATAATAAGATCCAATCCGTGTCCGGCATGAGAACCTTCAAGCTCTCGGCCCGCTTCAGTTTCTGACGGTTTAAAGGGAAAGGGAGGGACTATGTCCCTCCCTTTTTTTTTGTGCCGGGCATGCTCAACCGCTTGGAGGTGGAAGTTCTCTACCCAACCTGATGGACGTGAAGGGTTAGCGATGAGCAAAGGCGCGAGCCGATGGACAAAAACCGGATAATGAGGCGCGAGCGCCGGACGAGTCGGCAAAAGGCGACGAAGTCCATATCCATCAAAGGCGCAAAGCGTAAATTCGGCGGTTGCGCGCGGAAGGCGGGGGAGCTTACCCCGGGAGATCTGTTTCGTGTCCCGGAACGGGGACGAAGAGAGTCGCGAGGCTTTCTGACCGCGAGGCAGAAGTCAGCAGAGGCCAAAGTAGGCCGAAGGGCCGAACGGAACTGGAGGGGTTGGAGGGGCGCCCATCTCATGAGCGGCAAGCGGCAGAAAAGACAGTTGGAACTGCCTTTCCCAGGGGAAAGAGGGAGTGAAGCTCCGATCTCCTCGGGACGAGGGACCGAACTGCTGATGACGAGGAGCGCAAACGAGACCCCGGCGACAACGCGGCTGATGGAGGAGGCATGTAAACCGGAGAATCTGAAAGAGGCACTGAAGCGGGTCCGGCAAAACAAGGGGAGCCCTGGAATGGACGGGATGACCGTCGACGAACTTCCGGGTCGTGTTGCACATCGTCATCGGAGGATACCGCCTGACCGGCTCGGTGCACGAGCCGTGCGATCCGAAGAATGCCGTTCCCAGCGGCCGGACTCCCGATAACCGCTGGCCGGACGACCGCAACGTCCCCTGTTACTGGCCGTATCATAAGCCGCTCTTCGACATGGGCGTCGACGGCTGGCGGCCGGACCAGGGCGACGATTACGATGCTCCCTCGCGGCTGACCGCACGAGGATGTACTGGGAAGGCTCCCAGCTCTGGCGGCCGAACGAGAGGCCGATTGCCCTGCATCGCAACGGCTACGCCGGCATGCAGCGTTTCGCCGCATTCCTCTGGTCGGGCGATGTCCGCTCCCGCGGGGAAATCCTTCGGACCCACGTCCCGGTTGCGGTCAATACCGGCCTGTCTGGCATTCCCTATTGGGGTACCGACATCGGCGGATTCATACCGACGTCCGAATACACGGGCGAACTGCACGTCCGATGGTTCCAGTTCGGCGCGTTCTGTCCGGCGTTCCGCGCTCACGGCCAGCACTGGCCCCTCCGCCTGCCGTGGGGCTGGGACGGAGGCGACGGGGAACCGAAGGAAACGACGACCTTTGTTCCGGATCCCAACGAGTTGAAGAATCCGTTGGTCGAGCCGATTCTCAAAAGCCCGAAGGGCAGAGTTCCACGGGCTTGCCCGTGGGTGAATGTATAGGCGGTGATATGTTATGATAAAAAGGTGGAGATTAGGTTATCAGGGCACAGTGCATATCGTACGGAGTATCATATAGTATGGATACCGAAATATCGCCGCCGTATCCTAAATCCTGGGGTGCAGGGATATTTGAGAAAACTTTTTCCGAGAGTTATGGATAGCATGGCAGGGTGTGAGATAATAGAATATAACATGCAGAGAGATCACATTCATATGGTTATGATAATTCCTCCGAGATACGCAGTAAGTGATGTAATAGGAAGAGTAAAGGGAATGACTGCGAGTCGATTGAGGAAAAAGTTTTCTTGGTTATCGAAAGTATATTGGAAGGAGAACATAGTGTGGTCGGCTGGATATTTTGTATCGACAGTTGGGATAGATGAGAAGAAGATACTAAAATATGTAAAATGGCAAGAGAGCCAGGATTTAGGTCAAGCGAAGCTTGAGTTATGATAAGTACCACGGCTTTAGCCGTGGGTATCTATTTTTATAGCCTCACTTTCGAGACAAAGTAAGATATCAAAAGATGCGAAGAAGCGATTACGGTGGTTTGATTATTACCGTAAATACGGCAATGCCAGAATGACATGTCGGTATTTTGGCATTTCCGCCCAAACTTTCTATCGATGGAAGAGACGTTTTGACAAATATGATTTAACGACATTGGAGGGGCTCTCATGCAGGCCTCATCGGGTAAGGAGGCCTCAGATATCTTCCCATGTTGTAGAGAGGATTAAAGAGTTAAGAGAGCAATATCCGCGTTGGGGAAGGGATAAGCTGGCAGTACTTCTTCATAGAGAAGGCATAGAGACCTCTTCATCGACTGTAGGGAGAGTAATCAATCGGCTGAAGGCTAGAGGAGTTCTTCGAGAGCCTATTAATACTAGGATAGCCAAACTTGCCCGGAAGAGAAAGAGGAAGCCAAGATATGCCACCCGTATTCCTAAGGATTATAGAGTTGAAGCGCCTGGTGATTTAGTAGAGGTAGACACCCTGAGGGTGAAGCTTCTGCCTGATCTGGTGCGTTATCAATTCAGTGCCAGAGATGTCATATCCCGATGTGATGGACTCAGAGCTTATTGCAGACAGAGTAGTTTTGCCGGTTCTCTGTTTCTGGAATATCTGGAGAGAAAATTTCCTTTACTTGATTATTTAACTCCCTATGAATATTATCAACAATGGTTATTAAATCACATAAACAATGTGTCACTAACGTACTGAACGAGTACAATATC
>Ga0307380_10012005_pt1 | contig 10809 bp, 8 predicted proteins | sample UN3MG_FD_202239 | JGI IMG/M metagenome (GOLD analysis project Ga0307380, IMG submission 202239) | Soil microbial communities from Risofladan, Vaasa, Finland - UN-3 | ecosystem: Environmental > Terrestrial > Soil > Coastal area > Acid sulfate soil | place: Finland: Risofladan, Vaasa | collected... | reverse complement strand
GCACAGTTGCCTGAGCCAACTTTTGGCGGAGGCATCAAGTATGATGAATTGCGACTTGCTTGAAATCACTATGGAAATCCCCCTGGAGATGCATATGCAAACGCGAAGACAATTCTTGAACAGTGTAGGCCGCATGACAACTCTGCTCGCGGTCGGCGGTTTGTGTGGACTCGTGAAATCCAACGCCGCCCCGGCACGCAAGCTTGCATCCCCCAACATCCTGTTGATCCTCACCGACGACCACGGCTGGAGCCAACTGTCCGAAGCATTGCATCCACAGGTTCCTGAGGCGTGCTCGCGGTATCTCAGCACGCCGAATATGGACAGAATCGGCCGCGCGGGAATGCGTTTCACCAGCGGTTATTCGCCCGCACCGCTATGCACACCGACGCGCCGCAGCATCCAGTGCGGAACGGCCGCCGCCCGCAGCGGCAGCGAGTTCGCGAGTCCCTGGGTCCCGGCGGCGCACATGACGATCCCCAAAGCCCTCAAGCAAGCCAATCCCAACTACCGTTGCGCCCACTTCGGCAAATGGGGCGAGCAGATGATCTCCACACCTGAGGAGTGCGGCTACGACGCCAGCGACGGCACGACCGGCAACAACACCGGCGGCATGCCGCAATCCCTGAACCCGGACAACCCCAAAGCCAACCACACCAATACCTCGCCGTTCTACATTGACAACGAAGACCCCAAGCGAACTTCGACCGTGACCGCCAAGGCCATTGCCTTCATGCGAGAGCAGGTCCAGGCCGGACGCCCCTTCTATGTGCAGGCCAGTTACTATGCGGTGCATCTGTCTGTCGTGTGCCGCGAACAGACGCTCAAGAAGTACCAGCAGAAAGGCCAACCCGACCGAGGCTACACTCAGGCCTGGGCCGCGATGCTGGAGGATCTCGACGCCGGCGTCGGCAGACTGCTTCAGTGCCTCGACGATCTCGGCGTCGCCGACAATACTTATGTCGTGTTCACCGGCGACAACGGCGGTCGCGGCACCGTGCCGGGCGGCGACGCGTCGCGAACAGCGACGAACTTCCCCCTGACCGGCGCCAAGCACAGCCTTTACGAAGGCGGCATCCGCGTTCCGTTCATGGTGCGGGGACCGAAGGTCAAGCCCGGCTCGTGCTGTCACACGCCCGTAGCCGGATACGACCTGCTGCCGACGTTCTACGAGCTGGCCGGCGGCACGGCCCCCTTGCCCGATGAAATCGACGGCGCGAGCATCTGTGCGCTACTGAGCGATCCGAGCAAGGGCCGCGTCACGCGCGATCCCGACGCCCTGATATTCCATCGCCCGGGCAATGGGTTCTCCGCGATCCGCCAGGGCGACTACAAGCTCATGCTCTTCTGGCGGCCCGACGGCAAGGTCCGCACCCGCGAACTCTACCGCTTCGATCCCGATCCCCGCGAAGAAGGTAGAGACCTCGCCGGAGAGCACCCCGACAAGGCCGACGCACTGCAGAGACTCCTTCTGACATATCTCAAATCCGTCAACGCCGAGACCCCAAAGGCCATCCCCTCGAAAAAGCCCGCCAAGAAGGGATAACAGGCCCGACCGAGCCATTCAACAGCAGGCTCAGAGATGAGTTGCTCAATAGAGAGCTGTTCCTGAGTGTGGCTGAGCTGAGATATGTTGTGGATCGGTGGCGAATGGATTACAATCACTACCGGCTACACAGCAGCCTTGATTATATGGCCCCGGCGGCATTCGGGGCAATGTGTCTTGAGCAAGGCTCCGGTTCCCTCCGCCTTACTCAAGACAGGGAGAATTGTTGTGAATTACTCTCATGACGGCTGAACCGACACGAGGGGGCAGGTCAATTCTGTCCGACGTGCTCGGAAACCAGTAACAAGGAGCAAATATGAAGAAGCTTACAAGACGTCAATTCATCAAGGCTGCGGCCGCGGGGATACCTGTTGCGGCCGCGGGGAGCCAGCTATTCGCCGGGCAGAAGTCCGCCAAGCAACCCAATATCGTGTATGTCTTCGCGGATCAGATGCGGGCGCACGCGCTGGGGTGCTACGGAAACAAGACGGTGCCTACACCTAACTTCGATGCCATGGCAGAAGGTGGGACCGTCTTTGACAACGCGTTGAGTACATGGCCGGTGTGTTCTCCATACCGTGCAATGCTCCTGACCGGAATGCATCCTATGGCAAACGGTACGGTATCGAACGATACTGGTATGCGTGACGACATTCCAACAATCGCCAAAGTCTGCAAGGCAAAAGGCTACGCAACGGGATATATTGGTAAATGGCACCTGGAGTGGAACCGCAACCCGTTTGTGCCCAAAGAGCGGCGGCAGGGGTTCGACTACTGGGCGGTGAACAACTGCACCCACAAGTATATGGATCATTTTTACTGCACGGACACGCCCGAAGAGATCACATTCAAGGGATACGATGCCTTTGTGCAGACCGATCTGGCTGTCGACTACATCAAGAAGAACAAGGATAAACCGTTCTGCTTGTTCATGTCCTGGGGTCCACCGCATGATCCGTACAACATGGTTCCGGACGAGTACAAAGAACGGATTCCGCTGGATAAGATTGAGCTTCGCAAGAATGTTGCCGAGCGAGCAGTCGTCGACTGCCTGTTGGCGTGGGACAAGCCGTCGAAGAAACTCAAGGAACAACGCAAGGGCCGTCGGGCGGTCGTTGACAACGACGAACGGCTCAAGAAGCAGTTTATTCAAGGTTACTACGCCCATACCGCGGCGCTTGACGACTGTATCGGGAGGATCCGAAGCGCGTTGAGGCAAGCCGGTGTTGCGGACGACACGATCCTGGTGTTCTCGTCCGATCACGGCGATATGCTCGGATGCCACCGGATGGCCCTCAAGCAAATGCCTTTTGAGGAATCGATCAACGTTCCGCTTCTGGTCGAATACCCGCGGTCGGTGCCCAGGGGCAAACGAAGTGACGCATTGATCACGCCGATTGACGTGATGCCGACACTATTGTCGTTGGCCGGACTGAAGTGTCCGGAGGTCGACGGCAAGGATATGTCGGACGCGGCCAAGGGCGTGGCGTCGGATCAACGGGACGCTGTGCTCATCATGAAGCTGCTGCCCGGCGGGGGGCCATACATCGTGAACGCCATCACGCCCTGGCGCGGGGTGCGGACGAAGCGGTACACCTACGCCAACCTTCTCGACCACGGACCGTGGCTGCTCTACGACAACCGGGAGGACCCGTATCAGTTGAACAACCTGATCAACAAGCCGGAGCATGCCCAGTTGCAGGCCAAACTGGAGAAGCGCATGCGCGAGCTGATGAAGGAGGCCGGCGACCCCGGCGATACTGATATGATCCTGGCCTATCGCGAATCCCGGAGACCCAAGAGCACGTAGCATGAACCCCCAAAAAATTGAGGCTGTAAATGAAAAGACTGTTTCTTGACCTTTTCCTGGCACTGGCACCTTGCGCCGCCCAAAAGAGAACCAATGAGATTACGGAGTAGAACGATGAGAAGAGCAGCGATCGCTCTCTTGTTGATGGCCGGGTTTCCCTGCCTTGCCTGGGCGAAGGACAAACCCAACATCATCCTGTTCCTTGTCGATGACATGGGCTGGACGGACTGCGGGGCCTATGGCTCCCAATACTATGAGACGCCGAATGTGGATCAGTTCGCGGCGCAGTCCATGCTCTTCACGGATGCCTACGCGCACCCGCTCTGCTCACCCAGTCGCGCCTCAATCATGACGGGGCAGGAAGAGACGCGTCACGGCATCATGTCAGCCCACGGTCATCAAGAACCTGACCCTCCGGGACCTCAGGTGTTTCAGGAAAATCCCCCGGCAACCCAACCATTCCTGCTCCCCAAGAGCAGACAATACCTCGATCCCGAAACCGTGACCCTGGCCGAGGGCCATCCCTCTCCCAAGCATCGCGTCGGAAACATCACCGATGGGCCGGACAAGATTCCTGCCGGGACGACCAGCGACGCGATCATCAACAACATCGATCTCTACCCCACCCTGCTTGAGCTGGCTGGCGTCCCTCTGCCGGAGAACCATGTCATGGATGGCCTGTCCTTTGCCCCGGTCCTGCTGGAAGGCAAAGATTTTCCCCGCGACACCAGCTTCAGTTGGTTCCCGTATCACGATGCGGGTATTTCCGTCCGTAAAGGGGACTGGAAGCTGATCCGTCGCTTTAAGGAGAACCCGAAATACTACGCAGGCCTCGTCGAACTCTACCATCTCAAGGATGACCTCGGCGAAACCAACAACCTCGCAAAGCAGATGCCGGGAAAAGTCGCGGAACTCGGTAAACTGATCGATCGGCATTTCATTGAAACGGGTGGTCTTTACCCCAAACCCAATCCCGCCTTCGGTGAGCAGGCCAAGGCGCTGGAGATACAGTCAATCCGGTGGGACGCTGAGGGCCAAAAGGGAGTGGCTTGGGACTTCTCAGACGTCGCGCCTTAAGCTCGGTCGAGGAGAATCTTCATGTTAAAGATGCAACATCTATTCGTGTTACTATGTCTGATATCGCTTTTGCCCGTTTCGGCCAAAGGCGATGGCGAGGTTGAGAAGGATCTCGCCACACCGGTTATGACGGAGGAGGCACCGGCGGCGGGCAAGCGGGTGCGTCAGGTCGCCCCGGAATACAAAGGGACGCAAGTGTATCACGCGCTGTATCTGCCCGTCGATTGGAAACCGGGTGGCAAGTATCCGGTGATCGTTGAATACACCGGCAACGAGTTTCCCCCGGGCAAGGGAAGCGGTGAGGTGAAGGACGCGAATCTGGGCTATGGCATGAGCGGCGGACGAGGGTTCATCTGGGTGTCCATGCCGTATGTGGAGAAGGGGCGGAAGAAGAACGCCGTCACCTGGTGGGGAGACAAACAGGCGACCGTTGATTACTGCAAGGTCAACCTGCCGCGCATCTGCCAACAGTTCGGCGGCGACCCTGACAACGTGTTCATTTGCGGCTTCTCCCGCGGCGCCATCGGGGCCAGCTACATCGGGCTGGCTGACGACGAGATTGCGGCGCTGTGGAAAGGCATGTTCACCCACGATCACTTCGACGGCCAGAAACAGTGGGGCTATCCCGAGAGCGACCGTAAGTCGGCCTTGGTTCGCCTGAGACGTCTCAAGGGCCGGCCCGTACTCATCTGCGGCATGCGCGCCAGCACCATCCGTGATCAGTACCTTAAAGACCACATTGACCTGGCACGTTTCACGTTCCTTGACGTGCCGACCTGGCAAATTTTCGAGATTCCCGAAGGCAAGGTCGTCAACACGCACACCGATCTGTGGATGCACCGCGAAAGCAAATATCGCCAGCGAGCCCGCGCCTGGCTGCAAGAGGTGTTGTTCTCTGCACCGACCCTGCAGGCACAGCAGGTCAAACTGGGCGAACTTAAGCTTATTTACACGGAAGATGAGATTCCCATTCGCTACGACGGGAGCCTCTCGACCCTGCGGAAGGATGGGGAGATGCACTTTTTCCATTCTTTCGGGTGCCGTCTCAAACCCGGGCAAACCAGAAGGAGCCGTCATTCCTGGCACAAGGGTCCGCCTGACGATCCTCTCAAGTGTCACGTCGGCAGCAAGACCGATGAAGCGCTTTGGGACTACAACGGCTACTACCAAGACCTCGCCGAACAGGGGCTCTGGATTCTGGGCATGTACGAGTGCCCCAATGGCGATATGCTGGCGATCACGCATGCCGAGCTCAACAAGGCCCACGAGGGGATGATCAACAGGGCTGATCAACGCTTTGCCCTTGGCTTGGGGTACTCCACCGATCGCGGCCTTAGCTGGACCTACTGCGGCGAAATCGTCAGGCCTGCGGATGACCGCCACAACGTCGGCGGCGGAGCCTACATCATCCGCGGTGACTACCTCTATGTCTACTTCAACGACATCATTCCGGGCGAAGCCGCTACCCGGCCAAACCGCATCCAGAGTGTGGCCCGTGCCAGGCTCGACGCCGTAATCAAGGCCGCCGCCCAACACCAAGTTATCCCCTGGCACAAATATCGCGACGGTAAGTGGGACATCCCCGGCCTTTCCGGTAAGCCGGGCGAAGACCTCATTCCTCATATTACCGGCGGAGAAGACCTCCACGCCGCCGCCGCCTACTGCACCGCACTCGGGAAATACCTCCTTACCGTCCAAACCCACGCTGCTGGCAGACTACTTTTGTTCTCGTCGCCAGACGGCCTTGATTGGTCACTCGAAACGACCGTCGACCAGGCCAGCAACGGAGTGATCCAGCCCTATTCCACCTTCGTCGATTTTGACGGCCCCTCGGCCGACTGCCACACCGTCGATAATGATTTCTACCTCTATTTCCCGAGAAAGGGGCCCGACAGCAACACGGACCATATGTATCGCCGCAGAATCACCATCGAAGGCGCGAACCCATGAGGAGAACGTTCATGTTGAAGACGCCGAATCTACCGGCGGCAGGACTTCTCTGTCTTTCCGCCGTATCGGCGGTAGCCGAGGTGAAACCGCCGGCTGCGCTCTCCAGTGACATGGCCCTTCAACGGAACATGCGCACGCCGTTCTGGGGCTGGGCCGCGTCCATATCATGGCCGCCTTTTCCCGTGATCTCTGCCACTGTGCTGTGGCCTTGTGTTTTCCACCGCGACGGAGCCGGCGGCGCAGACACGTTCCAATCCTAACGTCATCATCATTTACACCGATGACCATGGCTACACGGACCTGGGTCTCTTCGGCATCGACGGCAATGTGGATACGCCGCACATGGACACACTGGCACGCGATGGCGCGTTGATGACGAACGGTTACTGCTCGGCGCCGCAGTGTCGGCCTTCGCGTTGCGGTTTGATGGCGGGTCGGATTCAGAACGAATTCGGCTTTAGCCAAAACCATTCGGATCCCGGAGAAGGCGTAGGCACATTGCCGAGGACCTATCCCGAGGGAACTGACATGGCCGGGCCGCACCTGCCTCGTATTGAACTCGACGATCCCTATTACAGAAATTTTCCAAAGCAGGACTACCCGCATTACAACGAAGCACAGGATGATGTGCTTCGTCAGGGTCCGGCTCTGCTCAAGGCGATGGATGATTCCATCGGCGGCGTGGTAAAAAAGCTGCGCGACCTGGGGCTGGAAGAGAATACGCTGATCCTCTTTGCGGGCGACAACGGAGCGCCAACCAAAATCAGGACCGGTGGCGGCACCCCGGACGTCAACGGCTGGAACGGCTCGAACAACGTGTCGATGCGCGCTAATAAGGGCAATCTGCTCGAAGGCGGCATCCGCGTACCCATGGTTGCCTACTGGAAGGGAACCATCCCCGCCGGTCAGGTGATCGACGAGATGGTGACAACGCTCGACTTCACCGCGACCACGCTCGCGGCCGGCGGCGGCAAGATCCCGCCTGAATTCGACGGGGTGAATATCCTGCCGCGCCTGACCGGACAGGCATCCTCCATTGCCCGCACCCAGCCCATGTTCTGGGATTTTTTCTTCGCGCAGGCGGTTCGTCCTTCCATGTTCAGAATAGGAAGCCCCTCAGAGGCGGACCGTTTACCTTGAAATTCAGCATGAAATCGAACGCGTCCGGGAAGAGTTCGATCTTCTACAACAAACCGTCCCGCGATACCTTGACTCCGTTCTCGCTGGAACACGACGGAGCTTTTCATGAATACACTATCGAGATACCGGTCGAAACGTTGAAGGGGCTTCGCTTTAATCCTTCGAAATCCAAAGGCACGGTCGAGGTCGATTGGGTTCGGATTCTCGACAGCACTGGCAAGACGGTTCGCTCCTGGGACTTATAGGGACGGTTGCGGGGTCACAATGGACGGAAGTGGAGAAGTACTATGAAGACAAAGAAAAGTATGATTGTTGCGGCTTTGGCTGCGTTGTTGGCGCCCTGCTTCCCGGCTTCCGCCCAGACCGCCGATGAGCCGCCTATCACGGTGTGGTTTCGGGACGATGATGGCCGCCATTTCATTCCGCGCGGCTTCGCTGTGGTGACGGAGCAGCGCGGGGTTCCCACGACAGACTACAGCCTGGATGACTATCGGTGGAAGAACGAAAAGAATGAACAGGATTATGTGGTCAAAGCGTGGCGGACCATCTGGGAACGCTACAAGGATGACGACTCGGTCTTTGGCTATGACCTGCTGAACGAGCCGCACAAGGGTAGTCTGCCGGATTACCGCGCCTGCGAAAAGGAGCGTTTGGTCCCCCTCTACCGCCGGCTAATCGATGCGCTTCGCACCATCGACTCGAAGAAATGGACCTTGGTGCAGCCATTGCTTCGCGAGAAAGAGGATCGGCCGCAGCACGACAATCCGTTTGTAGCGTTCATGACTCCCATCGAGCGCGAGGGCGTCGTGTACGCGCCCCACACCTACGAGGGCAAGCCCGAGAATACGACGTCATGAATTTGGCGGGGCATGCTGACTTCGAGACTGCTCGTAGATTCTACTTGGCCGTTCGCGAAGATCTGTTGCAACGTGCTCGCATGGCAAGCCCAGAAGCGTTGGGCGGGGATTTTGTTGCGCACCCCTCCTGAGGCCCAAAAACAAAAAAGGCCGCCAAGCATAAGCATTTGAAGGCCAAAGACTTACTGAATATCCCCGGTGCGATTCGAACGCACAACCTCTGGCTCCGGAGGCCAACGCTCTGTCCAATTGAGCTACGGGGACGAGATTACATAACTAATTACATTATAAGTGCTTGCCCACATCTTGTACAACTAAACTTTCGTCATTATTGGTCAAAATTGGCGTTGGGCGTCACTCTGGCGTCAGTCTTGTTCGGCAAGGCATCGATTCGCCGCTGCTGCATTTTTCTCCGTCTGCTCCGGGGACCATCAAAAGCTCGAACACCATCACTTTCAAAGGTGTTCTTGCGGGCGAAGTATACGCAAAGAGTTGAATATTCCAAAAGATTGGAATGATCGTAAATCTAATCGTCTCCCGGCGTGCAGTGTAATGGTAAAATTGATCCAATTACAACGGTAGCAATTTGTGGTACTATCTGGTATCAAGGTGAAAGAAACGCTAAATCGTATACGGGCTGGGAATACCGTGATCAGCCTCATAAATGCTGAAGGTTTGCCCGCCTCATCATTCATGACGGACGATTTCAAGCCCCGCACGCGATAGTAAGTGAGTTGTTCGACCTGAACCACCGGGTACAAATACAAAAAGGAACTAATCATGAAGAAACGATCGCAACAAATTGTGGCCGGGCTAATGTGTTCGGTAATTGTAGCTAATTTGGCGTTCACGAATGCTGATGCGGGAGAAGCTTCGATAGAAGCACGCACGTTCAAGAGCCAAAATGGGGACACACTGCTTTATCGCATTCAGAAACCGGCCGACTACAATCAGGAGATTAAGTATCCCTTGGTGCTTTGCCTTCATGGCGCAGGCGGAAGAGGCGATGATAACAAGAGCCGCGGGACAGAAGCGTTCACGGTATTATCATCGCCGGACGTGCAAAAAGCATACCCCGCCTTTCTCGTGACACCCCAATGCCCAAAGGACGATAAGTGGGCCGATGAAGAACCCAAGAGCACGTATTCAATCCTGGAAGTACCGATCACCAAAACGATGACGCTGGTACTGGAAATGCTGGATTCGCTTCAGAAAGAGTTCAGTATCGATCCTGCCCGGCTCTATGTTACGGGACAATCAATGGGTGGAGCGGGAACATGGGATATTATTCTTCGCAATCCAAATTTGTTTGCGGCAGCAGTTCCAGTCTGTGCCAACAACGACCCAAGCCAGGCCAAAAGAGTTGCTCATATGCCAATCTGGGTTTTCCATGGCGAGAACGATAAAACTGTACCGACAAAGGCTTCGAGAGATATCGTTGCGGCCCTCAGAGAATTAGGAAGTAAGGTCAAGTACACGGAATTCCCCGGCGTTGGACATGGTTCCTGGGGTCCGGCGTGGGCCGATGAGGAGCTCATTCCCTGGCTGTTCAAACAACGTAAGACTGTTGTTGCCAAGAAGGATTCAATTCCTGCCGTGTCCGAGAACAGCGTGATCAACGAAATCGGGCGGCCTCCGTCTCCGCCGGCGGGATGGACCGACGGTTACGTTTTGGCGAACGGGATTCGCATCCATTACTGGCGCACCGGAGGAGACAAGCCCGTGATGTTGATGGCCCACGGTTCATCGGACAATGGGCTGTGCTGGACGGCCCTGGCCAAGGAACTGGAGGATGACTACGACATCATCCTGCCTGACGCGAGAGGCCACGGATTATCGGACCCGCCCTCGAAAACGGATCCCGCGGACGTCCAGACCGAAGACCTGGCGGGCCTGATCCGCGCGCTGAAGCTGGAGAAACCTATCGTGATGGGCCACTCGATGGGGAGCTCTTCGGTGGCGTGGTTTGCCGCCAGGTATCCGGATATCCCGCGTGCCGTCATCCTTGAGGACCCGCGCCTCACACCCCGGCCTGCCGGCGATCCCCGCGCTGCGGCCAACACTGACGCGATCGAAAAACAGCGCGCCCAGATTTTGGCGCGGAACAACACGCCCTATGAAGAACTCGTTGCCGGCTGTATGAAGAATAACCCCCAATGGGGACTTTCCGAGTGCAAAATCTGGGCCCCGTCAAAGCGGCTCCACCATCCCAATACTGCGTATCGGAGTATGGGCGACCGCCCGCAGGCGAGTGAGCTGTTTGCCAAGATCACCGCGCCAACGCTGATTCTCAAGGCCGACGCCGAGGGTGAGGTCAGGAAGCAGAACGAAGAGGTTGCCGGATTGCTGAAGAACGGCAGGATCGTCCACGTCGAAGGCGCCCGCCACAATGTCCGCCGCGACCAGAAGGAGCGTCTTCTCAAGGCGCT
>Ga0307380_10012003_pt1 | contig 10811 bp, 9 predicted proteins | sample UN3MG_FD_202239 | JGI IMG/M metagenome (GOLD analysis project Ga0307380, IMG submission 202239) | Soil microbial communities from Risofladan, Vaasa, Finland - UN-3 | ecosystem: Environmental > Terrestrial > Soil > Coastal area > Acid sulfate soil | place: Finland: Risofladan, Vaasa | collected... | reverse complement strand
CCGGTGGGCTCGTCGGCGAGGACCACGGAGGGCTCGTTCACCAGGGCGCGGGCGATGGCGACCCGTTGCTGCTCGCCGCCGGAGAGTTCACTGGGGCGGTGGCGCATGCGGTCTTTCAGACCCACAGCTTCCAGCGCCGCCTCGGTGCGCGGGCGACGTTCCCGCCGCGGCACCCCGCCGTAGATCAAGGGGATCATTACATTCTCGGCCGCGGTCAGCCGGGGCAGCAGGTTGTACACCTGAAAGACGAACCCGAAGCGCTTGTTGCGAAGCTGGCTGCGCTTGCGATCCGGCAGTTTCGCCACTTCATCGCCGACCAGCTTGTACGATCCGGTCGAGGGAGAATCGAGCAGGCCGATGACATTCAGCAGCGTCGTCTTGCCCGACCCCGACGGCCCCATGATCGCCACCATCTCGCCGTCGTTGATCTCCAGGTCCAGCCCCCGTAAGGCATTCACCGGCACCCTGCCCATGAGATAGGTCTTCTTGATGTCCTTCAGTCGAACCAGCGGCGTCTCCCAAGACTCGGTCATTGTCATCGCGATGCTCCCCTTGCTTACTCGTCATCCTTCGCCAGCTTCATCGTCACATCCGCGGTCATGCCCATGCGCGCGTCCTTCAGCGGTGATGTGATGCGCACGGTGACGGGGAACAGGGTGACGCCCTGGCCCGCGCTCTTGCCTGCGATCTGAATCTCACTGACCTCGCCCGCAAGCTCCCGGCGGGCGAAGGCGTCGCCGGTGATCTTCGCCTTCATGCCGATGTGAAGCCGGCGGATATCGGTCTCGTCCACATCCACCCGCACGCAAGCGCGCTCCGTGGTCGCTATCTCCAGGAACGGATCGCCTTCATACACCCGCACGCCCGGCCCCAGCACCTCCGCGCTCTGTCCCGTCGCCATCATGGAGGAGGTGCGAGTGCGCGGGATGAACCGCACCGTGCCGCTCACCGACGCGACGACCCGCAGGTCTGCCAACCTCCTCTGTCGTTCCGCCAATCCCGCCTGGGCGTTGGCCGCTGCTAACCCGTAGGCCTTGACGTCTTTCTCCGACACCGCTTCGATGCGCGCCTCCAACTGCGCCTGCTCCAGCGCTTTGCGCCGCGCCTCTAGCCCGGCCTCCGCCGCGGTGCGCCTCTGCTCCAGGCTCCGCTTGGCATCATCAACGGCTTCCTGCTTCGCCCGCACCTGGTCGGCCGACACCGCCTTCGCCTGATACAGCGCCTGGTGATCGCTCAGATCCCGCTCCGCCCGCTTGAGCGCCGCCTCCGATTGCTGAAGCTGGAGCTGGCTGTCGGCCTGGTAGCTCGCAAGCTCCCGGTCCGCGTTGGAGAGGGCGATGGCCCTACGCTGGGCGTCGTTGGCGTGAGTCTCTCGCGCCCGGCGCAGCGTCTCCTGCGCCTGCATCAGCGCGAGGCGGGATGAGTCAATCTGCCGGGTCAACTCGTCGCTCTCCAGGGTGCAGAGCAACTGCCCCTTGCTCACCATGCTCCCGTCCCGCACGTGCATGGAAGCGATGGCCGCGGTAAGCTTCGCCGAGACCGGCACGCTCTCGTAGGGCTCGATGACGCCAGGGAGAGTGAGGCTGTCGCGGTCAATCGGAGGGAGCGGTCTCATGCCAAGTGCAGACGCGGCTTCGTTCGTGTTTGTGTCAGCGCTCGCGGTTGGTGTCGGCGGCACGGTGTCTGACGCGCCCTGTCTGCGCATCATCCACCATCCGCCGCCAATCGCCAACAGACCGACGAAGATGAGTAGACCCAGAATGCGTATCCATGTGCCTTTCATGAGCGACTCCCCTCCACGCTGGCGAATGGCATCTCACCCGTCGCCAGACTCAGCCGCGCCCGGGCGAGTTGGTAGGCGATGACTGCATTCAGATGCTGGCTGCGGGTGTCGCTGAGTTGCCGCTCGGTCTGCATCACGTCTATCGGCCTGATGAGCCCGTGATCGAGTTGGGTCTGGCGGATGCGCAGGTTCTCCTCCGCCAGATGTACCGTGCCCTCCAGCACCGCGATGCTGTCGGCTGCGGCCCGCACGTCGCGCATCAGGCGCCGTACCTCCAGGCGCACTTCATCCTGATGCAGTTGCTGATTCAACTGTGCCAGCCGCAGGTGGCCCCGCGTCTGCTCGATCGCCGCCCGATCCTCCGAGCGGGTCAGACTCAGGCTCGTTGAAACGCCGACCGCCCAGCTCGGATTCGCCAGGTTGCTGAAGCTCTCCGAGATGGTGGGCGCCTCGCCCGACTTGCTGTAGCTGCCCACCAGGGTCACGCCAGGTCGCGAGAGCGCTTCCGCCTGCTGCACCGATAGCTCGTCCTGCCGCAGGCCGAGGGCAAGTTGTTGAAGGTCAGGGCGACGCGTGAGGGCCTGGGCGATGAGGGCGGTCTCATTCGGCACAGCCTCCAATGTAGTCGCCTCTTCGTACGTAAGCTGGAACGCCTGGTCGAGCGGTAGCCCGAGGAAGCTATGCAGCGAGTCCATTGCAGTGGATGACGCAGATTGCGCCTGACGAAGAGACACGCTCGCCGAACTCGCGCTCACCTGTGCCTCCATCACCTCGATCTCGGCGAGCTTGCCGAGCTTGAGCTTCTCCTGGGCGATGCGCATCAGCTCCTCGTTCTCCCGCACCGATGCTTGCGCCAGCTCAACCTGCCGCTGTGCCTGGAGCGCAGCGAAGAAGCGGTCGAGGGTGTCAGATACCACCTGCCGCCGCGCCTGGTCGAGGGCCAGCTCCGCGCTCCGCACGCTCAGCTCCGCGCTCCACCGGCCGCCCTCAGTCAGCACTCGCTCATTGCGGAAGAGAGCGAGGGGTCGTGAAACGCCCGCACCCACCGCCGCGCCGGCGAAGGTGAACTCCTGCCCTTCGCCCGTCCGAAGCTGGGAGTTCGTGGTGCTCGTCGAGGCCGAGGTGAAGATGCCGACATTTGTGCCGCCGCCCAACGGTATGGAAACCTCGGACGAGTAGGACTGCGAGGAGTAGTCCGTGCCCGACACCGCCGACTGCGGGTCCAGACCGGCCGAACTAGCGGCCGATGAGCTCGCCCCCACCGACAGCCGCGGCGTGTGCGCCCTCGCCTCCACCAGCGCCGCCCGGGCGTCGTCGAGGGATTGCTGTGCGTCGCGCACGAGGGCGTCGCGGGCGAGGGCAACGCTCATTGCATGCTCCAGTGAGAGTGTCCGCGTCTCAGTGGCAGCAACGGCGTCTGCAGCGCTATTGCCCGCGATGAATATGCCCAACAGCAAGACGAGAACGGCAGAGCCTCTCGTTACTGTCATCGTTCGCAGTCCATCCTCAGCACCTGATATACCTCTGGCCATAAGACGCCCTAGAGGGCGTGGAGGTTCCAACAGATGAGCGATTGTGCTAGCGGATCTCCGGCCGCAAGCGGGAGGCGCCCGTGAGGAGTGCAGTGCAGACGCCGCCCACCACGGCTCCGAAGAGGCCACCCAGGACGGGCGACAGGATCACGGAGGTGAAGAGGCGGAGGCCACCGTCGGGCGGGGCCATATCAGTTGCGATGGAGATGATCAAGTACGCGACGTACTCTGCCATCCAGATGAGCGAGCCGGCGACCCATCCGACGAAGATGCCACGAGCACCGGACAGCAGGCCGATCAGCCCGCCTGCAAGCAGTCCGTTGAGGGCGAGCTGAATCCGCCCCGCTTCCCAGCCGAGGGGCCGTCCGAGCGTGGTAGTAAGGAACTCAATATGCCCACCCACCGGCAGCAACAGAGCTATCGCCGCCCCAAGTACCGCCCCAAGCACCATCCCCTTCAGCCGCCATACCCACCACGGATCGCCATGATGAACCAGGTCGAGCGAGTCGTGCAGGCGTTGCGGGTCGCCGAACCAGGTGAGAGCGCGCTCGGTGGCAGCCGCCCGGTCCAGGCCTTCGGCGGCATACCCCTCGACCAACTCGCGCAGGTGGCTGCGAAGCTCCTCCCGAACGTCCTCGGCCTCGGCCGGGTTGATCGGCAGGCGGGCGCAGGACTGGTCGAGATAGGTCTCGATGCTAGTCACCGGAGTTGCCCAGAACTTGGTTGACCGCGGTTGAGAATGCCGACCAGCGTTTCCGCAGCCGAGCTGCCTCTTTGCTCCCCTTGCGGGTGAGGACATAGTACTTCCGCCTAGGCCCCTGGCTGGAGAAGTGCCACTCGCTTTCCACCAGCCCTTCCTTCTCCAGTTGATGAAGCGCGGGGTAGAGCAGCCCCTCGCGGAATCGGAGGATGCCGTCGGTTCTGCGGTTGATCTCCTTGGCGATCTGGAGGCCGTACATTTCCTCTTCTCCCAACAGGGTGAGGATTAGGGTGAGAGTGTTGCCCTTGAGTATATCGCCCGAGATCGTGTTCATCAGCCTCCCCTTCCGAAGACCGCCATCTGCACCTGACTATCAGCAGCCATTATACCGAGCGCGGCGGGGATGTCAAGGCATTTCGTGAGGTCATCGGCGGGTGTTGAGCGCTGTCCCCCCGAAGAATGCTATCCGGGTGCTCTGACCGATAGCCGAAGCCCCATCGCAGCAAGTGCGGAGGGCGCGAACAGGGGGGAGAAGGGCGCGTTCTCGGAGACTCCTCCCTATGCGGTGTGCGAAACGGCTGTGGTGACTTGTGCGCGCAGTGCGCGCCTGTGGGCGGAGAACGGGTTCTTGTGACTGCTATGCAGCAGCGCGATAGTAGCGATGGTGCAGGCCGCCCACCACAGGGATGGAGATGAGTGCGCCCTTGCCCGGCGGCGCCTGAGGTAGCGGCGTTTCCCCGGCCAGCCCCTGATGAGGGCGGGCGGGGTGGTAGTAGTCCTCGACGAACTCCCGCAAGAGCCGCTCCAGATGCCGCTGGTTCAGCACGATCACGTGATTCAGCAGTTCCCGCCGGAGGGTCCCGATGAAGCGCTCGATGTAGGGATTCTGCCAGGGACTCTGGTAGGCGGTGCGCACCTCCAGGATGCCACAGGAGATCAGGAAGGCGCGCACGCCGTGACCGTAGATGCCGTCATTGTCCCGAAACAGATAGCGGGGCTGTTCCCCGAAGGGCGTCGCCTCCCGCAGTTGCTGAATCACCCACTCCATGGAGGGGTTCGGGGTGATGGCGAAGTGCAAGACTTCGCGTCGGGCATGATCGAAGACCAGAAAGACATACAACACCTGAAAGCCCAGCGTGTTGACGGTAAAGAAGTCGATCGCCCAGGAGCAGTCGAGATGGTTCCTCAGGAACGAAAGCCAGTTGGTCGTCGCCGGGCGCGGCTTCCTGGGCTTCACCATGTACTTGCGGACCGTATCCTCTCCGGGGGCCTCGTAGCCCATCAGCAGCAGCACGTCCCGGATTCTCTCCGCTCCCCACAGGGGGTTCTCCTTGCTCAGGCGCCGGATCAGTTGCTGGATTTCCAGCGCCACAGGCTTGCGACCTGCCTTCGACTTCCATCGCCACCACGCTCGGAAGGCCCGGCTGTGCCAGCGTTTCACCGTTTCGGGCTTCATCACATGGACAAGTTCTTCCCATCCGTTCAGGAACTTCGAGAGCACCACCCAGAGGATGCGAAAGGCGGGGCTGAATTGGCTGTGTCGCTTCCGTCGGCCTGAAGCGCGATTCAATTCGACCGCCAACTGGCTCTCGATAGCCAGGAGCTGCGCCGCCGTCACCGCCCGCGGCAACAACAGCGCCCAGCAGAATCGGAGAACGTACCGGAGGAGTTGGAGTAGGACACCCAGGCAACGGCACAGAGGCCGGAGGAGACTCAAGGTAACTTTCATGCCTACCAGGATACCGGGGCGCTGAGGCGAACAGAAGCGCTCAGGAGGCTCGGATAGCATTTTTCGGGCGGACAGGTCGGCGGGCGTATAAGTCGCTTGTCTTCCGGCCCGTCCGGCCTTGGAGCTGCCAAAGTGCCGATAGGTGGCGATCTCATCAGGGGCAACGTGATCACTCTCATCCTCTCGCTGCTCGGCGAGGAGCCGATGTATGGCCTCCAGATCGCGAAGGAGATCGAGCGGCGCAGCGAGGAAACGTTCAAGTTTCAGGAGGGGCTGCTCTACCCCACCCTCCACCAACTCGAGAACGACGGGCTGGTAGAGAGCGAGTGGAGCGCTTCTCATCAGGGGCCCGGCCGGAAGTACTACGCACTCACCCGCAAGGGCCGAAAAGAGGCGGAGCGGCTCCGGCAGCGTTGGTCGGTCTTTACCAGGGCGGTGAACCAGGTGCTGGAGGGCAAGTCCGATGGATAGTCTGGAGGCCTATCTGGATCACGCCTGCCCGGGCCTGCGGCTGAATCCGGCGAAGGCGGAAGACATCCGCCGGGAACTCCGGGTGCACCTGGAGGAGGGTATTCAGGACGCCATCGCCCAGGGCCTCAGCCGCGCGGAGGCGATGGCGCGGGTGCTGGCACGGTTCGGCGAGCCCGAGAGGATTCGGGATGCCCTCACCCAGGCGCACCTGGGGGACCCCTGGTGGGCATATAGGCTGAAGGCGGCTGCCGTCGGGGCTTGTCTGGGGGCCGCGATCGCGCTGCTATTGCCGCTCGCGGCGCATCTCGGCTTGGGCGCCGCCCTCCTCGGCGCCTCCGCGGGGGATGGGGGGCGATTACCTCTGGTCACTCTCGGACTCATCGTGGGAGGAGCGACCGGCCTGCTGTCAGCTCCGCGCCGAGGCCTGATCGTTGGGCCTGCCGTGGGCGCGCTGGTCTGGACAATCGAGTCCGTCCGCGTCTTCGTTGTCAGCATGGGCCAGGCGTTGTCATCAGGGGCCTCGCTTCAGGCATTCAACTCGGCAGTGCTCTCTCCCATCATCGGGGCATTGTTTGGAGTGGTGGTGGGGATAGCTGTCACCGGCGTTCTCTCCTTCTCTCATCGCCCGCGGCCTGTCGCTCGCTGACATTTTCCGCCCGATCCAGGAACTTTCTGGCCTCGTCGGGAGTCCTATGACAAGCACTATGTAAGGGGCTTAGGATACTGCTGCCTCGGCCCAGAGTCTGCGAGAGGAGATGACGATGCAAGAGAGATGGAGAGCCATTGCGTTGGTCTGTCTGTTGTTGGCGATGGGGCGGGCCCATGCGGCCACCCCGCCCCTGCCCCGAGTCCCCACGATGGTGACAGAACTCTACCTCCCCGCAGAGCAGGCGGCGTGTCGGTCCGGTTATGCTATCTACGCCAGCCTTGGAGATGAACTCAGGGCAAAGCTCCACAACGGGACCAAGTACCCCATTGCCTCCGCCAAGCTGAGCGAGGCCAAGCGAAGCGACTTCGCCGCCTGGTTCAACTCCGCCCGGTGGGGATGCGAACCGCCAGCCGAGAAGCTGGACGCGGCCGCGGTGGCGAAGTCCGCACTGCTGCTGGCGCACGAGGATGGCATTGTCGAATTGGCTCTTTGCAGCCCGGGTAAGGGCATCTGGAAGAAGCTCACCATCGCCTGCACGCCGGAGAAGGCGGAGTGGGTGAGAGATGGTCTGCCGCTGCCTCCCGCCTGGTTTGAGGAGCCTTGGGGTGGTGGTACCCGGCCGCCAGCGCCCGCGCGAACGCCGCCGTTCGATCTGGCCTACCACGACTGGGTGATGGTGCGCAACCAGTATTGCGTGTATGCGGGGCTGCCAGCTGATTCGCTGCGCAAGCTCCACCGGTCGTATGTCCTCGAAGTGCGCTTTGCTGACCTGCCCCCTGTGACACAGCGAGCACTTGCTGAGTCCTGCCATGAGATGCGGTTCATTGCCCACAGTTGGGGAGTCCTGGACGACAGCTTCGCACACCCTGAATGGCTGCAAAAGCGCCTCTACGGTATCACTCGTGTCAAGCTCTTCTATGCCCGGCGAGCAGGCACCGGTACCCAGCTCCCCTTTGATGGCCACGGCCCCGGCCTCGCGACGTTCCCCCGACCTTATCGAGTCGTCTCCATCGCGTATGACGGTCTCAAGATTCCCGACGGCTGGTGGAAGGCACACGGCGGGAGCTTCGACAGCCCGCCGCCTTCGGAGTGGGTCCGCACCCCTCTGCCCGGGGAGGGACCTGGAGGACTCATAGCTTGGCCGCCGGAAATGCAGCGCAAAGCGCTAGCTCGGAGGCACGAGTACCAGGAATGGTACGATACCTGGATGGAGAAGGTGCCCGGAGGAGCCATGGGTCGGCCCGGAGCGCCGCGTCCGCCATCGTGTCCTTGGACACAGGACTCAACCTAGGCCAGTGACCGGCTCTCACCTGGAAGGATACCCTGCACATGCACGTTTGTGACCTCCTGTCATTCAGTTTGCGCAGCATCGGTCGGCATCCCTTGCGGACGTTCCTGGCCGCGCTGAGCATCGCCATCAGCATCGGCGCGCTGGTGACCATCCTCTCCGGCGAGCGTTCCTGGCAGCGGGCGCTGGATTCGCTGTATCAGGATCGCGGCGTGGACGTAGTGCGGGTGCAGAGCGACTTCTGGGCGGGGGCGGTGACGGATCTGCCCAAGACGGCCGACGAGGCCCGCCGGCTGCTGGCCGCCTGTCCGGCAGTCTCGGCCGCGACGCCGGTGGCGGATGGCGCGAGTGGCGCCAAGCTCGGCGCCAAGGTCGCCGACTTCTGCCGGGTGCGCGGGATGCTGCCGGGCTTCGAGCGGGTCTTCGGCACTCGCCTGCTGCGGGGCCGCTTCCTCACTGAGGAGGATGACCGGACCCGCGCGCCGGTCTGCGTCATTGATGACGAGTTCGCTCGCATCGTGCTGGGGGATCCGAACATCCTCGGCAAAGAAGTCCGCATCGGCGGCTATTCGCTGAAGGTGGTGGGCGTTGCCGACAAGCTCTGGCGGGGCGGGCTGCGCGGCCCGCGGGTGATGCAAGTGGGGCCGATGTACCGCGAGCGCGGGGACTACATCGCCTACTGTGACGCGGGCGCCGTGGTTCCTCTCAGTACCGCCCGGCGCACCCTCGGCCTCTCCGTCCGCTGGCTGGGGGCCCGCGCTGACGATCACCACACCGCCATCCCGCAGCTGGCGCGGTTCCTCGGTCTAGAACCCACGGAAGCTATCAAGCAGGGAACGCTCTCCTCACTGGCCGAGGAGAAAGGTGCCGCGCTGGCGGCCAGGGTGCGGATGCGGCTCTTCACCGGCCTGGCCGCGCTGTTGATTCTGCTCTCCTCCGGCGTCGGCCTAGCCAGTATCATGTATGTGGCGGTGAGCGAGCGCCAGCGAGAGATCGGCATCCACCGCGCCCATGGCGCCAGCGGCCGCGCCATCGGCTTCACCTACGTCATGGAGAGCGTCTGGCTGGGTGTCTTGGGCGCCATCGCCGGCGCAGGGCTCGGCTTCGCGGGCACCTGGTACCTGGGGACGGTCGGCTTCCTGCGAGAGTCCTCCGGCCTGGGGGAGACCTCCTTGGGGATGGCCACCAGCATCCTGCCGCAGATGCGGGTTCTCGTGGACTGGCAGGGATTGGCGCTGGCGATCACCGCCGGCCTGCTGGTGGCCGCCGCCGCGGGCTACACCCCGGCCAGCGAAGCCGCTGCCCTCAACCCCAGCGAGGCCATTGCAGGAAGTCAGGCCACTCGTTACCGATTGCGCCGCCTGCTCACTGCTCTCCAGTTGTGCGTCGGGGTGGCGGCGGTGCTGCTGCTGACCTCCATCTATGAAGGCGTCGCGCTGCAGCAGCTTGGTCCGCTCTCGCAGTACACCCAGGAGGACCTGGTGACGACCACCCTGACCCTGACCCGCAGCCGTGCAGAGATGCCGGTGATCGCCGACCCGATGAAGGCGCTGGTGCAGGACCCCGCGCAGGTGGCGGCCATCGGCAGGGAGTGTTCGCGCTTTCGCGCGGTGGAGGGGGAGGAGCTTATCGCCGGCCAGCCCATCAAGTATGGTCGCGCCGTTGCGGGAGATGAGACCTATGTCTTCGCCGTCACCCCCGGGTACTTCCGCGCGGAAAACATGCGCCTGGTAGAGGGCCGGCTCTTCACCCCACAGGAGAGCGCGGTCGGGGCACGAGTGGTGGTGCTTGCCGACCCAACCACGGCAGCGCTGAACCTGGACACGGCCACCGGAATGCTGGTGCGCATCGGCGGCCTGCCGTTCCGGGTGGTGGGGGTGGTGGACAGGGGATTCGGCGGCGGCGGTGCATTCGTCCCCTTCGCCAGCATGCCCGGGAGTTGGACCGCCGCAGTTTATCCCTCAGTCTCGCCCAGCCTGCGGGCGTACCTGCGCACTGAGAGCGGCTACTGGGCCGCCGAGCGCCAACTGCTTGCCGCGCTTCGGAAGCGCCTACCGGCACAGACCATGGCCCACCTGGAATTGCATGGCAACATCGCCGACCGTGAGCATCTCTCCGTCATGCGCCGTGCCTCGGCCATACGCGCCTCCGTCATTGGCTTCTCCGCTCTGCTCATCGCTCTCATCGGCCTGGTGAACATGCTGCTGGTCTCTGTGTCGGAGCAGACGCGAGAGATAGGCCTGCGCCGCGCCCTGGGCGCGACGAGGCCAGCCATCGCTGCTGGGGTGGTGCTAGAGGCGATGCTGATCTGCTTGCCGGGGTGTGTCGTCGGCGTCGGCCTCGGCCTCACTGCCGCGCACTTCGTGGGCGGCTGGGCAAAGCTGTCCACCGCGGTGCCTATGTTCTGGATCACTGTTTCGGCCGGCACCGCCGTTCTCGGCGGCCTCCTCGCCTCCCTCATCCCCGCGGTGCGAGCCGCGATGCTGCACCCGGTGGAAGCGCTGAGGACGGAGTGAAAGGAAAGAGAAGATGAGAACGACCGAAGACTGGGTTCAGCCGCTGGTTCGACTGAAGGACATCAAGAAGACCTATCTCATGGGCAGGGTGCCGGTGAATGCCTTACGGGGGCTGGACCTGGAGATCAACGACGGCGAGATGG
>Ga0307380_10012002_pt1 | contig 10811 bp, 5 predicted proteins | sample UN3MG_FD_202239 | JGI IMG/M metagenome (GOLD analysis project Ga0307380, IMG submission 202239) | Soil microbial communities from Risofladan, Vaasa, Finland - UN-3 | ecosystem: Environmental > Terrestrial > Soil > Coastal area > Acid sulfate soil | place: Finland: Risofladan, Vaasa | collected... | reverse complement strand
GTGTGGTACACATGGTGGATCTGCGTGGTGTTGGCCAGCGCGGCTTTGGCGCTGGTCGCGCCGCAGACCGTGTCGGCGTCGGACGCGGGCCAGGCGGCCGCCAGCGAGGTCAGCGAGGCCAGTTATCGGTATTTCCTGGGTGACAGCCTGGGCGTGGCGGGGATCCTGTACACGCACGACGGGGACGACCGGGGTTATGGCCTGGAACACGATCTGGCCCGGGACAACATCGAGGCGGAGTTCCAGAGCTTCGGTCTGGGCGTGGTCCTGCACCCTTTCACGTATTCGAGCACGACGTACTACAACGTCGTGGCCACGCAGGTCGGCACGGTCTATCCCAATCAGGAATACATCATCGGGGCACACTACGATTCGGTGAGCAACCCGGGCGCCGACGACAACGCGAGCGGAGTGGCCGCCGTCCTGGAAGCGGCCCGCATCCTGTCACAGTATGACTCGGAGTATACTATCCGGTACATCGCTTTCGATCGTGAGGAGCAGGGGCTTGTCGGCAGCGACGCCTACGCCACGGACTACAGCTCCAGCGACATCCTGGGCATGATCTCGCTGGACATGGTCTCATTCAATCCGGGGACGGACCAGGCCCTGATCTTCGGGCGGACCGCTTCGGACCCGATCAAGAGTTCCCTGGCGGCGGCGGTCAACACCTACGGACAGGGCATCTCGCCCACCATCACGGGACCGCTCGACGGGAGCGATCACGCGCCCTTCGAGTGGCAGGGGTTTCAGGCCTGCCTGATCATCGAGGGCGACTACTCTCTGAACCCGAACTACCACACGCAGGACGACAGCGTCGATACGCCCGGTTACATCGACTACGACTTTGCCCGGCGGATGACGCGGTCGGTGGTCGGCTGGCTGGTCGATCACGCCGTCGTGGACGTCCCCATCGACGCCCTGGACTTCATCTACCCGAACGGGCGGCCGGAGTACGTCGATCCGGTCGGCGGCACGGTAATGCGCGTCGAGGTCGTCGGGCTGGGGACCGAGGTGCCGCAGCCCGGCACAGGTGTGCTGCACTACAACCTGGGGGGCGGCTGGCAGACCTCGCCCATGAAGCAGGCCTCGCCCAACGTCTATGACGCGACGTTCCCGGCGGCGAACTGCGGCGACGAGATCCTCTACTACGTCAGCGCCACTGCGTTCGGAGGCACGCCCTACACCGATCCGTGGGACGCGCCGGCCGGCGTTTTCTCGGCCATCGCCGGGTACGGGCAGATCGTCTCGTTCGAGGACGACTTCGATGCAGACCCCTTGTGGACGACGGAGGGCGATTGGGCCTTCGGGCAGCCGACCGGCGGCGGGGGCGCCTACGGTGGGCCCGACCCCACCGGCGGCTTCACCGGCACGAACGTCTATGGATACAACCTGGCCGGCGATTACACCAACAGTATGCCGGAACGACACCTGACCAGCACGGCCATCGACTGCAGCGGGCGATTCGGCGTGCACCTGAACTTCCGGCGCTGGCTGGGCGTCGAGCAGCCGTCGTACGATCACGCCTATGTCCGGGTGAGCAACAACGGCACCGACTGGGTCACCGTGTGGGAGAACCTCGTCGAGATCGCCGACACGGACTGGCAGGAGATGGACCTGGATATCTCCGCGGTGGCCGACGATCAGTCCACGGTCTACCTGCGCTGGACGATGGGCTTGACCGATACCGCTTGGACCTACTGCGGCTGGAACATCGATGACGTTCAGCTCGTGGGCCTCAACTGCAACCCGCCGGCGGATGGGGATCACGACGACGACCAGGACGTGGACCTGTACGACATCGGCTGGTTCCAGATGTGCCTGAGCGGCGACGGCAACGCTTATCCGGCGGGCATGGGCTGCGAGGTGTTCGACTTCGAGCCCGACGGGGACGTGGACCTGACCGACTACGCGGAGGTCTACGGGCTGTGCCAGGGTTCCGGCCCCCTCTAGCGACGTTGGGCCGGGATCAGAACGCTACGGATATACTCGCGCCGCCGGCGTTGGATCGGTCCAACCGAGCCGCTCGTGAGCCCCCCCGGCTCACTCCAGTTCATATTCGTCCTGGTACGCCGGAACCTCGACGGACCATCCCAGCCTCGAACCGATCTCTTCGCCCAACCGGGTGATGCTTTCCTCTTCACCGTGGGTGAGGAACACGCGCCGCGGCGGGGCCTCGAGGTGGCCGATCCATCGCAGCAGGTCCTTCTGGTCCGCGTGGGCGGAGAGACCGTGGATCTGTGTCACGCGGGCGTTCACCTCGCGTTTTTCGCCGTGAATACGGACCACGTCCCGGCCGTCGACCAGCAATCGCCCGAGTGTGCCGGCCGCCTGGTACCCCACGAAGACCAGGGTGCTCTCCGGGCGCGAGATGTTCTTCACCAGGTGGTGCTTGATGCGCCCGGCGGTGCACATTCCCGAGCCGGCCATGATGATGCACGAGCCGCGGATTCGGTTGATGGCCTTGGACTCGTTGGTGCTGCGGACCAGATGCATGCCGGGGAACTTGAAGAGCCGCTGTCCGGACTCGATGATCTGGATGGCCTCTTCGTCCATGCAGTCCCGATGTCGGCGGAACACGTCGGTCACGTTCACGGCCATGGGACTGTCCAGGAAGATCAGGAGATTCGGGATTCGATCCTGGCGCACCAGTTCGCCCAGGTGGTACATGAGCTCCTGGGCCCGTTCGACGGCGAAGGTGGGAATGATGATGTTGCCGCCCGCCTTGACCGTCGAGTTGACGATGTCGCAGAGCTGGTCCTCGATGTCGCCGGTCGCCTCGTGGTTCCGCCCGCCGTAGGTCGATTCCATGACCACGTAGTCCGCCCGGTCGAACAGGGAGGGATCGCGGATGATCGGCTTGTCCCATTGGCCGATGTCGCCGGAGAAGATGATGGTGCGCGTATCGCCGTTTTCCCGGACGGTCAGCTCGATCATGGCCGACCCCAGAATGTGCCCGGCGTCATGAAACGTCGCTGCCACGCGTTCGTTGAGTTGCACCGGCTGGTTGTATCGCACGGGTTCCAGAAGGGGCAGGGCGGCCTCGACGTCCTCGGCGGTGTAGAGCGGCTTGACCGGATAGGGCCCGGTGCGTCCCTCGCGTTTGTGGCGCTTCCGCTTATAGGCCGCGTCCTCCTCCTGGATCTTGCCGGCGTCCTTGAGGATGATCTGAACCAGGTCGGCCGAAGCGGCCGTGGTCACGATCGGTCCGGTAAAACCCTCGCGGACAAGTTTTGGGATCAGGCCCGAGTGATCCAGGTGTGCGTGGGTAAGCAGCAGGTGGTCGACGGAGCCGGCCGGCACCGGGAAAGGTTCCCAGTTGCGTGCCTGATAGGCCCGCTCCTGAAACAGGCCGCAGTCCACGACGACGCGGAGCCCGCCGGCCTCGAGCAGGTAGCAGGAACCGGTCACCTGTCGAATCGCACCCAGAAAGCGCAGCTTCATCGCGTTCTCCAGCAGGGTATTGCCGGACCGAGTGTACCAGACCCGCACGTTCCGGCGAAGCCGATCGACCACGGTTAAGCCAAGCAGCAATCCTTTTCCAAGGTCCTATTACCCAGCGACTTGGAAAGCGGACCCGGCTCGTGCCGTCCCCATTTCGCGCTTGCCTGACAGTGTTCTATTCGCTAAACTTGGGTGTCCGGGCAGGCGAGCGCCGAGCGACCCTCAAAACCTTGGGCGAGGCAAGGCGGCGTTTGGTGCTCGGGTGCGGTTCGGCCTGGCCGAACCGGGACGGTCCGCCGGCGACGGTCGGCGGAGGGGGCAAGGCCCGAGAACGACTTTCGCCAGAGGTCGCTCGGGGAGGTAGCCCTTTGAAAAGGAGGTGATCTGTGGACCTTGGCATATGTAGTAGGTGGCTGCTGTAGCGGCAGCTAACGTGGCTGCGGTTGCAGCAGCCCCACAACATTCAGGCCCGTCGGCGATCGAAAGACTGCCGACGGGCCGCTTTTTTGCAGCGTCCATCGCGAAGGTTATTTCTCCCGTTTCAGGCCCAGCCGTTCCATCACCTCCTGGAGGTCGGCCCAGGTCTTGGCCTTCTGTTGCGGACTGCGCAACAGATAGGCCGGGTGGTAAGTCGGCATCAGTGGAATCGGCGGGTTGTTCGAAAACGGACCTTCCAGTTTGAACTCGTGGAAGCGCCCTCGCAGGCGACCGATGGAGTCGTTGGTCTGCAGCAGCGTGCGGGCCGCCGGGGCACCCAGGGCGATGATGACTTCGGGCTGAATGATCCTCAGTTGTTCCATCAGGTAGGGGCTGCAGGCGGAGACCTCGTCCGGCGCCGGGTCGCGGTTGTTGGGCGGACGGCACTTGAGCACGTTGCAGATGAACACCTCGTCACGCGTCAGGGTCATGGCGTCGATCATCCGGGTCAGCAACTGACCCGCCCGACCGACGAACGCCAGCCCCTGACGGTCCTCTTCGAACCCCGGTGCCTCACCCACGAACACCAGCCGGGCGTTCGAGGCGCCCTGCCCGAAGACGGTGTTCGTTCGCGTCGCGGCCAGCCCGCACTTCCGGCAGTCGCGCACCTGCTGTTCGTCGATCGTCCGAAGCTCGGCGGCCTGTTCTGCGTTGTCCGGTGACGACGTTCGAGCGCCGGCCGATCGCGCCGCCTTCGCCGACGAACACGCTGCGACTTCCGATTGCGAAAACGGGATTTCCCTGATGCCCAGCAGCGCCTCCAGCTCCAGGTTCTGTCGCGCGATCTTGCGAACGTCGGCCGGATCAGACATGATCGAAGCCTCCTTGCCGGGGTTTGCCTGTGCGGCCTCGCATTGTAGCCGTTCCCGGTCGCCGGCCACTACCCGGACTGCCGGGGTGATGCTACGCGATTATGACGACCGCGAAGTGCCGAGAAGTGAGTTTTGAGGGAATCACAATCCGACTGTCCGACGGGTACGAAGCCTATGCCCGGTATTGGGCCCCGAGTGCGTGTCGCGGCGGGGTGCTGTATCTGCACGGCATTCAGTCGCACGCGGGCTGGTACGAGCAGTCGGCCGCCGCCCTGCGCGACGCGGGTTTCGCGGTGCTGCAGCCGGATCGTCGCGGGTCCGGGCGCAACCGGCAAAACCGCGGGCACGCCGACTCGTCCCCGCAATTGCTGGATGACGGGAGGACCTGTCTCCAGGAGCTGGCCCGGCGGTGCGGCTGCTCCTCCAACTACGTGCTGGGCGTGAGCTGGGGCGGCAAGATGGCCCCCGCCATGTACGCCCACGACCAGCGCGGCATCGCCGGCTTGATCCTGGTCACACCCGGACTGTTCCCCATCATCGACGTCAGCGCCGCCGAGAAGTTTCGCATCGGCTGGTCCATGATCGCCAACCCCGAGCGGCATTACGACATCCCGCTCAACGATCCCGAGCTGTTCACCGCCGACCCCAAGTGGATCGAGTATCTGCGACGGGACGAACTCCAGCTTCACCAGGCCACCGCCGGCTTTTTTCTCGCATCGCGCCGGATGGACAAGGTCGCCCGGAAGCTGTTTGCGGCCGATCCCGTGCCCGTCCACGTGATGCTCGCCGCCGACGAGCGCATCATCGACAATGAGCAGACCCGTGCGTTTATGCGTGACGCGGCCTGGCCGAGTCGGACCATCACCATGTACCAGAACTCGCGTCATACCCTCGAGTTCGGCCCGGATCGGGACCGCTACCTGGACGACCTGACCCGCTGGGCCATTGACCCGGTCGGCTATGCGGGCGGCCTGCCTGTGCAGCGCAACGCCCCGGGAGGATCGACATGACACCGGAAGCCGCCCCCGACCCCGCCGATCGACGCCTGTGCCGCGTTCGCCCGGCCGCCCGGGCCGATGCCGAGACGATCACTGCGTTCAACTGCGAATTGGCCCGCGAGTCGGAGGGTCTGGCTCTCGATCCGGCCGTCGTTGCCACCGGCGTGCAGGCCGTGTTCGATGACCCGGGCCGGGGAGTCTATTACGTCGCGGAGATCGACGGGCGCCCCGTCGGTCAGGTCATGACCACGCAGGAATGGACCGACTGGCGCAACGGCTGGTTCTGGTGGATTCAGAGCGTGTACGTCGAGCCGCATTCACGCCGGCGCGGCGTGTTTCGAGCTTTGTACCGGCACGTGACCTCGCTGGCCCGCGAGCGCGGCGACGTACGGGGCCTGCGCCTGTACGTGGTGCAGACCAACGCCCGGGCCATTGACACCTACGTCCGCCTGGGCATGGCCCGCACCGAATACCTGTTCTACGAGACCGATTTGACCTGAACGCGGTCCGCCTAGACCAAGTCTGCAGGCAGACGCGAGCGACCACCCGCCCGAGGAAGAATGACGCAGAGGCGGCGACTCGCCCGCTAGCCGTTTTCCTCACTCGGGAACTTGAACCCGTTGCGCGACCGGATCAGTTCCGGATTGAGCCACTCAGATACGAGCCGGACCTGACGCGTGGCCTGAATCTGACGGAGCAGGGTTGGCCGTTGCCGGGCGTAGGCGTCCTTGCGCATCGGCTCGGTCGACTCCCATTCGACCGCCACGACCTGTGCCAGTTCCGGTGCCGGGATGACCGCGAGCTGCTCCTTGCCCTCGCTGGCCGGGCCCAACTCGAAGCAGCGCTCCAGGAAGGCGTCCTCCACCACGCCCACGCCGTCAACCGAGACCGGCAGCGAGAAGCCGGCGAATAACTGCAGTTGCTTGCGGGCGAACGGGGCGGCGGACCGATAGCCGCCGTTCTCCCCCATGATCTCCTTCAGCTCCGTCTGCGCCTCCCAGGCGGCCTTCAGGCCGACCTCCTTCGCCTCCGCCAGCAGGGCTTCCGCGCGGCGCTGTGCTTCCTCGGAGGCTCGCTGCAGTCGCAGGTCCTCAACCACTTTCTCCCGGACTTCGTCGAGCGATTCGGGCGCTCGGGCGGCCTGAAGGTCGGTGATGCGGTAGAGATACCGATTTCCGTCGCCGTCGATGAGCCAGTGGGCGCTGGACTGGTATGGGGCCAGGAACACCGTGCGGTCCACGCGTCCGCGCTTGGGGATCTCCGCCAGCCCCTTCACCAGGAAGGCGAATTGGCCGAAGGTCGCCGGGCCGCCCTCCCGCGTTTCCATGGCCGCCCCGCCGAGCCCCGGGACGCTGCTCGCTTCTTCCTGCGTGAACCAGTCTGTCGTGGCTGTCGTCACCACCCCTTGGTAGCGCAGCTCCGGAGGAATGCCCGCGATGATCTTGTCGTAGTAATCCGGGTCGTCGACCCCCAGGTCTTCGATGGCCGGCGGCAGCGGCTTGTACCCGTCCTTGCCTTCGGCCATGTCGTACCACGGGTCCGCGATCCGTTGGCCGATGTACTCGGCGATCCGGTGCACCTCGGCAACGGCGGCCTGTCTGCGCACCACGCTCATGGCCGCCTCGTGCGCCTCGGGGTAAGTTTCAAAGTACTTGGACTCGGGCTTGGCCGGTGCCGGTTGCTCGGGCACAGGCCGGTCCGGTGCGGGCTGGGTCGTCGGGGCTTGAACAGGCGCGGGTTCGCCCACGACGGGCTCTTCAATTGCCGTTGTGCTCGGTGGGGGCTGTTCGGATGGCGGTTCGTCGGCCTGATCCGGTTCCGCCTCCGCTGAGCCGGGATTCGTTAGCGGCTCCGGTTGTCCCGCCGTGTCTTGCGGCTCCGTTCCGCTCCCTGCGTTGTCTTCGGTGCCCTCGTCCGGCGTGTCGCTGTCGGGCTGATCGACGTCCGATGCCTCGGTTTCCGGGGTTTCGGCGTTCGACGACTCGTCACCCGGAGCGGCTGGTGGCTCGGCGCCTTGTGCCGGGGGCGATTCCGCTTCCACTCGATCGTCGCTGGCCGGACCGCCCTCCTCGGGGCCCTGCGCCGTCGGCTCCGCCGTCGGTTCGTCAGCCGGCTGTGTCGTCGGCGGACGCAGGAACGCCGGGTCCTTGTCACGATTCTGACGCCAGTACTCCCTGGCCCTGCGCTCCAGAGCCTCCTCCGATTCCCGCAGCCCGACGTCTACCTTCGCCACATCCAGCTTGATGTATTGGGCCTTGATCCGCGGTGGAAGGAAGTAGCCGAACGTTGTGCCCGGGCCGGCCTCCTGCTCGCGGTAGGCCGTGAACTGGTCCGTGAGCTCCTCCTCGGTGAACGTGGCCTCTTCATCCAGGAACGACTCCGCGGGCAGCGCCACGAGCTGGACCTTCACCTTCTCGAGCACGTCGCGGGCCGCGACCCGCACCTCGGCCTCGCTGATCGGGACCGAGCGCCCAACAGTCGACAGAGCCAAGTCCACGCTCTGGAACTCGTTCACCGCTGCATAGATGTGCTCGGGGGCGACGTCGATCCGATTCGCCAAGCGGTTCACCACGTTGGTGGTAATCCCCTGGGCGTTGAGGAACTCGACCGCGTCATCGGGGCGCGGATCGAACCCCATGGCGTGTGCTTCGCGGGTCAGCAGCATCCAGTCGTACAGAGTGAGCGGCTCGGTCTGACCGCTGGAGTAACCGGCCGGGGCGTTCCACGGCAGCCCGATCTGCTCCAGAATCCTGGTCACGTGCAATGCTTGCCCGTGATCGCCGAACCGCATGTCGCCAAACCGTGAGTGGAAAACGACGCGGCTCTCGGGGCTTGGGCTCAACAGCGATTCCAGGGCGTTGCCGCCCAGCCAGACGACCAGAAGCAAAGCCATGAAGACAGCCAGCAGCTTCTTGTTGTGCTTGCGGAAGAACTTCATCGGGTCCAAAGCCATGACGTCGTAACTCCTTGTATTGTCGGTACTTGCGAAAGGGCCGACAAAGCGACCCACTATAGCGTCAAGCCCGGCAAAAGCAACTGCGAATCGATCCGTCCCAACGCCGATCCGACATTGCCTAATTTGACACAGCAAGCCGACTTTGCTACACGCGCTAGCCCAGGCCTATAATCACGCCGGTGCAGAAAGGCTGTGCTGTGGTCGATAATGGTTCGTGAATGTCGCCATCGTCCGAAAAGGCGAGCGACCCTATGTGAGACGAGGATTTGGCCAGGAAGGCGAAAAAAACGCAACCTCAGCTTACGGCGCTAGTTATCGTCGAATCGCCTGCTAAGGCCAAGACGATCAACCGCTATCTTGGGCCGGCGTACGTCGTCAAGGCATCCATGGGCCACGTCCGCGATCTGCCCGCCCGAGACCTCGGCGTGGACCTCGAAAATGACTTCGCACCCGTTTACGTCGTTGATCCCGGGCGCAAGCGGCTCATCGGCGAGTTAACCAGGGCTGCTAAAAAGGCAAAGACGGTTTATCTTGCCACCGACCTCGACCGCGAGGGGGAGGCGATCGCGTGGCACTTGGCGGCCGCCCTGGATCTGCCCGCGGAGAAAACTCGCCGCGTGGTCTTCAACGAGATCACCAAATCCGCCATCCAGCACGCCTTCGCCCATCCTCACAATCTGGACATGGACAGGGTCAACGCCCAGCAGGCTCGGCGCATTCTCGATCGGATCGTGGGTTATCAGCTCAGTCCCCTGCTGTGGAAGAAGGTGGCCAAGGGGCTGTCGGCCGGGCGGGTGCAGTCCGTGGCCGTACGCCTCATCGTCGAGCGCGAGTGGGAGATCCGCGCCTTCGTGCCCACCGAGTCCTGGAGGATCACCGGCTGCTTCGCCACCCAGGTCGACAAGGCTGCGGGTTTGGCGGTCGAGTGGGAGGAGTTCCTCGAAGGCGGGGCGGACCCCGACACCGGTCGGACGACCAAGGAGCGGTTTGCCTGGCTCAGCAGCCACGGCTGCCTGCAGGCGCAACTGGTCAAGCTCGACGGCAGGCCCTTCGAGCCGGCCAACGTCGATGAGTGCCGTGCCGCGGCGGAGGGCCTGGGATTCGTCTGTGAAGCGGTCGATGAGAACGCCTGGGAGGAGTATGCCGACCACGGGCTCAAGACCATTGACCTGAATGGTCGGACGGCCCCGCAATCCGCCCCGGCATTCACCGTCGCGGACATTCAGACCAAGCGGACCAGGACCAAACCCCCCGGACCGTTCATTACGGCCACGTTGCAGCAGGCCGCCAGCACCCAGTTGGGCTTCTCCACCTCGCGCACCATGCGCGTGGCACAGCAGCTCTACGAAGGTGTCGATCTGGGCAACGGCGAGGGGCCTGTGGGCGTCATCACCTACATGCGTACCGATTCGACGGCGCTGAGTGGCGAGTCGATCCGCGAGGTCCGCGCCCTGATCGAGGAGCAGTTCGGGCGGGACTACCTGCCGGCCAAGCCGAACCGCTACGGCAGCGGGAAGCGCGCCCAGGAGGCCCACGAGGCGGTTCGACCCACCGACGTCGCTTTGCCCCCGGATGCACTGAAGGGCAAGCTCAGCGCCGACCAGCATAAGCTGTATAGCCTGATCTGGCGTCGTTTCGTGGCTTGCCAGATGCCGCCGGCCCAATGGGACGCCACCACCGTGCTCGTCACCGCGCCGACATCACAGGGGGAAGCGGTGTTCAAGGCCACCGGGCGCCGACTGGTGTTCGACGGCTACCAGCGAGTGGCCGGCCAGTCGCCAAGCAAGGATCCGGTTCTGCCGGATTTGGCCGCCGGACAAAGGGTGGCCCCCTTGCAGATCGACCCGCAGCAGAAGTTCACCTCGCCGCCGCCGCGGTACAGCGAGGCCTCGCTGGTCAAGGCCCTGGAGGCCGAGGGCATCGGTCGCCCGAGTACCTACGCCCAGATCATCCAGACCATCCAGGATCGCGGATACGTCGAGCAGATGGACCGGCGCTTCTTTGCGACGGACAAGGGCCAGATCGTTACCGAAAAGCTGGTCAAGCACTTTCCCCGCCTGATGGACGTGAAGTTCACCTCCCACATGGAGGACGAGTTGGACAAGATCGAGGAGGCCCACCTCGACT
>Ga0307380_10012000_pt1 | contig 10813 bp, 7 predicted proteins | sample UN3MG_FD_202239 | JGI IMG/M metagenome (GOLD analysis project Ga0307380, IMG submission 202239) | Soil microbial communities from Risofladan, Vaasa, Finland - UN-3 | ecosystem: Environmental > Terrestrial > Soil > Coastal area > Acid sulfate soil | place: Finland: Risofladan, Vaasa | collected... | reverse complement strand
TGCAACTGCGCTCGCCCGAGCGGCTGACCGATGGGGCGGCGAACTGCGCGAGGCTGCCGACGCCACGGACTCGGCGTTGATGATCAGCGGCTTCAGCGCCGGCCACGGCGACGACGACATCGCCGGCGAGGTCGTCGGGGCCTTGCGATCGGTGCTCGACGATGCTGTCGACGACGGCGTTCCGATCGAGGTCGCCTTCATCGAGCCCGGCATCGCCGGCCCCGACTCCCCACCGGGTCTCCTCGACGCCGACCGTGCTCCCACGCCCTCGAGCGCAGCGTTTCTCGACTGACGTCCACCGCATACCGGGCACCGGTGATCCGTGCGCGCCGGCGCTCGGTCTGGCCGAGCGTGGCAGCCTGAACGCTCAGGTACGGCCGCGGTAGGTGGCGCTCGCGCCTGCGGCGTCCTTGTTGAGGCGCTTGCTGAGGTGGAGACCTTCGAGCACGAACTCGACGGCGCCGCCGACAGCGGCCGGGGACTCATCGCCACCGGTCAGGGCCGCAACGGGTGCTCGCAGCGCGTCGACCTCCTCGACGAGTCGAGCGAGTTCCTCGCTGGTCACGCCCTCGCCCGTGTGCGCCACCGCGCCCTCCTCGAAGGCATCGACGACCGCTCGGGTCTGCTCGGGCGGTACGACGTCCTTGAAGACGCTGAGTACGGCGCCCTTGATCAGGTTCTCCATGATCGCGCCCTCGCGGCCGTCCTCGATCGACTCGATCTCGATCTTGCCCATCGAGCTGGCCGCGAGCGCATCGAGGTCGTCGACCCGGGCGACGATGTGACGTTCACCGGCGCGAAGCCCCCGCCGGAGTGCATTCGCAGCAAGCGCCTCGTAGTTCGCCACGCTCAGGCGCACACTCACGCCGGACCGTTGGTTGACGTGATTGCTCGCCCGGGCGAGGTGGCTGAATGTTGCGACGACGTCGGCCAGGTACTCGGGCACGTCGACGGTGACCCGCCCCTGGGCGGTGGTGATGTCGAGTGCCACCGCCTCCTGCCGCATGATCGCGACCTCGGTCTCGACCTCGAGCGGATAGTGCGTGCGGATCTGACTGCCGAACCGATCCTTGAGCGGCGTGATGATCCGACCACGGTTGGTGTAGTCCTCGGGATTGGCCGATGCCAACAGCATCACGTCGAGCGGCAGGCGGATCTTGTACCCGCGGATCTGAATGTCACGTTCTTCGAGCACGTTGAGCATGCCGACCTGAATTCGCTCGGCGAGGTCGGGCAACTCGTTGATGGCGAAGATGCCCCGGTTCGTTCTGGGCACGAGGCCGTAGTGAAGTGTCAGTTCGTCGGACAGGTATCTGCCTTCGGCGACCTTGATCGGGTCGACCTCGCCGATCAGGTCGGCGATCGATGTGTCGGGGGTGGCCAGCTTCTCGCCGAACCGCTCACTTCGGTGCACCCAGTGGATCGGCGTGTCGTCACCCAGCTCCTCGACGAGGTCGCGGGCATGCTTCGACACGGGGTCGTACGGATCGTCGTTGATCTCACTGCCCGCCACGATCGGCATCCACTCGTCGAGCAGCCCGGTGAGCGACCGGATCATCCGGGTCTTGGCCTGCCCGCGTTCTCCCAGAAAGATCACGTCGTGGCCGGCGAGCAGTGCGTTCTCGAGCTGCGGCATCACGGTGTCTTCGTAACCCGACACCCCAGCGAACAGCGGTTGACCGGCGGCCACCTTCTCGATGGCGTGTTCGCGCACTTCCTGCTTCACAGGCCGCGACTCCCAGCCCGAGGCCCGAAGCTCCCCCAACGTCGTCACCTGCGGTCGATCGGTATCAGCCATGAGACGAACCTACCGCGGTCGACGCGACGGTGAGCATGCGAGCGCGAGAGTCGCCGACACCGCTCGTCGGACCGAGGAGGCGGCAGCCGATCCAGTCCCGGCGTACGATCGGCGCATGCAATTGGGCGGTGTCTGGCTCGCGGCTGAGGCCGACGACGACGTTCGTCGCAACGGCATCGGCCTCGGCACCGACGACACCCGTTGGTCACGTGTGGCCGTCCCGGGCCACTGGCAGGATCAACCAGAGTTCGCGACGAGCGACGGGCCGCTGATGTACCGGCACTCGTTCACCGCCGCCCCGCCGCCCGACGGTCGGCGACGATGGGTCACCCTCGACGGAATCTTCTACCAAGCCGACGTCTGGCTCGACGGCGCCTACCTGGGCGACCCGGAGGGCTACTTCGTCAGTCACAGCTTCGACGTGACGTCGCTGTCGCGATTCGGCGACGACCACGTCCTGGCGATCGAGGTCACCTGCTCACCGCAAACAGGCGCGGCCGGCCGCCGCAACATCACCGGTGTGTTCCAGAGTCCGGCCGGGATCGGCCCGAATCGCAATCCTGGCGGGCTCTGGCGGCCGGTGTTTCTGTACGACACCGGCCCGGTCCACATCGATCGCCTCCGAGTGTTGTGCCGAGACGCCGACGCGAGACGCGCCCACCTACGGATCTCGACGCGCATCGACAGCGATCGCCTGACACCCGTGACGATGCGCACCTACCTCGACGGCGAACAAGTCGACGAACAGCTGCAGTCCATCGCCGCCGGCCAGAACGACTTCGAGTGGACGGTCGACGTCGCGGACCCCGAGCTGTGGTGGCCGCGATCGCTCGGCGACCAACCGCTCATCGACGTTGCCGTCGAAGTCGTGGTCGACGGCGAGATCAGCGACCGCCGTGAACGCCGCACCGGCCTCCGGCAGGTGGTCTGGGACGACTGGATCTGCTCGGTGAACGGCGAGCGCCTCTTCCTCAAGGGGGCGAACCTCCTCCCGACGACCACGGGTCCGGCCAACGCGACAGATGCCATCATCCGCGCCGACCTGGACGCGGCGGTCGAACTCGGGCTCGACGCGTTGCGCGTGCACGGCCACATCGCCGATCGAGCGTTGTACGACGCCGCCGACGAATCAGGAATTCTGCTCCTGCAGGACTTCCCCCTGCAGTGGGGCCAAGCTCGGTCCGTTCGCCAACAGGCGGTCGACCAGGCCCGCGCCGCCGTCGATTCACTCGGTCACCACCCCTCGATTGCGATGTGGACGGCTCACGACGATCCATCGGCCACCGACGCCGGCATCTCGGAGACCGGGTGGCGCGGAACGGCCCGCACGATTGCCGCCAAACAGTTGCCCTCCTGGAACAAGTCAGTGCTCGACCGGTGGGTGAAGCGGGCGTTCGAGCGCGCCGACTCGAGCCGCCGTGTCGTCGCCCACTCCGGCGTCGTCCCGCATCTCCCGCAGCTCAACGGCACCGACAGCCACCTGTGGTTCGGGTGGCGCCACAGCGAAGCGGAGGACCTCGCCGGCTTCGCGGCCCGTCTGCCACGGATGGTCCGGTTCGTCAGCGAGTTCGGGTCGGATTCCCCGCCGGTCGACGCTCCGTTCATCGACGAACAACTCGCGTTGTACGAGTGGCCGAGCCTCGACTGGGATCGCGTTCAGTTGGAAACCGGGTATCAGCGCGAGGTGGTCGAGCGGAGCTTCCCGCCCACCGACTTCGACGGATTCGAGGAGTGGCGCGACGCGTTGCAGTACTACCAAGCCCACGTGTTGAAGGTGCAGATCGAGACGCTTCGCCGACTCAAGTACCGACCGACCGGTGGATTCTGTTTCTCGTCGCTGAACGATTCAGGCGCGTCGATCTCGTCGAGCATCCTCGACCACGAACGTCGACCGAAGGCAGCGCACGCAACCGTCGCTGCTGCGTGTGCACCGTTGCTCGTGGTCGCCGATCCGTTGCCCGCTGACGTGCAGCCGGGCGAGCGACTCGAACTCGATGTGCACGTGGTGAGCGATCTTCGCGAGCCGCTCGACTTCGCCGTTGTCGATGTTGTTGCATCGTGGATCGGCGGGGAACAACGGTGGCGATTCGGCGGCCCGGTCCCTCCCGACGACGTGGTGAAGGTCGGTCGCGTCCGCCTGGATGTCCCGGATGCCATCGGTTCGATCACCCTCGACCTGACGCTGACGAGCGGCAACATCACCAGCCGCAATCGCTACGGCACTGTGATCAGCGCCGACTGACGGCTCGAACGCTCCAGGACAGGTGCGAGGTCACGCTGCGCGAGCGACGACGACCCATGTCGCGGCGGCCATCACGACCCGACCCTCGACGACATGACGCGACATCACATCGGCTGCTGCGTCGATGGCCGCCTGACGAGTCGTCGGAAGGGCCGCCGCGAGACCGGGAGCGATGCCCGGGTTCTGTTCCAGCGCCCGGCGGGCGGTGGATGCGAGGTCATCAGCGGGCCCGAGGTCCCCAGACGTCGGGCCTGGCTCGATCACGATCTCCCCGAAGCCGGCGGCCTGGAGCAACGACCTCACCCGGTCGGGATCCGCCAGCGAGAAGGGGCTGGGCTCTGTTGGGCCTGGTGGCGGCAGTATCTCGACATGAGCGGCCGCCGCCATGACGGGCTGCAGGATCATCGGATTGTCGAACGGACCCTGGAAGCAGACGAAACCGAGCCGACCACCGTCGACGAGTGCGTGACGCACGCGGGAGAACGCCTGCTCGGGCTCAGGAAAGAACATCACTCCGAAGCGCGAGAACGCAACGTCGAACGATGACGACTCCAGCGGTTCGTCCTGCACGTCGTGATGCCGGAACTCCACGTTCGAGCACCCCAGGGCCACGGCGCGCTCACGCGCCGCCGCGAGCATCGGTTCGGAGATGTCGACACCGACGACGAGCGCTGGCGCCACCGATGCGGCGATCGACAGCGCCGTCGCTCCGACACCGCACCCGAGATCGAGCACGCGATCCCCCGCGCGGAGTTCAAGGCGTTCGATGACTGCGCGGCCGAACGGCTCGAGCATCGAGTCGAAATGGTCGACATGTTCGACCCACGCCCGACCGGACTCTCCGTTCCACGCCTCGACCTGTGGATTCTGCGTCATGACGCAACGTACACCCGTCGGTGACGGGTGTGTTCACGACGGCTCAGCGGGCGAGCGACTTGCGATTCTTGAACTTCGACTTGAGGTAGTCGATGTTCATGGTGGCGATGTTGTCGATCGAGATCTCCTTCGGGCACGCGGCTTGGCATTCGCCATGGTTCGTGCACGAACCGAAGTGCTCGTCCATCTTCTCGACCATCGCCTCAGCACGCTTGTACCGCTCGGCCTGCCCCTGAGGCAACAGGTTGAGGTGGGCGAGCTTGGCCGACGTGAACAGGCTCGCCGCGCCGTTCGGACACGCTGCGACGCACGCGCCGCAACCGATACATGCCGCTGCGTCCATCGACGCATCGGCGACCGGCTTGGGGATCGGAATCAGGTTGGCGTCGGGGGCTCCGCCCGTGGGGGCGGTGATGTAGCCGCCCACCTCGATGATGCGGTCGAACGCCGACCGGTCGACCATCAGGTCCTTGATGATCGGGAACGCCGCGGCACGCCACGGCTCGACGACGATCTCATCTCCGCTGTCGAACACCCGCATGTGCACCTGGCAGGTGGCGGTGCCCTTCTGCGGCCCGTGAGCGCATCCGTCGATCATCAACGAGCACGTCCCACAGATTCCCTCACGGCAGTCGTGGTCGAAGACGATGGCTTCCTTGCCTTCTTCGATCAGTCGTTCGTTCAAGATGTCGAGCAGCTCGAGGAACGACGCCTCGTCGCTGATCTCCGGGATCTGGTGCGTTTCGAAGCGGCCCTGCGCGTCCGGGCCGTCCTGGCGCCAGATCTTGAGGGTGAGGTTGGTCAGTGTGCTCACTTGTAACTCCGGGTCTGGAACTTGACGACTTCGTATTCGAGCTGCTCTTTGTTCTCGATTGGATTGGTGGGGTCACCCGTCCACTCCCAGGCGCTGACGTAGGCGAAGTCGTCGTCGTTGCGAAGCGCCTCGCCGTCGTCGGTCTGGTGTTCGGATCGGAAGTGGCCGCCGCAGCTCTCCTCGCGGTTGAGCGCGTCCTTGCACATCAACATGCCCAGCTCGAAGAAGTCGTCGACACGACCAGCCTTTTCGAGGGTCTGGTTGATGCTGGTATCGGAACCGGTGACCTTCAGGTCCTTCTTGAACTCCTCGTGCAGCGCCGGAATTTCCGACAGGGCCTTCTCGAGACCGTTGGCGTTGCGGTCCATGCCGCAGTAGTCCCAGATGATCTTTCCGAGTTCGCGGTGGAAATGATCGGGGGTCTTGGTGCCACCGATCGCCATGTACTGCTTGAACCGGTCGGTCGCTTCCTGCTGGATCTTGGCGAACTCAGGATGGCTCGTGTCGGGCACCGGCTTGTTGAGCAGGTCGGCAAGATACGGAGCGATCGTGTACGGCAGCACGAAGTAGCCGTCGGAGAGGCCCTGCATCAGCGCCGATGCTCCGAGGCGGTTCGCTCCGTGGTCGGAGAAGTTCGCCTCACCCGCGCAGAACAGGCCGGGGATGGTGGTCTGCAGCTCGTAGTCGACCCACAGGCCGCCCATCGTGTAGTGGCTGGCCGGGTAGATGCGCATCGGCACCACGTACGGGCTCTCGCCGGTGATGCGTTCGTACATCTCGAACAGGTTGCCGTAACGCTCTTCGATGACGTCTTTGCCGAGGCGACCGATGGCATCGGCGAAGTCGAGGTACACACCGTTCTTGAGTGGACCGACTCCCTGGCCGGCGTCGACCATGCGCTTGGCAGCCCGAGAGGACACGTCTCGTGGCGCGAGGTTGCCGAAGCTCGGATAGATCCGCTCGAGGTAGTAGTCGCGGTCGGCCTCGGGGATCTGGTCGGCCGAGCGGGTCTCGTCGGCGTTCTTCGGAACCCAGATGCGGCCGTCGTTGCGCAATGACTCGGACATCAGCGTGAGCTTCGACTGGAAGTCATCGGCCTGCGGGATGCACGTCGGGTGGATCTGGGTGTAACACGGGTTGGCGAAGGCCGCGCCGCGGCGATGGGCGCGCCAGGCGCCGGTGACGTTGCAGGCCATCGCGTTCGTCGACAGGAAGAACACGTTGCCGTAGCCGCCGGTCGCGAGCACCACGGCGTGTGCCGAATGCGAGGAGAACTCCCCGGTCATCAGGTCGCGTGTGACGATGCCGGCGCAGCGCCCGTCGATGTTGACGACGTCGACCATCTCCATCCGGTTCCACAACTTGACGTTGCCGAGCCCGATCTGGCGGGCCAACTGCTGGTACGCACCGATCAACAGCTGCTGACCGGTCTGGCCGCGGGCGTAGAACGTGCGGCTCACCTGGGCGCCACCGAAGCTGCGGTTGTCGAGCAGGCCGCCGTACTCGCGAGCGAACGGCACACCTTGGGCGACCATCTGGTCGATGATGTCGACCGACACCTCGGCGAGGCGGTGCACGTTGGCCTCGCGGGCGCGGAAGTCGCCGCCCTTGACCGTGTCGTAGAAGAGCCGGTGGACGCTGTCGCCATCGCCCTGGTAGTTCTTCGCCGCGTTGATCCCGCCCTGCGCTGCGATCGAGTGGGCGCGGCGAGGCGAGTCGTGGAACGTGAACGCCTCGACCTGATAGCCGAGCTCACCGAACGTCGCTGCAGCCGACGCCCCGGCGAGGCCGGTTCCGACCACGATGATCTTGAACTTGCGCTTGTTGGCCGGGTTCACCAACTTCTGATTGGCGATGTAGTTCTGCCACTTGTCGGACAGCGGCCCCTCGGGGATCTTGGAGTCGAGCGGGATGGTCATTCTGCTGCCTCCTCCAGGCTGACGGTGACGGCGTTCGGGTCGTAGTCGATGATCCCGGCTTGCACTGCGATCGGGAACGAGCAGTTGCCGACCACCACGATCGTCGCAACGCCGGTCGCCAGATACCGGCGCCAGATGTTGAAGCGAGGATTGCTCCAACCCATCGACTGGAACAGCGACCACGTGCCGTGGAACAGGTGGATGCCGAGCGCGATGTTGGCGACGACGTACAAGATCGCAACGGGCAGACGCGACAGCGAGCTGTCGATGTTGTAGTAGACGGCGCCCTTCACGAAGTCGGGGTTCGCCCAGCCCCACGTGAGATCGGCGAGGTGCCACAGGATGAACAGCGCCACGATGATCCCGGTCCAGCGCATCGTGCGGCTCGCGAAGTTGGCCACCTGGTAGTCACGCGCCGACTGATACTTGACCGGGCGAGCCGTCCGGTTGAGCACCGTGAGCGAGTAGGCAGCATGGATGTGCAGCAGAACGGCACCGATGAGCACCACGCGCATGATCCACAAGAAGACGCCGTGCGGCAGGATCGGTACGAGCAGCTCACGGAGGAACTCGCCGTAGATGTCGATGTCGTACAGACGCTCGTCGCCCTCGGAGATCACGCCGAGGTACATCTTGAGGTTGCCGATCATGTGACCGATCACGAACCCGATCCCGATGATCCCGGTGACCGCCATCACGTACTTCTTGCCGACGGCCGTGGAGTAGAAGTCGATGAGGAACGGCTTCTTCTTCGGCGGTGGCTTGACTGCGGTACCCGACACGGGCCCACGGTTCAACGTTTGTGCCATTCGACTGAAACTACTCGCCGTCGCCGGTCGCGAGCCCAATCCTCCGCGAGCTCGCCACCTGTTGTGTCGGTCACAGCCATCGGCGAGCAGTGGGGTCGCAAACGCGCCAGTTGGGATCTAGCCTGCCACGCCGACCATCATGGTCCGATTCGCTCGACAGCGGATGTTTTGTCGTATCGCCCTCAGGAGGCAAGAAGCCCGTGGACGCAGTCCCGTATCTCGCAGCAGTTTCTGCTGTCGCCGCACTCATTCTCGCGTTCTACTACTACAAGGTCGTCGAGAAGGCCTCGCCCGGCAACGAACGCATGGTGTTCCTGATGACCGAAATCCAGACGGGAGCGCGCGCATTCCTCAAGAAGGAGTACCAGTGGGTGTCGGTCTTCGTGCTGGCGATGATGGTCCTGCTCGCGGTCGTCATCAATCCGCTCGCTTCGGTCACCTACCTGCTCGGCGCCGTCCTGTCGGCTGCTGCCGGGTATGCGGGCATGACCGTGGCCACGATGGCCAACGCCCGCACGACCGAGGCCGCCAAGTCCGGCCCGGGCGCAGCGCTGCCGATCGCGTTCCGCGGCGGTGCCGTGATGGGATTCTCCGTCGCCGGTCTCGCACTGCTCGGTCTGATGCTCACCTATCTCGTGTTCGTCGTGTGGATCGAGGTCGACGAGGCCTTCGAGATCGTCACGGCGTACGGCCTCGGCGCATCAACGATCGCACTGTTCTCCCGCGTGGGTGGCGGCATCTACACCAAGGCCGCCGACGTCGGAGCCGACCTCGTCGGCAAGGTCGAAGCGGGCATTCCCGAAGACGATCCCCGCAACCCGGCCACGATCGCCGACAACGTCGGCGACAACGTCGGCGACGTCGCAGGCATGGGTGCCGACCTCTTCGAGTCGTACGCCGGCTCGATGATCGCCCCGATCTCATTGACCGCCTTCGCCTTGGCGCTGACGGCCGAGCAGGCGGGCGACACCGGCGTGATCAGCCTGCTGGTGTTCCCGATGGCGATCGCCTTCGTCGGCATGATCGCCTCGATCATTGGCTCGTTCTTCGTCAAGGGCGGTGACTCGACCGACAGCCACCACCTGGCCCGAGCACTGCACATGGGCACCAACGTCGCGATGGTCATCACCGCCGTCGGCACCGTCGGCGTGGCCTACTGGCTCTTCTCCGGCGACGAGTTCGAGAACCCGATCGGCCTCGCCATCGCGGTCATCGGCGGCCTGCTCGTCGGCTGGGCGCTCGGCAAGTGCGCCGAGTACTACACGTCCGACGGCTACGGCCCGGTCAAGAAGATCGCCGGACAGGCCGAAACGGGACCGGCCACCACGATCCTGTCGGGCATCAGCGCCGGCATGCAGTCGGTCGCCGCCTCGGTGGGCCTGATCCTCGCCGGCGTCGGCATCGCCTACTGGGGCGGCACGCTCGCCTTCGCCGACGATGCCTTCGGTGGCCTGGGCGAGGATTTCGGCGGCATCTACGGCATCGCCGTCGCCGCCATCGGCATGCTTGCGACCACCGGTGTCGTCGTCTCGGTCGACGCCTACGGACCGATAGCCGACAACGCCGGCGGCATCGCCGAGATGGCCGAGTTGGACCCCTCGGTGCGTGAGGTCACCGATGCGCTCGACTCGCTCGGCAACACCACCGCTGCGGTTGCGAAGGGCTTCGCCGTCGGCTCGGCCGCACTCACCGCACTGGCACTGTTCAAGAGCTTCGAGTTCGCCGTCTTCGACGCCGATCCCACCGCGGCGCTCAACCTCAACATCGGCGAGGTCGAGGTGTTCATCGGTCTGTTCATCGGTGCGGCCCTGCCGTTCCTCTTTGCGGCGCTCACCATCGACGCCGTCGGTCGTGCCGCACAGAAGATGATCGAAGAGGTTCGCCGCCAGTTCCGCGAGATCCCCGGGCTCCGCGAAGGTCTACCCGGCGTGGTGCCCGACTCGGCTCGTTGCGTCGCCATCTCGACCGAGGCCTCGCTGCGCGAGATGATCGTGCCGGGCGCCCTCGCCGTGGTCGTGCCGCTCGTGGTCGGTTTCGTCAGCGTCGATGCACTCGGTGGTCTGCTCGCCGGAGCGCTCGTCACCGGCTTCGCCCTCGCCATCTTCATGGCGAACTCGGGCGGCGCCTGGGACAACGCCAAGAAGTACATCGAGGCCGGCGCTCATGGCGGCAAGGGCAGCGACCCACACAAGGCCGCCGTCGTGGGCGACACCGTGGGCGACCCGTTCAAGGACACCTCCGGGCCGTCGATGAACATCCTCATCAAGGTGATGACCATCGTCAGCCTGGTGTTCGCCAGCGCCTTCGTCTGATCCTCGTCTCGTTTGCGTCGACGTTTCGGTGGGCCACCCCACC
>Ga0307380_10011999_pt1 | contig 10813 bp, 7 predicted proteins | sample UN3MG_FD_202239 | JGI IMG/M metagenome (GOLD analysis project Ga0307380, IMG submission 202239) | Soil microbial communities from Risofladan, Vaasa, Finland - UN-3 | ecosystem: Environmental > Terrestrial > Soil > Coastal area > Acid sulfate soil | place: Finland: Risofladan, Vaasa | collected... | reverse complement strand
TGATGGCCGCCGAAGCCGGCGGCGAATATTTTTCGTGATCTTCTCTTTGACAAGGCAGAACTCTGGCTGATATCCGGCGTTTTTTGGGCGTCTCTGCTGCTTTTGCGGCTTTTTACCCCGCCATGAGCAATCCCCAACTTCATTTGACATCTCTTCGAGCCGAGATTTATACTTCCTTACGATGGTTGGATGGGTAAATCGATACAAAAGGGCTCACTTGGCCGCCACAGCCGAAAACCAATCTCTTATTATTACCCACGTGAGCTGAACGTCCAGCTTCCCGAGGAACTGAGTCGCCTGATCCTCCGCTGCCTGGAAAAAGACAAAGAGAAGAGGTTTCAAAGCGCTATGGCCGTTGCCGCGGAACTCGAGAAAATTGAACGCGATGTTATCACCGCAGGGAGCACTGTGCCCACAGGAAAGGCCAAGGCTTTAAAGGAAAAAACACAGGCGTTTCATCGGAAGAGACTCTTTGTGCCGATTTTGACAGCCGTCGCCTTCGTCATCATCGGCCTGGTCCTCTGGCGCGTTTTGCCCGGGAAGCGTGCTGCCGGGCCGATGGGCGAACCTTCAGTCGCCGTCCTGCCTTTTGAAGATCTGAGCCCCCAGAAAGACCAGGAATACTTCTGTGACGGGATGACCGAGGAACTGATCAACCGGCTGAGCAATATTAGGGGGCTCAAGGTTCCGGCCCGAACATCCGTTTTCACGTTCAAGGGGAAAGCCGTTGATGTCCGGGAAATCGGCAGGGAGCTCAATGTGCGGGCGGTGCTCGAGGGAAGCATCCGGAAAATAGACAACCAGCTTCGCGTCACGGCCCAACTCGTAAACGTCACCGACGGTTTTTATCTCTGGTCGGACACATATAACCGGGAGCTTAAAGACGTATTCAACATCTGGGACGATATTGCTCTAACTATCGCGGATAAACTCAAGCTCACGCTCATGAGTGATGAAAAAGCAAGACTGGTGAAGCATTCTACTGAGAATCTTGAAGCTTACAATCTATATCTGCTGGGACGCTCTCTCTTTTATAAGGCTGTCGTTGAAGACGAGTTTTACAGAGCGATGAGCTACAGCGATCAGGCGCTGGCCAAGGATCCGAAATTCGCTTTGGCCTATGTGTTAAAGGCCGGCTGCTATGAGCTTCTTTGCCTTAACGGATATCTCGCCCCCAAGAACAGCTATCCGAAGGCGAAAGAGGCCTTGGTAAAAGCCCTCGATCTCGATGACGGACTCGGGGAAGCCCACGCCTCACTTGGCTATCTCAAGATGGTTGCCGACTGGGAGCCGACCGGCGCGGAGAAAGAGTTTAAACGCGGTCTCACGCTCAGCCCCAGCAGCGTCGATGTCCATATTCTTAATTCGATGTATTTGGCCGAGATGCGACGGTTTGATGAAGCCATCGCCGGATTCAAGCGCGCGGTCGAGCTTGATCCTACCGGGCCTCAAACCTATCTCTATCTGGGGATCGCTTACTACTGGGCGGACCGTTTAGATGAAGCCCTAATCCAGATTAAAAAGGCGTTGGAATTGGATTCGAACAACCTAAACGCCCAATTTATGATCGCCATGATTTACGCCCTTAAGGGAATGTCCCGTGAAGCCCTTGCCCAGGCCGATAAAATGCAGTCGGCCCTGCCTACGCCGGATGATGTAGTGATCCTATCAAACTTCGGCTGGACCTATGCCGTTTTGGGACAGCAAAAGAAAGCCCGGACTTTTTTGAATCGCATGCTGGATTTGAGAGCAAAACGCTATGTCGACGCCTTTGTTATCGCGGGAGTCTATGCTGGCTTGGGCGATAAAGAGAAAGCCTTCGAATGGCTCGCCAAAGCGTACGATGAGCATGCCGGTCAAATGGTGATCATCCAAGTCGATCACTGGATTGATAATCTGCGCTTGGACCCGAGGTACAAGGAACTGCTGAAAAAAATGGGTTTTGAGAAATAACCGCAGAACATAGAATGCGACCGAAGCACGTCGCCGTGGATTTTTTCTAGGAATTCCCTCGAACTTTGGAAGAAATCCACCCGGCTAAGTCATATCAAGGAGGATCGGATGAAACGAAGAGCTTTCGTAGAGAGCGCAATGACGATGCTACCGGCCTTCGCCGTGTTGGGCGTTCCCAAAATCAACCTCGGCCAGGAGCTGCAGCCGATCGCGCTTCCCAAACCCGAGAAGGACGGTGGCAAATCGCTGCTGGCGTCGATCCTGGAGAGGAAGACCATCCGCGGCATCAGTCCGGATTCGCTTCCGCCGCAGATGCTCTCCAACCTTCTGTGGGCGGCATTCGGAGTGAACCGGCCGGAGGGGGTAAGAGGAAAGCCGGGGAGAACAGCCGCTTCAGCCAGCAACTTGCAAGAAATCGACCTTTACATCGCCCTGCCCCAGGGAGTCTACCTCTATGAGGCTGTCCCTCACCGCCTGACGCCGGTCGTCCCCGGGGATTTTCGGGCGAGGTCCGGCAGACGTGACGCGACGACGGCCCCGGTGAATATTTTTTACGTCGTGGATCTTACGAAGTACGTTGTGGAGGGGCAACCGGACCGAAACATCGGGGATCCTGAGGTCCAGAAATCCTATTATTTCGTTGCGACCGGCCTGATCGCTTCGAACGTCTATTTGTTCGCCGCCTCGCAGGGTTTGGCGGCCTGGTTCCACAATTGCGAGAAGGAGAACACGGCCAAGGAGTTTCATTTGCGGCCTGAACAGCGCGTGCTGTTCGCCCAGACAGTGGGTTTCCCGGCGAAGATGTAGTCTAGAGCTGCCGTTTCCCCTACGACACGGGCGACATTTTTGGCATGTCTTGTTCAGACGCCGAACGTAGTATGAAAGCGGTCTTCTTTATATCGCTTATTTTCATCATTATCGAGGGCGGCTTCTTACTTCCCAATTTAAAATATATGGGTCCAAATCACATGGCACGGAAAATAATCTTGCTGCCAATCGGTCAGGTTGAAGGCTGGGTGCTGGATGACTTGGAGGAAGAGTAGGAAAAGACGTTTGGCCTTAAAGAAGTGGCGCCGGGACTAGAATGAGTTTCGGCCGCACAGCTCGCTCGAGGAGTTGACTCCACGGCAGTTCGTTGATAAATACAAGAGCAGCTTAAGAAGCCAAAAAACTCCATTTTTGGCTGGATCAGTTTTCGGGTGAGGGCCCCTATCGAGCCGACGCCTACTCAGGAAGAATCCTGACGTTTATTTTTGCATCGGATTTCATCTACAGGAAAACGACCAGATCCGTCCCTTCCAGCTTGTGGTATATACCGATTTCTTTCTCGCTGATGTTTTTGCCATCGATCACGATTTCTGCGCTCTCCGCATTCCAATTCTTCACATAAATCGCCGGATTGAAGATGGGGGAGTCCTGGCTGCCGGACAGGACGAAATCGATGTTCGCCGGCTTGTCGGACGCTTTTTCCAACTGATAAGATCTGCGGCTTCTATCGTATCCCTGCGAGACGGCCCCGGGGCTGTTGACCGTCAGTTGCGGCGCGCAGGCCCAAGACCGGCCGAACCTGATCAATCGATCGATAGCCAGGGTGTTCATCCCATACAGGCCGCACCAGTAGAATCTGTCATCCTCTTCGTGGAGCACCGGATCGGAGATGGGAAAGCTGGTGCAGTGCGACGGCCGGTCGGACATCCTGGTCGTCCTTCCGTCGCAGCGGGCCTGCCCGACCGGGAAGTGGTTGCATCCCACGGCCCTGTCGTACGAGCTCAGGCTGCTGTGCCTGATGTGCATCTGGTTGCCGGGTTCGAAGCAGATGAAAGGCTTGTGTTGGGATTTGAAATTGTACCGCTGGATGGTGTAGGGTTTCGGATTGTCCCAGCTGAAGGGGCCGTAGGGCGGGCTGTTGGGATCCTCGACGAACTTGACCTCGCTCGTGTTGGATTCGTAATCCGCCACCAGGGCCAGATCCTTCTCTAGCAGGTCAGACACCTTCTGGCCGGGGTGGAGGAGGGCCAGGGTTTCCTGGAACTGCCGGGGATAGCCGAGGGAGCCTTTTTTCCAAGAGACTCGGCGGACGGCGCTGGTGTCCGGATAGATATAGTAATATTCGTCCACCCAGCACTCCCAGCCGGTTTTGGGATCGGGCCGCCAGGTGTTGTCGTAGGCACTGACCGGCGCGTAGCGCCAGTGCACCACGACCCTGGCCGCCGTGTTTTCGATGATCCGCACATGGGAGAAACGGCAGTGGCGGTCCTGCATGTGCTCGAAGCAGCCTTCATTGTCCTTGTCGCCCTCCCCCCAGGCTTCTACACTCTGGTCCGACATCCAGTTCTCGTTCTCCGAAACCCATGAAGCGGCATAGCGGATCCCCCTCCAGAATATCAGCTTGACTGGCGATTTCTCGAAGCAGACCACCACGTCGGGGTCCTGCTCCACGGGCCAGAGATTATCCCAGCCCGGATAGTATTTCAGTTTTGTGTAGAATCCCCCGAAGCGGCCCGGATTTTTATCGATGGTGGGGAGCTTGCGGGGAGCGATATCCGCTTCGGGTATGTGGACCGAATCGAAAGCAGCGGCGATCCGCTCCGCGGACAGGGCCGAGTCATAGACCTTGATCTCGTCGATGATGCCGTCGATGCCGTAGTAAGCGGCGACCGTCCCCCAAGGGCGGTGGATATCCGACGGCTTGCCCGGCGCGGCCACCATGCCTATCAGGCAGTCCGAAAGGCGGTCATAGGTGATGCGGCCCTGCAGGGGGGAGGCGGCGATCGGCCTGCCGTTCAGATAGAGCTCCATTCCTTTGCCGGCGCGGTACACGCCCGCGATATGCATCCAGCGGCGCAGAGGCATCACTTCCTCCGCGCTGGTGCAGGACACCCACTGCTCTCCGACCGCACCCTGGATAGAAACCTGGCCGAGAGGGCCCAGCATGAGGCGGTATCCCTGGACCCGGTTCGATTCGGTGGTGAGGATGGGGCACCAGTTCCACGGATAATTTCCCAATGCGACCCAGGCTTCGACCGTGAACGCATCGCCGGGGCTTTTCACATTCATGGCTTCCCGCCTGAGAAGGGATGTGAAGCCGTCCAGCCTGATGCCGTTGCCTCTGACACCCGCCGCCACCTCGAAGTTGCCTTCCAGTGCGTCGGCGATCCCGCTGACGACTTCGACGGAAGCGCTCTTCTCGACCCTCTCGAAGTCCCAGTGCATGATGGGATCCTGGGCTGTTAAGATCGAGGAAACGCCCATCAGCAACATGACCATGAGACAAAAGGATGATCTTTTCATGTTCACCTCACAGGACCTTTCCGGTTTCCTCCCTCCACACAGCATATAGAAATCAGGTCGGGCATGCCAAGCCAAAATAGAACCTAAACCAAAAAATATGGAATAGAGCGACCCCTTCGATCGCGCATTGACTTAGCCGTTGTCCGTTTGTATATTGGCAAAAAGTGAAAATCATCCCTGTTCGAGCTTCTAACATGGAAAAAAAGCCCGGCCTCCTCCAACTTTACAACGACTCGCTCTCGAAGCGGGTGAAGAGGTGAAAGCATGAGAAGAACCGCGCTCCTTGTCATCCTGGCCTTCGCCGTCTCCCTGCCGACCTTGGGCCAGGGCGTTGACTGGTCGAAGAAAACGCTCCAATCCGAGCGCAGCCGTTCCTACGACGCCCTCCACTACCTGATCAGGATCCGGCTCGACCTCGACCAGAAAGCTTTCGAGGGGGTGACGACGGTCACGGCGTCCTCCTTCCGGGAAGGACTCTCGGACTGCGTCCTCGACGCCGAGGAATTCACCGTGACCTCTGTTCTCAGCAACGACGGAGAGCCGCTCGCGTTCGACCAGACGTCGAAGGAACTCACGGTCCATCTGCCGCGGCCCTACAAGTTCGGCGAGGAATTCTCCTTCACCTGTTTCTATCACGGCCGCGATCCCAAGATCGGGCTGCGATTCGTAGCCGAAACCGAGGACAACCCCCGGATCGTCTACTCGGACTCCTTTCCTGAGAACGTCCATCACTGGTTCCCCTGTTATGATTACCCGAACGACAAGGTCACCAACGAGATCGTCGCCACGGTCGGGCAGGGGCTCAAGGTGGCGGCGAACGGCCGGCTCGTCAGCGTCATCGAGGACAAGGAGGCCGGCACGGTGACCTATCACTGGTCCCAGGACCTGCCCCATTCGACCTATCTCATCTTCCTGGCGGCGGGGCCCTACGTCGTCGTCCGGGATTCCTACAAGACACTGCCGGTGAACTACTGGGTCTATCCCCAGGACGTCGACAAGGTCGGGCCGACCTACAGCAAGACGCCGAAGATGGTCGAGTTCTTCAACCGGGTCTACGGATACGACTATCCTTGGCAGAAGTACGACCAGGTCTCCGTCCCCTCCGGCGGCGGGGCCGAGAGTACGTCGGCCACGGCCATGACCCACCGGATCATGGTCGACGAGAAGGGCGAGCCCGATTTTCCGGCCATCCGCATCGTCTCCCACGAACTGGCCCATCAGTGGTGGGGTGACCTCATCACCCTCCGGAGCTGGGCCCACACCTGGCTCAACGAGAGCTTCGGGACCTATTCAGACTACCTCTATTACCGCTTCGATAAAGGCGATGACGAGGGCGCGGTCAACCTCTTGGGGAAGCTCAACGCTTATCTTCAGGAGGCCAGGACGCGCTACATCCGGCCGATCGTCTCCGACCGTTACGACTCGCCCGGGGAGATGTTCGATTCCCACACCTATCCCAAGGGCGCCTGCGTCCTTCATATGCTCCGTTCTCTCCTCGGGGACGAGCCGTTCTTCAAGACGCTCAGCTATTTTCTCCATCGTTACGCGTTCGATGCGGTCGACACGGCCGACTTCATCCGTTCGGTCAAGACCGTCACCGGCCGCAACCTCGACTGGTTTTTCGACCAGTGGCTGTTCAAGCCCGGCCACCCCGTATTTGAGGTGAGGAGCGCGTGGGACGAGGCGAAAAAGGTCGTCCGGCTCGAAGTAGCCCAGGTTCAGGATTTTTCGCGGGGCATTCCCGTCTTCCGGGTGCCCGTGTCCATCAAGCTCGTCACCCCCGGGAAGACGGATATCCGCAAGATCTGGGTCGAAAAACAAGAAGAGACGTTCGAGTTCCACCTCGAAGAGAAGCCGTTGCTCGTGCGCTTCGACGAGGACAATGTCCTCATCAAGGAGATCTCGTTCCCGAAGGACTTGGACGAGCTTCTCTACCAGCTCGAGCACGACGATGTGATCGGCCGGATGGACGCGGTCCAGGCGCTCGTGGCTTTCCGGGATAATCCCCGGACGGTGGCGGCGCTGACCGAGAGCCTCCGGTCAGACCCATTCTGGGCGGTCCGCAAGAGCGCGCTCGAGGCCTTGGCCCAGCTCGAGCTAAAGGGCGGCACGGCCACCTTCAAACGGGCCTGCCAGGACCCGGACTCGCAAGTCCGGGCCGCGGCCCTCGTCGCCCTCGGGAACCTCAAAGGCCGCGCCGATGTCGAATTCTACAAGGGACTCTTCCGGACGGACCCGAGTTACAGGGTTCAAGCCGAAGCCCTGACGGCGATCGGGAAAGCCGGCGATCCCTCGACCGTCCCGTTTCTTAAAAAGTCCGCGGAGGTCTCCTCCTACCGCCATATGGTCCGCAGGGCCGCAGAAGACGCCCTGAAACTCATCGAGAAAAAGTAAGGCTCAAGGGGGGAACCGAAGCTGGTGGTCGAAAGATCATTCAGCCGGCGCCGCAGAAAAAGAAACGCTTATCAACAAATCTGCAAAATTCTTGATACGGCAAAAAAAATCGGCCGACTTGATATCCCGGACGATTCTTCATATCTTGTCAGGAGGGCGCTCCCGGAGCGCTTTGAAGACGATTTTTCTCCTTTGGAGGACGATCCATGACCCTGAAATCTGTTGGTGTCAAAAAGGGCTCGGCCGACATCCGCTCCGCGAAAAACAGCGGGCTGATGCCTTCGGTTTTGAGCGCCCTGATCCTGGCGGCCATCCTTGTGCCCGCCCTGCTTCTCACGGCCTGCGGGAAGGCCGGGCAGCCCGCCGCGGCTCAGAAGCCGATCTACCGTTCCGACTGGGCGGATCTCAAGCGGCACAAAACCCCCGACTGGCTGCGCGATGGCAAGTTTGGGATCTACACCCATTGGGGGATCTACGCGGTTCCGGCCATGGGCCCCAACGCCACCTGGTATTCCAACGCCTTCTACATGAGGGAAGACTCCTGGCAGCGCAGGTACCAGGAGGAGACCTACGGCCCGCTATCCGAATTCGGATACAAAGATTTCATCCCGATGTTCACGGCCGAAAAATTCGATCCCGACGAGTGGGCCGACCTCTTCCAGAAATCGGGAGCCCGCTTCGCCGGCCCGGTGGCCGAGCACCACGACGGGTTCGCCATGTGGGACACCCGCTGGTCGGAGTGGAACGCGGCCCGGATGGGGCCGCGGCGGGACGTCGTCGGCGAGCTGGAGAAAGCGATCAAGGCCAGGGGGATGAAATTCGTAACCGCGTTCCACCACGCTGCCAACTGGTTTTTCTTTCCCGTCTGGGACGATCGGTACGACTGCGCGAATCCGGAATACTCGGGGCTCTACGGGTTCATTCACGAGAGGGGAGCGGAGCCCAGCCCGGAGTTCCTGGCGGAATGGTACGGGAAGCTGGTCGAGGTCGTCGACAAGTACGACCCGGATTTCATCTGGTTCGACTTCGCCCTGGACATCATCCGGGAAGACCGGGTCCGGGACTTCGTCGCTTACTACTACAACAAGGCCCTGGAGAGGGGCAAGGAAGTCGTCATCACCTACAAGGACCACGATCTTCCCCCGGGCGTCGGGGTGGTCGACCTGGAGCTGGGACAGGAGCCGGAGCTGACCCACCACGAGTGGATCACCGACACCTCGGTCGACGACCAGGGGGCCTGGGGATACGTCAAGGACGCCGGGTTCAAATCCGTCAACCGGCTCGTGGACAACCTGGTCGACCGGGTTAGCAAGAACGGCTATCTGCTTCTGAACGTCGGTCCCAAGGCCGACGGGACCATCCCTGAGGAGGCCAAGTCCTGCCTCCTGGGGATCGGGGACTGGCTGAGGGTCAACGGCGAGGCGATCTACGGAACCTCGGCCTGGACCAAGTTCGGTGAGGGGCCGACGGGGATGGAAAGGGGCCGGAACGCCATGTTCAACGAGGCCGACTTAGAATTTACCGCAGAGGACATCCGGTTCACGGTCAAAGGCGACATCCTGTACGCCATCGCCCTGGACTGGCCGGGCGAAAAGGTGGTGATCAAGAGCGTCGTTCCCTACCGGGACGAGGACGAGCGCTACGACGGTTATTTCCTGTACGAGGACGAGATCCTATCCGTCACCATGCTGGGGGACGGGGAAGAGCTGGAGTGGGATCTCGACCGCGAAAAGGGCCTGACCATCCAAACGCCCGAGCGGAGACCCTGCGATCACGCCTATGTCTTTAAGATCGTTAGGCGCCCCCAGGGGGGAGATGAAAAGTCCTGAAAACAGATGATGGAGGAAGGATGGTGGTGTTGAAGAAAAAAATGATGTTTGCAGCGGTCGTTCTAACGGCGGCCGCTCTGATTTTGGGAAGTTGCCACAGGAAGGATGAGACTCCGCCGGCCGGAACCGTGACGAAAAGGGTGGGCATGGTCATCGAGCTCAACTCGGAGAGGATGGAGGAGTATCTCGCCCTCCACGCCGACTCCAACCCGGGGGTCCGGGACCTCCTCAACAAGTACCACGTCCATAACTTCTCCATCTGGCTCCAGCAGATCGGGGAACGCTGGTATGAGTTCGCCTCCTACGAATACACGGGAAGCGACTACGAGGCCGATATGGCCGCCCTGGCCGCCGAGCCCAGGAACCTGGAATGGCTCAAGGTCTGCGATCCGATGCAGATCCCTCTTCCCGGCTCGGACGGCTGGACGGAGATGAAGCAGATCTACTATAACCGTTGAGCCGCTCTGAATCCTGCCGCCTACTCCCAGCGGACGAGCCGGTTTCTCGACGGCCGTATTGTTTGATGGACAAGTCTGTATCTTCCGTCCGGTCCCGTTTCCCGATGTTTCCATTCCCCTAGCTTGATAGCAACTCCTGTTGACGTATTCCGGCCATGATTCGGACTTCCAGGCCCAAGTTTTTTCCGTTCTTTCAGAGGGATGTGGTCATATCTGTAGCGTTGGTCCGTTTCTTGAGGCCGTTTTCCCGCCATGGCGGGAGTGTATCGTCCCCGGCATCCCGAACGGACCGTTCTTTATCGGGTGCTGTTCCATTACTTCGACCGGTTCCTGGCGGAGTATGAGGGCCGCTTCGAGAAGGAGTATGGTTTCTTCCGCCCTATCGTCAAAGAAGTTGTGGAGCGCTATTTAGACTGCGGCAACCCGCGCTGCGGATTTGCCCGCATTCGCTGTCCGGACTGCCATGCGGAACACCTCCTGATGTTCTCCTGCCGCACCCGAGGCTTCTGCCCCTCTTGCCATGCCAAGAGGCTGGAGGAATGGGGCGAGTGGATGAGAGAGGAGCTTCTCCTGGATGTTCCTCACCGCCAGGTTGTCTTCACCATCCCCAGGATGCTGCGGATCTTCTTCAAGTACAACCGCCGGCTGCTGGGTTCACTCTGTCGCTGCGCTCTCCGCTCATTGACCCGTTATTTTGAGGTTCTAACCGGCGGCAAGCTTATGCCCGGGGTCATCGCGGCCATCCAGACATTTGGCGACCGGATCAATCTCCACCCGCACCTCCATTTTCTGGTGACCGAGGGCGGAGTGGACAAGGCGGGCCTCTTCCATAAGGTCCCCCGGATCGACGACTCGCGACTGGCTGAGCTCTTCGCTCGGGAGGTTCTT